>SDBT01020104.1_pt1 | contig 10450 bp, 10 predicted proteins | sample 2277101 | NCBI WGS metagenome assembly SDBT01 (sample SAMN10404973, study PRJNA504765) | marine sediment metagenome | isolation source: marine sediment core GS10_PC15, 103 cmbsf | place: Arctic Ocean: Southern Knipovich Ridge | collected 2010
AGTCGAGGGAAGCTCTATTTCTGAAGAAACAATTGAAAAAATTCGAAAAATGGTGCCTAACAATTCAAAAGTTATTGTTTGTCTTGATTCAAATCACACAAAAAATCATGTTTTAAAAGAACTACAACTCTATCATGGATTTGTAAATCCTGAATGTTATATTGTAGTGTTTGATACTCTAACATCAAAGTTATCAAAAGTAAGCAGTTCTGAAAAAATATATCTCGATAATAGCCCAAAAGAAGCTATAGAAGAGTTTTTAAAGGAACATAATAACTTTGAACTTGATAAAAGTTATAACAAATTATATGTTTCTTCTAGTCAAGATGGGTACCTAAGGAGAATAAAATGAAAGTTGTTATTACGGGAGCGAAAGGTTTTATTGGAAGAGAGTTAATTTCTCAGTGCAAAGAACGAGAAATTGAAGTTATTGGTATAGATATTATTGAAAGTTCTGAAGAAAATTATTATAAAGCAGATATAACATCCAAAGAAATATCTGAAATTATCCTTGAAGGAACAGATGCAATAATTCATTTAGCTGCATTATCGAGAGATCCAGATTGCAGAGACAAAGCTTATGAATGTTTTAATCTTAATGTTATGGGTACTTTAAATCTTATTGAAGTTGCACAAAAAAAGAACGTTAAGCAACTTATCTTCGCTTCTAGTGAATGGGTCTATGATAATTTTACAGAAAATGAGATAAAAAATGAGAACTCACTCATAAATATAGCAAATCATAAATCCGAATATGCACTTTCTAAGTTAGTAAGTGAAGCAAATTTAAGACAAAAATATCAGCACGGTTTTTGCTCGGTAACTATACTGCGTTTTGGAATAATTTATGGTCCAAGAAAAACTAACTGGTCTGCAGTAGAATCTCTTTTTAATGCTGTAAATACCAAGGAGGAAATATCTGTTGGTTCACTAAAAACAGGAAGATGTTTTATTCATGTATCAGATATAGTTTTAGGAGTTATCAAATCAATAGGTCTTGAAGGATTTAATATTATAAATCTCCAAGGAAATAAATTGATAACATTGAAGGATATTATTGAAACTTCAAAGAAAATATTAAACAAAAACCCAAAAGTGATGGAAAAAGACCCAAAAAATATAAGTATAAGGAATATTTCAAACAAAAAGGCAAAAAAATTATTGAATTGGGAACCAAAAATCAATCTAAAGGATGGACTTAAATTACGATGAAAGAAATACTATATCTAGATGGGACTGCCAAGTCATTATGTGCAGCAAAGCAACCTGAAGAGATACTTTCCGACATACTTGGAAAAAAATATATTACATACAGGAAACGATGGCATGATGCACAGCAATTTAAGATTAGACCCTTATTTCCAATCCATCTTGATTTTGAATTGGCTTACAGGTGCAACCTGAAATGTATTATGTGCCCTTATGGAGACCCAAAGTTTAAGCACCCATATATGGGAAAAAAACTTGACATTAAAGTAATCAAAAAAATACTCAAGGAGGGTGTTCAGCAAGGACTTTCATCTGTTAGGTTTAGTGTTTTGAATGAGCCCCTGCTTGAAAAATCATTGGTTGATTTAATAAAGTATGCCAAAAGTATAGGTATTATAGACATTTTTATCACAACAAATGGCATGCTGTTGTCAGAGCAAAAATCATATGAACTAATAAAGGCTGGATTAACACACCTTATGGTTTCACTGGATGCAGCAACTCCTAAGACTTATTCAATCATTCGCAAAGGAGGAGATTATGAGAAAGTCATAAAAAACATAAAGGGGTTTCTTAAAGTTCGGACAAAGACTGGCTCCAGATTGCCTTTATTGAGATTAAGCTTTACAAAGATGAAGCCAAATGCTCATGAGGTAGAGAAGTTTATTAAAATGTGGATTGATAAGGTAGATTATATTGCAATAGCAGGGTATCTAAATAATATTGAGGATTCAGAAATTAACAAAAAGTTGGCTGGAGAAACCATGAAAGGGAGAATAAAGTTTAGTTGCTGGCAACCTTGGGCAAGATGCACTATTTTTGCCAATGGAGATGTTTTTCCTTGCTGTATGAATTACGACAGGTATACCCCTGTTGGGAATATATACAAAAATAAGCTTACAGATATTTGGCAATCGGATAAAGTCAAATATATACAAGATATTAACAAGGCAGGAAAATATTTCAAACATCCAACATGCCTAAAATGTGTTTCAAGTAGAGATAAATTCGGAGGTTGAAAATGGAAACAGATTATACTAATTTTAATTTGATTACTACTGAGCTTTCAGAAAACCTGAAGCAGGCAAGGGAATATATGAAAAAAACAAAACCAAGGGCTTATAAAAAGCTGATGTCATTCCTAGCTAAACAGAGGAAGGATATTTTCCCAAGAGTTTCACTATTGGACTGGGGATATGGTTTTGAATGCAATTTTAATTGTAAGCATTGTGGCACAAGTTGTCTTAGTGGGCATAATTTAAACCAAACTGTCCCAAAGAGAATGCCTATGGATGTTGTAAAGAGGGTGGCAGATGAGGCTGATGAACTGGGATATTTCATAATAAGTTTTATTGGTGGGGAACCTTTAATCTGGTCTGAACTGGATGAATTGGTCAAGACAGTTGACCCAAGCCGATTTTATATTACTGTTCTGACAAATGGATGGTATTTAACAAAAAAAAGAGCTGAACATCTTAAAGATATTGGTGTAAATAAAGTAGGAATCAGCATAGACAGTGGAATACCTAAGGAGCATGATGCTTTCAGGAACAAGCATGGGGCTTTTAAGAGAGCTATGAATGCAGTCCACAATGCATTAAATGCTGGATTAAGAATCCATATAAGCACAACAATAACCCACCAAAACCTGAAATCAGAGGGAGTAAGAAAACTACTTGAGCTTTCAAACAAACTAAATGTTTCAATTGACCTACAATGTGCTACTGTAGCAGGACATTGGCAAGGAAACTACGGTGTTTTGATAAATGAAGAAGATGCTAATTATATACTGGAACTACGAAAAAAATACCCCTTAATTAGAAGAGACGTTTTTCCAACTCCTGGTGGTACAGGTGGTTGTCCTGCACTCACAGGATCAGTCTTTCTTACCTCTTCCGGTGAAGTTATTCCTTGTCTGTTTATTCATATCTCGTTAGGTAATGTTTATCGAGATTCTTTTAAGACAATATTGGATAGAGGATCTTTAATTCCAAAATTACGTGAGAATTCTAAAAAGTGTCTTGCAGGTGAAGATATGAAATTTATCAAAAAATACTTGTCTCGAACATTTGAACAAAAAAACCTACCATTAAGTTTTGAAGAAGGCTTTAGGATAATAGAAAATAAGAGGTTAAAATGAAAATGGATATTAAAAAAGGAATTAAGCAAATTGCTTTGGTAAATCTGCTTATAATAAAGGTAGTATCATGAAAAAAATTGTTTTTATAATCTTTTACGATAATATCAGTTATGGTGCTAGACTTCTTTCATCTATTGCAAAAGAAGCTGGGCTTGAATCTCATATAATATTATTCAAAAAAGAAACGGGTTATGTTCCACTTTTTAGAAAAAAAAAGAATAAATATCAATTCTTTTTTAATGGTCTGTTGAGAGATGGTGATTATGCAGTAGACAAAATCAAAGAGAAAGAAATACAGATTTTGTTAGACAAACTTGAAGAACTTTCCCCTTCTCTATTATGCTTGAGTACAATGACGTTTGGTTATGAATTTTGTAGGGATATTTTTCTAAGAATAAAGGAGCGTCTGCCACTTATACCAATTTTATCTGGAGGGTGGGGACCAACTCTGGAACCAGAAAAGTTTTTGGAGTTTTCTGACTACGTTTCTATCTTAGAAGGTGAAAAGGCTATACAATATATTTGTGAAGCCATTAAAGATGGAAAAGACTTTAACAATGCTCCAAATTTAATATATTACAAAGATGGAATGCTGATTAGAAATCCTGTTGTACCAGCTCTCTCTGTGAAAGAAATGAACAATCTTCCTTTCTCTGATTTCCATGTTGAGAATAAATATCTCATCACAGATAGTAGGATCCTGCTTGGCAGTGATTTCTACAACAAGAAAATATATGATTGCTTTGCTTCTCGAGGCTGTCCTTCATACTGTTCCTACTGTATGATGAGTAAATACGACAAATTATATAAAAATCATTCCGGAAGTGTTTGTTCCAAATTACGTTTGCGGGATGTTGGAGTTGTTTTAGAAGAAGTTTACCGAGCTAAAGAACGGGGTGCAGAGTTTATTAGGTTTAAAGATGATATTTTTCCTTTTAATCCTAAGTGGATTGATGAGTTCCTGGATCGATACCCCAAGGAAATTGGACTGCCTTTTTTTAGCTATCTTTATCCGCAATTCCATAAACCTGAAATTATTCGCAAACTTAAGGTAGCTGGCTTGATAATGACTATGCATGGAATCCAGTCTGGCTCTGAGGAAATACGAAAGAAAATCTACAATCGAATAGAGCCAAAAGATAAAGCTATAAAATTTGCCCATACACTTAATGATTTGGATATTCAGTTCTCGTATCATTTTATCTACAGAAATCCTTTTGAGTGCGAGCATCACCTACAGGAATCTCTGGAATTCACATTCCAACTTCCGTATCGAAATGTTTTCGTATTTAAGCTGCTACTGTTTCCCGGCCTTCCTTTAAGCCGAATGGTGGATGAACACAATCCCCAGCCACTTCCGGTAAATATCGCTGATTGGTATGCAATCTTACATTCTATGTCATTAAAGGGACCAATCTATAGATATCTGGCTAAATTTATATATAAACGCAATCTCTTTCGAAAGTTTCCCAATATTATGTCATTGTTTTTCGTTTTTCCATTATGTAAGGAATTTCGTATTAGATTAATGAATAAGTATATATTTAAAACAGGTACTTATTTTTTGTTAAAAAAGAAAAGGGGGAAAGAAAATGGACATTAAAGATTCACACACCTGCAATCTTTTAAGTTTAGCACTGATTGCCGAGTATTATGAAGTAGATTACACAGAATTAGAATGCTATTATAAAGAACTAGAGAGCGATAAAGTCTTTCTCAAAGCAGTGAATGAAAGAATAGATGCCTGCAGGGACCTTTATCCAAAAGGACTTTTCTTAAACGAAAACATTAAGTTAATCGACTGGTTTGGAAATCAAAGGATTGCCTTGTATGTTCTTGTTCGTCATTTGAAACCAGAACTTTGTGTAGAGACTGGTGTTTTTTATGGAGGCACAACAGCATTCATTCTAAATGCATTAAAGAAAAATAACAAAGGAAAGCTAATCTCCATAGATCTTCCAGGAGAGGAATTAGAAAAGACAAAATTCCACAGACACGAAAAAGTAGGTGATACTGAGTTAATACCAGAAGGGCTAAAGTCTGGATTCATAATTCCAGAGTATCTAAAGGATGAGTGGCAGTTTATTGAGGACGACAGCTTCTCTGCACTGAAGGGACTAAAAGAGACTTTTACTTTCTTCTCACATGATAGTGAACATTCTAGGGGATTTATGTTAAAAGAGCTAGAGCTTGCTAAATCAAAGATGCAAACTAATGGAACTATTTTTGCTGATGACATTACCTGGTCAAACGGCTTTTTTGAGTTCTGTGTAAAGGATAAGCTCTATCCCTTACTTTTAACAGATAACGCTAAGAATGGCTTACAAGTCAGGCTGGGTTTAGTACGCTTGGATCACCCAAATAATGGTAAGGGGGACGTAACAGGCTTGGTCAAAAGCACGAGGGAAGAGAAATGAAATTACTTTTCATATATATTAATCCAACGGGCAGAACCACAGTTCCAGCTAATATAAGTATGCTGATAGGGCATATTAAAGCTAAAAGAGATTACAAAATCGAATTGTTTGATACAACTTTTTATAAATTTGAGTTTGGTGAACCGAATGTTAAAGAGGCATGGACTATGGGCTTTTTTCTTCCTATTGATAAAGAAATTAAGATTTCTCAAAAGGATAGTAAGTTTTTACTTGATGATTTAACTGAAAAGATTAAGACATTCAAACCAGACTTAATTGCAACTAGTTGTTATTTCAACCATTTTTCAATCGCTAAAAATATTTTAATGGACTTAAAGAAAAAATTCCCAGAAATACCTAATATTGTTGGTGGTTGTCATGCATCATTTGCCCCAGAAACTGTCATTTCAGAGCTTTGTGTTGACATGATATGTGTAGGTGAAGGCGAGGAAGCATTACTTGAGCTCTGTGATAGAATAGAAAAATGTGAGGATATCACAAACATAAAAAATATCTGGCTGAAAAGAAGGAATACTATCATAAGAAATCCTGTCAGAAAACCAACCAATCTGGATGAACTAGGTGATACTGACTGGAAAATTTTTGATGATATACACATGTATCAACCATTTCATGGAAAATATTTTCGTGTTGGAATGATAGAATTTGGGAGAGGTTGTCCTCATAGGTGCACGTATTGCGCTAACGCAAAATATTTGGGCATTTATAAAGAACACATGGATTCATATTTTAGGCACAGAGACCCAATTCGTTTTATTAAGAGACTGAAAAAATTAAAAGAAGAATACAAGTTAGAATTGATATATTTCCAAGATGGCACTTTTTTGACTATGTCAGATGATGTTCTAGAGAAGCTGGCCAAGCTTTATGAAGAAGAAATAAATTTGCCGTGTATTATCATTACCACTGTGCCCAGCATTACTGAAAAACGATTAAAATGGTTAAAGAAAATGAAATGTGTATTCATTAATATAGGAATCGAAGAAGGTAACCCCGAATTCAGAAGAAAGATTTTGAAAAGACCATATATGACTAATCAGCAAATAATAGATACTTTCAAACTGGTAAAGAAATATGGAATCAGTACTGCATCTTACAATGTAATAGGTTTTCCATATGAAACAAGAGAAGATGTTTTTAAAACTATTGAGCTCAACAGGCAATGTTCACCTGATTCAATACATATACAAATTTTTTATCCTATTGAAGGTTGTGAATTAAAAGATGTTTGTTTAAAAAATGGATTTTTTAATCCAAAAAATGAAACTTTGCATAGTCAGATTATAGGACTTATAAAGGCAAATGTCTCTCTACTAGAGAATTTACCAATGTCAAGAGAAGAAATTCATGGTTTATTAAAAACGTTTTATCTTTATGTAAAAATGCCTAAAGAGCTTTATCCATTCATTCATTCATTGGAAAAAGATAGTAAGTTTTCCCGTGAAGCAATTCTTCAGTTGACAAAATGTTATTGGGAGAATGAGTCCAATTTCAAAAATGTTAAAGATCTAGTAATAAATCAAGAAAAGGGGGATGCAAAATGACTAAAAAACTTGTAATTCCAGAAAGACTCCAATTTGAAGTTTTTTTTGGTTGTAATACACATTGCATAATGTGCCCAATATGCGCCAACTAAGAGGAAGAAAGGGGCTATGAATTTTGAATTATTTAAGAAAGTTGTAGATGAAATGGAGCTATATAAGGAACATATCCAAAAATTTGATTTGTTTGGACTTGGGGAGCCCCTTCTTGATAAAACATTATTTGAAAAAATAAAATATGCTAAGTCTAAGGGTTTTAAAAATCTAGCAATTTCTACTAATGTTGATCTCATGAATGAAGAAAAACAGGATAAAATATTGGAATCTGGATTAGACACAGTCATTTTTAGTATTGACGGTGTGAAGAAAGAAATCCATGAACCTATTATTAAGGGGACTAATTTTGAAAGAGTTGTCAAAAATGCGAAAAGTATTATTTAAAAAAGAAATAAAGGAAATTATAAAACAAGGTTTGTCTTTAGATTTATAAAACAAAATTTAAACAGTGATGAGTGGGATGAATTTAAAGAATTTTGGGAATCAATTATATCAAAAGAAAAAAAGGATTTGATTATAGGATATGATATGCATTCTTGGTGTGGAGAAATCCAACTTTCTGAAAAAATTCTTGAAAATACTAAAAGGGTTAAAAAAATTGAATCTAAACCATGCCATTACCTTTTTGATCGTTTAATTGTTTTACAGGATGGAACCGTTCCTCTATGCTGTTTAGATAGTCACCATGCACATAATGCGATAGGCAATGTCAAGGATGCATCACCAATTGAAATCTTCAATAATCAAAAAGTGAAAAAAATCAGAGAACTCCACCTTGCAGGCAAAAAAAATGTTATGGAGATTTGTAAAAATTGCACAAATCTTTATAGCGAAGCAAAACAAGAGATTTGTTAATCAATGCATACCAAGAGAAGAGGGCATAAAAAGATGAAATCAAAAAAACAGGATAACAAACAAAAAATGAAAACGTCTGTTTGTGTAAGGAAGAAAATTTTAGATATAATTCATCGATCTAAGGCATCACATATCGGCTCTTCTTTTTCAGTTGTTGAAATACTTTCTGCAGTGTATAGAAGCGTGGATATCAAAAAAATAAAAAATAAGCAAAATAATAGGGATAGAGTGATTTTGAGTAAAGGTCACTCTGCAGCAGCTTTATATGTAATCCTTAATCATTTTGGATTAATGACTAATGAAGAATTAGAAACATATCATACTAATGGCTCTTTGCTAATGGGACATGCTTCTCATAGTATTCCTTATATAGAGCATTCAACAGGAGCATTGGGGCATGGATTGCCTGTTGCAGTTGGAATAAGTATTGGATTAAAATCAAAAAAAATAAACTCTCGTGTATATGTTATTACAGGGGATGGTGAATTCCAAGAAGGCTCCAACTGGGAAGCACTTTTATTAGCAGGGCACCTTAAACCAGATAACCTCTGTTTACTTATTGATAACAATAAATTAGGGGGGATTGGTAACACTAATCGTTGTTGTAGTCTAAAACCTTTGAAAGCTAAATTAATGAGTTTTGGATTGAGTGTATTTGAGGTTGATGGTCATAACGAAGATGAAATTTATTCAGCAATCCAGAAAGGAAAAAAATTAGAGAAACCAGTTGCAATAATCTGTAATACTATAAAAGGAAAGGGAGCATCTTTTATGGAAAATAATAATGTTTGGCATTATAGGCCCCCAAACAAAGAAGAATATGAAAATGCACTCATTGAAATAAAAGGAGATGACTAACAATGCGAAAAGAATTTTTTAAACTGCTTAAAGAAAAGATGCATGAGGATAAGTCAATCTTCCTTATAGTTGCAGATATGGGACTAGGGCTAATAGAACCAATTCAAAAAGAATTCCCAGATAGATTCCTAAATGTTGGAATTGCAGAACAGAACATGATTGGAATAGCTGCAGGACTGTGCAATGTAGGGTTTCGTCCTTTTTGTTATACAATTTCTAACTTTCTCATCCAGAGATGCTTTGAACAAATAAGAAATGATATCTGCCTTCATAAATACCCCGTAACATTAGTTGGTACTAGTACAGGCTTTGACAATGGATTGTTAGGGCCCACCCATCAGATAATAGATGATATAGGCTGTGTAAAAACTTTGCCTAACTTAAATGTTTATTCACCATCTTCAATTAGCTCAATAAGAATAGCTTTTGAAGATATTATGAAAAATAAACAACCTACTTACATAAGGGTTGGAAAGGGCTCTTATGATATTGAAGCGTTAGAAGATGATATTAATCATATGCTAATAATAAATGATAAATCAGATATCCTCATCATTACGCATGGAACAATACTTGAGAACTGTGTTAAAGCCTCTAAGATTAATAATAACTTCTCAATTTATTGTATGAATAAAATAAAACCATCAAATAAGACAAAAATTAGAGAAATTTTTAAAAAATATTCAAAGATAGTTATTATTGAGGATCATTTTATTACCTCAGGATTATATAATTCTCTTTGCCAATTTTTAGTTGAAATGCGATACAAACAAACAAATCTCTATCATATAGGGCCTCCTGAAATATATGAGGAGAGAGTAGGAGATAGTGGTTATTTTGCAGATAAATATGGATATTCACCTGAAAAAATTGCACAATTCATTTCAAAACTAGAATCCGGTTTATAAAATTAGGAGTGGTTTATTATGAAAAAAATAAATGATGTTATTAAAAGAAATCTAACTGAAATATATACTATTATAATCTCAACTTATAATCGACCAAAATATCTAAGGCGAATATTAAGTTACTATAATGGATTTAAAGAAAATTGTAATATAATTATTGCAGATTCCAGTTCAAATGAGAATAAAAAGTTAAATAAAAAAAGTATTTTGCTGTTTTCAAATTTAAATATCTTTTACCTTGGTAATTATTCTTCTAAAATTAAGCCATGTAATAAAATAACCGATGCATTAAATCATGCTAATACAAAATATTCTGTTCTTTGTGCAGATGATGATTTTATCACCCCGAATGGTATAAATAAATCTGTGGAGTTTCTCGAAAATAATCAAGATTTTAGCGTTGCTCAGGGGCATTATATTTCTTTTCATTTAAGAACTACTAAA
>SDBT01020105.1_pt1 | contig 10450 bp, 10 predicted proteins | sample 2277101 | NCBI WGS metagenome assembly SDBT01 (sample SAMN10404973, study PRJNA504765) | marine sediment metagenome | isolation source: marine sediment core GS10_PC15, 103 cmbsf | place: Arctic Ocean: Southern Knipovich Ridge | collected 2010
CGCGAGCGAACTGCTGGTGCTCGTCGTGACGCTCGTGGCCCTGGGGCTCCTGATGCTCGTGTTCACCCGCGCCACGCTGGGTCGATTCGGGTGGCTCGGGGTAGGCCTGATCGCGGGCGGGGCACTCGGCAACCTCGCGGATCGGCTGCGCGACGGCGCGGTCGTGGACTTCATCAAGTTCGACCTCTGGCCTGCTTTCAACCTTGCCGACACCGCGATCACGATCGGAATCGCTGTTCTGCTGCTCGGAGCGCTTCTGGAGGACCGCTCAGAGAAGGCCGATGAGGAGTCCGGGAGCGCCACGACGATTGGACCCGATCGCGGGCTCAGCCCGCGAGCCGAGGAAGTTGGAGGCTCGATCGGCGACCCGGGTTGACCGAGGTTGAGCAGGCCTCGGTCCTGCACCGAGACGACTGGCTGCTCGTGGTCGAGAAGCCGCCCGGGCTTGTTGTTCACCCCGCGCCCGGGGTCCACGACCCGACCCTGGTCGATCAACTCGGCGGGCAGCTCGGTGGGGGTGAGGATGCTGAGCGGCCGGGGATCGTCCACCGCCTCGACCGCGACACCTCGGGGCTCCTCGTCGTCGCTCGCACCTCAGAGGCCCATCGAGATCTCGCTGAGCAGGTCCGCGCGAGGCAGATGGAGCGCACCTACACCGCTCTGGTCGAGGGCCGGCTCGAGTCGCGAACCGGGACGGTTGATGCGCCGCTCGGCCGCGACCACCGCTCGCCCGCGCGGGTGTCGGTAGGGGGTCGGTCCCCGCGGGAGGCCCGCACCCATTTTGAGGTGCGGGAGCTGCTCGGCGGGGACAGCCTGCTGCAGGTGCGCCTTGAGACCGGACGCACTCACCAGATCCGCGTTCACTTCGAGGCGATCGGGCACTCGATCTGCGGTGACCCCACCTACGGCAGCTCCGGGCGGCACGGGCTCAGGCGCCAGTTTCTGCACGCGACCAAACTGCGGTTCCGCCACCCTGGGAGCGGCGAGACGGTCGCGTTCGAGTCCAAGCTGCCCGACGATCTTGCGCAGGCGCTCGCCGTCGCCCGCGCCCTCTGAGCACCGGGCGCTCCCGGTTTCCCTACCATCCACGGGGAAAGGCAAACGATGCCCGACCGTGGGTACGGGGCCCTGCCCGGCGCAAGCCGGGTCCCCGTTCTAGCCCGGGTCGGGTCTGCGCCAGCCGGCGCGAACAAAGCGAAGGGAAGACATGACCGAGGTCGGTATCAAGGAGTTGCTTCAGGCCGGCGTTCACTTTGGCCATCAGACAGCTCGCTGGAACCCGCGGATGGCGCGTTATATCCACGGGGAGCGGGACGGGATCCACATCATCGATCTCCTCAAGACCGAGCCGCTCTTGAGGGAGGCACGCGACTTCGCGGCCGAGACCGCACGTCGGGGTGGCACGGTTCTGTTCGTCGGCACAAAGAAGCAGGCGATGAACTCGATCAAGGAGTGGGCCGACCGCTGCGAGATGCCCTACGTCAATCAGCGCTGGTTGGGCGGGCTGCTGACTAACTACAACACGATCTCGAAGCGGATCGAGCGCTTGCACGAGCTCGAGGAGCTGGCCTCAGACGGCCGGCTGGAGTTGCTGCCGACCAAGGAGCGGATGTCGATGCAGGCGGAGCTTCGCAAGCTCGACTACAACCTCGGCGGCGTACGTGACATGAAGCGCGTACCGAGCGCGATCTTTATCGCCGACCTGAAGACCGAGGAGATCGCACTCCGGGAGGGAGCCCGGTCGCGGATCCCGATCATCGGGCTGGTCGACACCAACTGCAATCCAGACCAGGTCTCCTACGTCGTCCCGGGTAACGACGACGCGATCCGATCCTGTGAGCTTGTGATCGGCACGATTGGACAGGCGGTCAGCGATGCCGCCGCCGAATGGCGGGCCATTGAAGCAGCGCGCCGCGCCGAGGAGGAAAAGGTGCGGCTCGCGGCAGAAGAGGCAAAGCGCAAAGCCGAGGAGAAGGCGAAGGCTGAGGCTGAGGAGAAGGCAAGTCTCGAGGCCGCGGCCAAGGCGAGAGCGGAGGCCCAAGCCGCCACCGGAGAGCCCCAGAAGCCAGTGCCGGCTCGCCAAGCGAGCCCGCCAAGCGCGGCGAAGCCAGTGGCCCCGCCAAGCGCGCCAAAGCCGGTCGCTCCGCCGAAGCCGCAGAGCCCACCCGCGCCCAACGCGCCTACCCCAGCGGGCGAGAAGGCAACGCCGAAGGACTCTGCGCCGTGAGCGTTTCCGCAGCCGACGTAAAGGCGCTGCGCGACCGTACGGGCGCGGGGATGATGGCCTGCAAGGCCGCTCTCGCCGAAGCCGAGGGCGACGTCGACGCGGCGATCGAGATCCTCCGGATCAAGGGCCAGGCATCGGCGGCCAAGCGCGGCGGCAAAGCGACCAGCGAGGGGGTGGTCTCCTCCTATATCCACGCTCCGGGCAAGATCGGCGTCTTGGTCGAGGCCCAGTGCGAAACTGACTTCGTTGCCCTCGGCGAGGACTTTCAAGAGTTTGCCCGCGATGTGGCCTTGCACATCGCCGCGACCGCGCCGGAGTACGTGAGCTCGGAGGAGATTCCGAAAGAAGCGGTTGACGCTGAACGCAGCGTCTTTGAGGCGGCGGCCCGCGCTGACGGTAAGCCAGACGAAGTCGTCGAGAAGATCGTCGACGGCCAGGTTGCCAAGTGGCGCAAGGAGGTTGCATTGCTCGACCAGGAGCACGTCAACACCGACAAGCACGATGGCAGCACGATTGAAGAGCTCCGCGCCGCGATTGCTGCAAAGGTCGGCGAGAACGTTCGGATCGCTCGATTTGCCCGCTTCGTGGTCGGGGAGGAGGCCTAGTCATCCCCGCGGTCGCTCGACCGGTAAGAGCCTGATCCATGGTCTCCGGAGAACCTGTCTTCCAGCGGGTGCTGCTGAAGCTTTCAGGCGAGTCCCTCATGGGCTCGCTTGACTACGGCACCGATCCGGAGCGCCTCGATCGGATCGCGCGTCAGATGCGTGGGGTGGCGGACGCCGGGGTGGAGCTCTCCGCTGTGGTCGGTGCGGGCAACATCTATCGCGGCCTGGCGGGCGCGGCCGCGGGCATGGATCGCTCCACCGCCGACTACATGGGAATGCTGGCGACGGTGCTGAACGCGCTCACGCTCCAGGACGCGCTGGAGAAGCTCGGCGCCCACACCCGCGTGATGTCTGCAATCTCGGTCACTGAGGTAGCTGAGCCCTATATTCGGCGGCGTGCGGTTCGACACCTCGAGAAGGGTCGGATAGTCATCTTTGCCGCTGGAACCGGCAACCCCTTCTTCACGACCGACACGGCCGCGGCACTGCGAGCGCTTGAGATCCGAGCCGAAGCGATCCTGATGGCCAAGCACGGGGTCGAAGGCGTGTACGACGCCGACCCGTCCGAGGTGCCGAGCGCGAACCTGCTCACCGAGATCACGCACCTTCAGGCGATTGAAAAGGGCCTGCGAGTCATGGACTCGACCGCGCTTTCCCTCTGCATGGACAACGATCTCCCGATCTTTGTCTTCAACATGGCCGACGAGGAGAACATAGATAGGATCGTCCGCGGCGAGCAGGTAGGAACAGTCGTGAGATCGCGTCCGACTCCGGACTCCTCGCCGGCCGACGAGGGGCTTCAGGCGGCTCAGAACGACCCGCGATGATCAACGAACTGCTCAAGGACGGCAAGGCCCGGATGGGGAAGTCCGTGGATGCGACGCGCACCGAGCTGGCCACGGTAAGGACTGGGCGTGCCTCTCCACATCTGCTTGACCGCGTCGAGGTCGACTACTACGGGACTGCGACTCCGATCAAGCAGCTTGGCCAGGTGGCCGCGACGGAGGCTCGGCTATTGACGATCACTCCTTACGACAAGTCATCGATCGCCGCCATCGAGCGGGCGATCCTTGAGTCTGATGTCGGCTTGACCCCCAACAACGATGGCAATGTGGTCCGGCTTCAGATTCCCGAGCTCAACGAGGAGCGCCGCAAGGACCTCGTCAAAGTCGTGCACGGGGTCGCCGAAGAGGGCCGGGTGGCGGTCCGCAACATCCGGCGCGACGTCTTGTCCGATCTGCGGGAGCTGAAGAGCGAGGGTGAAGCCGGCGAGGACGATGAGCGCCGGGCTGAGTCCGAGCTGCAGCAGCTCACCGACGACGCGGTCGGCGAGATCGAGACTCTCCTCAAGGGCAAAGAAGAGGAAATTCTCGAGGTGTGAGGCAGACGGAAACCGTCGCCTGGCGTTGTCCTCGGTCGGCCGCCTCGCTCATGCACCTGTCGGTGCGCTCGCCGCGGCGGCGTCGGTGCGTCCTATCCAGGCTAGGTTCTCGCCGCCTCGTGGGTCTGTTCGGATGACACGGAAAGACGCGCCGTCGATCGCGATCATCATGGACGGGAACGCGCGCTGGGCAACCGAGCGCGGCCTCCCGGTGCTCGAAGGCCATCGCCAGGGTGCGCAGGCGCTCAAGCGCACTGTGCGCGACGCGGTGAAGCTGAACGTCGCGGAGCTTTGCGTCTACGCGTTCTCGACCGAGAACTGGTCTCGGCCCTCCGATGAGGTCGGCGGTCTGATGCAGATGTTTGTCGAATTGATCGAGTCCGAGACCCCCGAGCTGGACGAAGAGGGGGTCAGGATGCGGTTCATCGGTCGCCCCGAAGGCATCTCAGCCGAGCTCCGCGATCGGATGCGGTGGGCGGAGGCGCAGACAGCGGACAACGAGCGGATGATGTTGTACGTCGCCTTCAACTACGGCGGCCGGGCCGAGATCCTGGACGCCGCTGAGCGCTACCAGGGCGGTGGGGAGGAGGAGTTCAGGGCGGCTCTGTACGCACCTGAGATGCGCGATGCCGACCTCGTGATCAGAACGAGCGGCGAGCGTCGGCTCTCGAACTTTCTGCTCTGGCAGAGCGCCTACTCAGAGCTCTATTTCTCAGAGGCGCTGTGGCCGGACTTCGACCGGGAGCACTTGGTCGAGGCGCTGGATGAGCTGGACGCCAGGCAGCGTCGGTTTGGGGCTCGCTAGTGGACTTCCCGCCTCGTCGCCCGATAACCGTTCGTAAGCGCCGGCCTCTGAACCAGAGTGATTCGCCGGAAGGCCAGCCTCCGGTCGTCGAGATCGACGCGCCGCGCGCGGAGCACATGAGTGAGATGCGTGAGCCGTCTGAGCGGCGTGACAGGGGCAAGGAGCCATCCGGCCGGCCACGTATCCCCGAAACCCTGGCACGGGTCCTCTGGTCGATCCCGCTCATCGTCGTGGCCGTCGTCGTCGTTATCGCCGGCGGGGTCGTTTTTGCGCTGGCGATGATCGCCCTCGCCGTGATCGCGTTGACCGAGCTGTTTCGGATGGCCGAACAGGCTCGCCCGCTCACCTACGCCGGCTTCATCGCGGCGCTTGCGCTGATCGTTGCCGCTTACTTCGGCGCCTCCTTCCAAGTGCTCCTCGTACTCGTCGCCTCAGTGCCGCTGATCTTCGCCTTTGCTCTGGCTCGAGCTGAGCGTCCCGACGTCACCTACTCGATGTCGGTGACGCTTCTCGGCGTCATCTGGATTGGCGTGCCTCTGGCGCATGCGGTCCTCCTGCGCGATTTACCGCTGCACGGTGCGGCGCTGATGGCCAACGTACTGATTGCCACCATTCTCACCGACACATCCGCCTACTTCGGCGGCCGCCTCTTCGGCCGCACCCGTCTCGCCCCCTCGATCTCGCCGGGCAAGACCGTCGAGGGGCTGGTGGCCGGTTTCATCGGCGGAACGACGGCCTTCTGGATTGCCGGGCTCTACCAGGACTGGCTGACGGGAATAGACGCGTTGATCCTGGGCGCCGCGGTCGCGCTCGTAGCGCCTGTCGGCGACCTCTTTGAATCGCTCGTCAAGCGTGATTTCGGGGTTAAGGACACGGGACGCATCTTCGGCCCGCACGGTGGCGCCCTAGATCGAATCGACGCGGTGCTGTTCACGGTCGTGATCGGCTACTACTTGGCGGTAGCCCTCGTCTTCTAGCGGCCCCGCTGCGCGGCGCATTTAGATGGGCGAGAGCCTGCCTGCCTAGACTCATCGACGTGCGAAAGCTCGTCATTCTCGGCTCGACCGGGTCGATTGGCGTGCAGGCGCTCGAGGTCGTTGCGGCCTCGGACTCGCTGCGCGTCGTCGGACTTGGTGCAGGTAGCGATTCGGTCGCGCTCGTGGAGCAGGCCCGTGACCACGGCGTGCCGCGAGTCGCTCTGGCGGACCCCGTGGCGGCGAAGAAAGCGGCAGGGGGGTGGGGCGGGGAGGTGCTTGGCGGCCCGGAGGGTCTGCGAACGCTCGTTACAGAGTCTGAGGCCGACCTCGTTCTGAATGCGATTGTTGGCTCTGCCGGCCTCGGACCCACGATCGCGGCGCTCAGCGCCGGCATCGACGTCGCGCTCGCGAACAAGGAAAGCCTCGTCGTCGGGGGCGAGCTTGTGACCGCGCTCGCCGAGGCGACCGACTCACAGCTGATTCCGGTCGACTCTGAGCACTCGGCGCTGCACCAACTGATCCGAGCAGAGGGCCCGGGCACTATCGAGCGTCTCGTCCTCACGGCATCCGGCGGTCCGTTCAGAGGCCGCACCGACCTTGCGGGCGTGACTCGCGAGGAAGCGCTGGCCCATCCCACCTGGGAGATGGGCGGCAAGATCACGATCGACTCGGCGACGCTGATCAACAAGGGGCTTGAGCTGATCGAGGCGCATCACCTGTTCGGCATTCCGTACGCGCAGATCGAGGTTGTGGTGCACCCGCAGTCGATCGTTCACGCCCTGGTGCATTTGAACGACGGCGCTTCGCTGGCCCACCTCGGGTATCCGGACATGCGGGTGCCGATCTCCTACGGGCTCAACTTTCCCGAGCGAGCCGACGTCGAAGCCCCACTGCTGGACCTAGTCGCGGTTGGCGAGTTGACGTTCGAGCAGCCCGATCTGGACACGTTTCCCTGCCTCCGGCTCGCCCGCGAGGCGGGTGAGGCCGGCGGGACCGCGCCATGCGTGTTGAACGCGGCAAACGAGGTCGCGGTGCAGGCGTTCCTTGAGGGCACCATTCCCTTCGTGGGCATCGCGGCGGTGATCGAGGAGTGCCTCGACTCGCTGCCGTTGAGCGAGCCCGCGCACTTCGACGACCTGTTCGCGGCAGACGAGCAGGCGCGTCGGAGCGCCGCCGAGGTGGTCGAGCGCCGTGGGCCCACGCTTGCAGCTTCGGGTAGCAACGGCGGCACCGAGGGCTCAAGTTGAGCTGGGTCCTCGCGTTCGCGGGGTTTGCCCTCCTGATCATCCTCCACGAGGCAGGGCACTTCGCAGCTGCGAAGGCCGTGGGCATGCGGGTGGAGCGCTTCTTCCTCTTCTTCCCGCCGAAGTTGTTCAGCGTCAAGTGGGGGGAGACCGAGTACGGCGTCGGGATGATCCCGCTCGGCGGCTTCGTGAAGATCACCGGGATGAATCCGGATGAGGAGCTTCCGGAGGAGATCGCTCATCGGGGCTACTACCACCAGCCGGTCTGGAGGCGGATCGTGGTTATCGCCGCGGGTCCCGCCGTCAATCTCGCGATCGCGTTCCTCATCCTCTTCGCGCTCGGCTTCGGACTCAGCGAGTCCACCGATGAAGTTGGTGAGACGGCGCCCGGGGCGCCCGCCGAGGGGGTCTTGGAGCCCGGCGACCGGGTCACGTCAATCGACGGTATGAACGTCACCGGCCTCGCCGGCGATGAGCTCCGCGAGACTGTTGCGACCCAAGTGGATCAGCATCAATGCGCCGGCGAGCCGACCGATGGCTGTCTAGCGGAGGAGCCAGTCGAGCTCGTAGTGGTGCGAAACGGCGCTACCGAGGAAATTGCGGTCCGACCGCAGTACGACGCAAACGTCGTGGCGCTTGAGGGCACGGGGACGGGCCGCATGCTGATCGGCTTCAGCTACGGCACGCGGCCGGCTGAGCTCTCGGTCGCCGGCGCCGGGGAGTTTGCGGCCGACCGGATGTGGTTTGTCACCTCGCGGACAATGGGAGTGCTGGCGCGCCTCTTTGACGCCGAGCAGCGCAAGCAGGTCTCAGGAGTGGTCGGCGGCTTTGAGGTAACCCGGCAGTCGATCGAGTTCGACGGGCGCCAGGCGCTCGGTGTGTTGGCGATCATCAGTCTCTCGCTGGGAGTGATCAACCTCTTCCCGTTCCTACCGCTGGACGGCGGTCACATCTTCTGGAGCATCGTCGAGAAGATCCGGGGCCGCCCGGTCCCGTTCCGGGTGATGGAGCGCTCGGGCGTGATCGGCTTCATGTTGGTGATCCTGATCTTCGTGATCGGGTTATCGAACGACATCGGGCGCTTAGCGGGCGACGGGTTCATGGTCCGCTAGCTACTCCGGCATCCCGCCCTATGATCGGCGGGTGCTGGACAAGGAGCTCATGGACCGCACAGCGGAGATCGCCCGGGAGTTTCTCGAGCGGCTGCCGGAGCGTCGCGCGGGTGCCGAAGTCGGTCGCGAGGAACTACTGGCAACCCTTGATCTGCCGCTGCCTGAATCGGCGACCGACTCCAAGACCGTCATCGATGAGCTCGCCCAGGCGGTCGGCCCCGGCCTGATCGCCTCGGCCGGACCGCGTTACTTCGGCTTCGTTATCGGCGGCTCCACACCGCCCGCGATGGCTGCCGACTGGCTTACCTCTGCCTGGGATCAGAACGCCGGCATCTACGCGGCCTCGCCTGCCGCCAGCGTGGTAGAGGAGGTAGCGGCACATTGGGTGGTCGAGCTCCTGGGGCTGCCCGCGGGCGCAAGCGTGGGCTTTGTCACCGGCGGTCAGATGGGGAATTTCACCGGCCTTGCGGCCGGGCGTCACGCGATGTTGGCGGCCCGGGGTTGGGACGTCGAAGCAAAGGGCCTTCAAGGTGCGCCGCCGCTGCGGGTGCTCGTTGGTGAGGAGGCCCACGTCACGGTGATTGCTGCGGCCCGGCTGCTCGGGCTTGGCGAGGAGTCGATCCACCGCGTGGGCGTGGATGAGCAGGGGCGTATGGACCCGCACGCGCTGGCGCGGGCGCTGGAGGAGGCTGACGGGCCGAGCATCGTTTGCGCTCAGGTCGGCAACGTCAATAGCGGCGCGATCGATCCGGTAGGCGAGATCTCCGAGCTCGCGCGGGCCGCCGGCGCCTGGTGCCACGTTGACGGCGCGTTCGGGCTGTGGGCGGCCGTGGGCGAGCGTCATGTCGAACAGTTGGCGGGGGTCGAGAATGCAGACTCGTGGGTAACCGACGCTCATAAGTGGCTGAACGTCCCGTACGACTGCAGCCTGGCAATTGTTCGCGACCCCGCAGTCCATCGCGCCGTGATGGGCATGAGCGCGCCCTACCTGCCCGAACGGGGTGACCCCGACGAGCGCTCACCCGAAGAATGGGTGCCGGAGCTTTCGCGGCGAGCCCGAGGGATGCCGGTCTACGCTGCGATTCGCTCACTTGGCCGCGAGGGGATCGCGCTACTGGTTGAGAACGGCTGTGACCGAGCCCGCCAGATGGCCGAGCTGCTCTCGGCCGAGGAGGGGATCGAGGTTCTGAATGAGGTTGACCTGAACCAGGTGCTGGTCAGGTTCTTTGACGATGACGAGGCCACCGATCGGGTGATTGGCGCTGTTCAGGACGAGGGCACGTGCTGGGTTGCCGGAACCAGCTGGCGGGGCGAGGGGGCGATGCGGATCTCGATCACCAACTGGGCCACGAGCCCGCCGGATATCGCTAGCTCGGCCGCGGCGATCTCTGCAGCAGCTCGCGCCGAGCGCGAGCGCTCCCACTAGAGCGGCAGCAGGACCGCAAAACGCGACCCTGACTCGGGCGCGCTTTCGACCGCAACCCGACCGCCGAGCGACTCGACGATCCGCTTGGCGAGCGCCAGGCCCAGACCCGATCCTGGGCTGCTTCTGGCGGCTTCGCCTCGCCAGAAGGGCTCGAAGACTCGCTCAAGCGCTTGCGGGGCAATGCCCTCACCGTTGTCCTCGACGACCAGTTCCAGGCCACGGTCGCTGCGGCTTGCTTCGACGGTGATCGTTCCGTCTGCCGGCGTATGCCGGATCGCGTTCTGAACCAGGTTCTGAACAACCCGCGCCAGTCGCGGTGAGCACTGCAGCTCGCCGGCGCCGTTCAGGCGGGTTCGTACCGCTAGGCCCTTGTCGCTTGCCTGCGCGTTGCAGGCGCCGATGCCGGAGCCGACCGCGTCGCGGACGGCGACCTTCTCAGTCTCCAGAGCAATCGCGCCGGCGTCGATCTGCACCAGCTCGAACAGGTCATCCACGAGCGTCACCAGGGAGTCGACGGAGCCCTTCATCTCGCGGGCATAGCGCCGCATCGTCGGCGGGTCCTCGACCACCTCGTCGGCGATCGCCTCCACCATTGCGCGCAGACTTGCGAGTGGAGTCCGGAGATCGTGCGAGACAGCGCTGATCAGGTCCCGGCGTTGAGCCTCGACGGCAT
>SDBT01020106.1_pt1 | contig 10449 bp, 12 predicted proteins | sample 2277101 | NCBI WGS metagenome assembly SDBT01 (sample SAMN10404973, study PRJNA504765) | marine sediment metagenome | isolation source: marine sediment core GS10_PC15, 103 cmbsf | place: Arctic Ocean: Southern Knipovich Ridge | collected 2010
CTTATACCAGAAGCAATGGAGGTGGTTGCTATGTGTGATAAGATAGAGGGTAAAGTAAGAGAGTGTTATAAGAAAGGAGAGAAGTAGTGGTTAATGCAAAAGACATTGCAGTAGATAACCTGAAGTTGAAGGCTCTGATTTATGGGAAGTCGGGGACTTGGAAGACGACATTCGCTTGTTCGTTTCCTAAGCCATACGTATTCGACTTTGATGATGGGATGTTGAGTCAGAGGGGGAAGGATGTGGAGTATGATGTGATTACAGATTACGACGCATTCGAGATGAAGTTGTTGGAGTTTGAGAGGAATTGTCCATACGATACACTTGTGTTGGATTCTGTTACTACTATGCAGGAGCATAATATGAACAGGATTCTTCTCTTAAACAATAGGAAGATGCCAACAATGAATGAGTGGAATGTGTTGATTGCTGGGACAATTGATACGTTCATGAGGCTGACCAAGTTTGGGAAACACCTAGTTGTAGTTGCGCATGAGCAGATGCTCCAAGATGAGATTACAGGGGAGATTATGTACAGGCCAATTATTGCTGGAAAGAAAACTCCCGAAAGATTGCCGCTCTGGTTTGATGAATGTTATCGGAGTCAGGTGGCGGCAGACAAAGAGGGGAAAATGGTTCCGCAGATAATTACGTCAGCAAGTACTAAGTATACAGCTAAGTCGAGGATTGGGTTGGACCCAGTTTTGGATTTGGTGGATGGGAATGGGAATGCTATTAATGCATTTGAAACTATTATGAGTAAGGTTAATAAATAAGGGAGGGAGGAGGTGAAGATGAGATGGAGTTAGTATTTAAGTTCGAGAAGGAAACGAAGGGGACGGTTAGGTACAAAGAAGTAGAAGGAGAACAGGGTGTGGTTGTAGGTACTCTGTACATGAGAAAGTCGGCGTTAAAGACGCCGTACCCGGACGAAGTGAAAGTAACAATTTCTTATTAATTGTAGGTTAAAGAGAGAGGTGAACACAATGTTAATTGATGCACAGTTAAATGATTATGAGGACTTTTCCCAGCTTCCACCTGGGCAGTATGAGTTTGTAATTAAGACTCCTGTGGAAAGTAATCCGCTTCCTGACCCAACGGATATTGGGGGGACAGCGTTTCAGTTTATTATCTGGCCTGAGGTTGTTGGTGGAGACCAAGGGGGGAAGAAGTTGAGAAAGACAGCGACGAATAAATCGAAGGCTTCTCGTTACTTCCTTCGTGCATTCCTAGAAAAAATTGGAGTGAACATACAGGAAGGTGGAGGATTTACGACAGAGGATATTCTTGGTCGTAGGTTTAAAGGGACGGTTGGAGAGAGGTTAGGTACGGGAGAGAATGCTGGGAAAAAGTATGCAGACCTCGACACCGAATCTATCATTGCTCTTTAAACACAGAAGTTAGTAAGTTCAATTATTGAACTTATGAAATAAAGAGTGTGGGAGTTGTGGCGAGAGCAGATGTCAAAGGGTGAGTGGCCGGTGTGAGTCCGGATAACCGATAGTCCCTCGATCGTTAGCTCGGCGACTCCCACACCACGTTCATTTTAGAAAGGGGTGAATTCAGTGACTAAAGTTAAGACGGATGATGTTCAGATTAAAGATGAAAGATTTAGAGAGGACTATGGTGAGATTGAAGAACTCGCCGTATCTATCCAGAGGTATGGTCTATTCCATCCCATCATTGTTGATGATGAACTTAATCTACTTGCGGGTGAGAGGAGATTGAAGGCGCACAAGTTGTTGGGGATTACGGACATAGAAGTTAAGATGTTAAAGGACATGTCGGAGTTGGAGAAGAGGGAGATAGAGATTGAGGAGAACCTGAGGAGGAAGGATTTTACTTGGACAGAGGAAGTTAAAGCTAAGGGGGAAGTTGATAGGATTAAGAGGGAACTCTACGGTCATGCGATTAAAGGACATGGGGGTGGGTGGAGTATTAGGGATACGGCTGATAGTCTTGGGGATAGTATTGGGACAGTCAGTCGTGATTTGCGTTTGGCTAAGGCGCTAGACGAACATCCAGAACTATCGAAGGAGACCACTAAGGATGCAGCTTGGAAGAGGTATCAAAGAATGAGGGAGAGGAATATTGTTGATGAGTTGGCGAGTAAGGTAGAGATTAAGGTGGATGTTAAGTGTTTGGTTCATGGAGATAGTAAGGTAGAGATGAGGAAGTTGGATGCTAGGTCTGTTGACCTTGTATTTACAGACCCCCCATTTGCGATAGCTCTTGATAAGGGGTTTAAGAGTGCTGATGCTTGGGCGGGTAAGGTGTATGATGATGAATTACAATCGGTTATGAATACAATATCTCTCGTTGTCAAGGAATGTTATAGGGTGTTGAAGGATGATAGGCATATGTATTTGTGGTTTGCAGTTCAGCACTATGATTATGTTTACAAGATGTTGACGGATGTGGGATTTAATGTTAATGCTGTTCCTTGTGTGTGGGCTAAGACAGGGGGGGCTGGTGCGGGTGGGAGTGAGTATGCTTACTCGTCGAATTATGAGTTGTTCTTCCTTTGTATGAAGGGGAGGAGGGCGTTGAACAGGTTGGGTCAACCGAATGTTTGGGTGGAGCCTAGGGTTGCACCACAAAGGAAGGTACATCCAACGGAGAAACCGACCGGGATGATTAGGAAGATTATAGAACAGAGTAGTCTACCAGGTGAGTTGGTTATAGACCCATTTGCTGGTTCATCCTCAACATTAATTGCGGGGTTGGAATGTACTAGGAATGTTTGGGGGTGTGAGTTGGATAAGGAGTATTATGGACAGGGAGTACTTAAGTTGGAGAAGTTTAAGAGTGAGGAGGAGGTGTAATGGGAACGACTATGGTTAGAGTACTATTGTGGGTGTATTTAATTATAGCAGCTGTATTCGTATACGAGAGAGATTGGGGGAGAGTAAGATACTTTGTAGGAGCCGCAATTCTATCATGGGGAGTAATAACAATGAAATAGAAAGGAGAAGTAGATGGCATACTGGAGCGATACTTATGGAGAGAATAAGAGTGAGGACTTTATTAAGGGGGTAATAGCAGGAGTAGAAGCATTTGCAATATGGAAGAATGGGACACAATATGTAGGCGTTTTGCATAAACCTCTATATGATGTGCTGCGTGATATTAAGAGACAGCTTGGAGGTGAAGACAATGCCGAGAGTGGTTAACTTTGATGGGCCTACTGATGCAAAGATATTTCTGGTTGGTGAGGCTCCCGGCTCAAGTGAGGATGCAGAGGGAAAACCTTTTGTTGGTGGAGCTGGGAAACTCCTCAATCGTCTCCTTATGGAGGCGGGACTAACTAGAGGGGAGTGTAGAGTTGGGAATGTTATGAGAGTACGTCCTGCTGGTAATAACTTCGGCAATTTCTATTATGATAAGAGTAGGAAGATTCCTAAACAGGAGTTGCTTGATGGGATTGAGTTTCTGAAGGAGGATATTAGGAGGTGTAATCCTAATGTTGTTGTTGCCTTGGGGAATGAAGCTCTACGAGCATTGACGAAGGAGAAGGGGATTACAAATTGGAGGGGTTCGATACTGTTCAATAAGGATTTGGGATGTAAGGTTATTCCTACCATACATCCTGCCAATTTGTTAAGGGCTTGGAATAATGTACCATTAGTTATGTTTGATATGAGGAGGATTAAGGATGAGTCACAATCCCCTGAGTGGAACCTAAGACAGAGGGACTTCCCACTACACCTCACATTTGAGCAGGTACTTAAAGAACTGGTTAGAATGAGGTCAGTTAAGAGGATTAGTTTCGATGTTGAGACTGATTATGATGGGCATATTACTGCTCTCGCATTGGCTGATAGTCCGTGGTATGCACTATCCATTCCCTTCACAAACTCGAGTGGGGCTCCGTACTGGATAGAGCCTGAGGAGGCGGAGATATGGAAGATGGTTAAGGTGGTTATGGAGAACCCTGCAATAGAGAAGATTGCACAGAACGCCCAATTTGATATGATTATGTTTAGGATTAATCCATATCATATTGATGTGAAGGGGTTATGGATGGATACGATGTGTGGGCATCATACTGTGTATCCTGAACTTGCAGCTTCCGAGAGTCAGCTTACTGGGAAGCATATTATTGGTGGTGGAAAATCTCTAGGATTGTTATGTTCCATCTACACTCGTGAACCCTACTATAAACATTGGGGAAAGAGTGGGAATGATGAAATTTTCTGGAGGTATAACTGTATGGATGCTGCTGTCACCTTCGAGATTGCGGAGAGGTTAGAGAGGGAGATGAAGGAGTTTAATGTACTTGAGTTCTATAACAAGTATGTACATCCCTTACTCCCCATCCTTATGGATGTACAAATGAATGGAGTTAAGATTGATAATGATGTGAGGATTGAGGCAATAAAGGAGTATGAAGAAGAGACGGAAAGTCTGCAGAAGAAATTGGATGGAGCAGTAGGGAGGATAGTTAATGTGAATTCCCCAAAGCAGTTGGCAGAATTACTGTATAAAGATTTGGGATTACCTACCAAATACAAGAGAGGAACGACTAGAGTAACGACTGATGAGATGGCTATTCAGGAACTGGCATCCAAGTATAACTCCCCAGTCTTTGACATCATCCTTCGTATTCGCCATAATGTGAAACTTCTCGGCACTTATCTAAAAGGGAATGTTAGTGATGATGGAAGAATTCGATGCTCCTACGTCATTGGGGGGACTGAGACTGGAAGGTTGTCAAGTAGGAAGAGTGTGTTTGGGAGTGGAACTAATCTCCAGAATATCCCTCCAGGTGTTTGTAGAAGAATGTTTGTGCCTGATGATGGGATGGTGTTTATGGAGACGGATTTGAGTCAAGCGGAGGCTAGGATTGTAGCTTACTTAGCAGAGGAACCCATGATGATAGAGGTGTTTGAGGGAGGTGGTGACATTCACCAACTTACTGCGGACAGTCTTCCTATAGGGTTTGAGCCTAGTGGGTCGGCATATGAGAATGTTCCTAATCCTAGGAGGTTGTTTGCTAAGAAGCATGTGCACGCATTCAATTATGGGTAGGGGTCGTTTATGTTTGCTAAGAGAGCAATGATTGAGAAGGGGATTGCTGCTACTATTAGGAATGGGTATTTAGATAGGTTTCCCGGCATCAGAGCCTACCATCTAAAGATACAATCAGAGTTGGGTAGGTCGAGGACTATGACCACACCACTAGGAAGGAGAAGGACATTCTTTGGGATGTGGGGAGAGCAGTTGTTTAGGGCAGCATATGCATACAAACCTCAATCGACTGTAGCGGATACGTTGAATCTAGCATTGATTAGACTGTGTAGGAAATATCCAGAAACACGGTTCATGTTGCAGAACCATGATGCGTTTACTATTCAATGTCCGAGACAAGAGGTGGAGATGTGGAGAGGGAGGATTGCGGAAGCTTTCAATATTGAGACCATTATAAATGGGAAGAAGTTTGTACTACCCATTGATTTTAAAATTGGGAATAACTGGGATGAGGTAGAGAAAGTAGAGGAGTAACAAAATGAAAAGAAAACTTCGAATATGTTGGACATGCTCTAACTTTGCCCACCATAATCATAGGTGGAGATGGACAGCTTTGGTTTGTGGACGCATACAATTTTTAATAAGAAAGTTGAGGAATAATGACCAACGGTAAAGGGAATGGAGGTCGTAGACTAAGCGACTGGTTAACTACTTATGCTGAATATACATCCGAACAAGAATCTCCCAGCCTGTTTCATTTTTGGGTTGGGACTAGCACAATAGCATCAGCCCTTGAGAGAAGAGTGTGGATAAATAGAGGGTACTATACACTCTTCCCCAACTTGTATATAGTGTTGATTGGGGCTAGTGCTAGAGTTAGGAAGACCAGTGCTATTTGGATTGGGTATAATATATTTAGAGAGGCAGTTACTGATGGAGTTATTGTTAGTCAGAAGATAACACCCGAAGCGATGATAAGTATATTTGTGGAGAGGTTTAAGGAGAAGGGAACTAGTGGAGGGATTGTTGTTGCTGATGAGTTGGGTGTGTTTCTTGGTGGGCAGACGAAGAGTATGGACTTAATGCAACTCCTCACGAAGTGGTATGATTGTCCTAGTCACTTTGAATATCATACGGTTATGAGAGGGAAGGAAGTTATGGATTCGGTGTTCTGTAATATGATGGCTGGAACTACACCCCAATGGTTGAAGGATAGTATGCCTCCACATGCTGTTGGAGGTGGGTTTACCTCAAGGATAATATTTGTGTATCAGGATAAGCCGGAGAAGTTGGTTGCGTTTCCAGAGATTACGAAGGCACAAGAGGAGATGAAAAGGAATTTAGTTGCGGACTTAAGGACTATGACAAAGTTGCAAGGACAGTTTAAGTTGACGAGTAAGGCTAGGGAGTGGTATGAGGAGTGGTATACTAGGGTGTTCAAGCCTGAGACTACACCATATGTTTCGCTGGATGGGTATTTTGGTAGAAAGCATGATACCTTGTTGAAGGTGGCTATGTGTTTAGCCATATCGAAATCGAATAATCTTGTGGTGGATGAGATTGAAATGAAGATGGCATTGAGGGCGCTTAATAAGAACGAACAATTCCTACCCGATACACTAAGATTGATACAGATGACAGAGGTTGGGGAGGAGATGGAGAAGGTTTATAGGGTGATTAGTAGGAAGGTAGAGATAGATTTTGCACCACTCAGTAGGCAACTTTCGTATTGTATGAATACCCGTCATCTATCGGAGGTGTTGGCTGATTTGGTTGCAGGAGATAGAATTGTGGAATATATGAAAAATGGAAAGAGATACTTTAAAAAGAAGGAGCTATGATGAGGAAAAAACCATACACGGCTAGAGAAATTGCTAAGATTCCATGTAAGCGTTGTGGGGAACTCTCACACTCTCAATGGCAGGTATGCGCTTTGGATAATGTTTATATGGGAGTTTGTGAGGACTGTGATATTGAACTGAATGAAATGACATTGAAGTTTTTTAAGATTAAGGGTTGGAAGAAGATAATGCATAGGTACATAAAGAGATTAGTTTAAAAAGAAGAAGGAGGGGAAATGATGAATTACTGTGCTAATGAATTGGGTAGAGTTAAGGAAATACTTGAGAAAATCGCAAAACTGGGTGGGCAAATAATACTGCCTTCTCCCATTAGTTTTGAGGAGATATTTGAATGGCACATACAAAATACAGACTATAAAGCGCCAGAAAACTATGAAGGTGTTATTCATTTGGAGTTGTATGGTGTTCCTATAAAGTATAGCACAGAATAGTTAATCTAGATACCCCCAACCTCCCAATGTCTTCTCATCCTTAATAGCTCTTTCCCCAATATCCACACGATACTGGATACTTTGGATAGATAGATTTGGAATAGTTTTGTAAGCACGTTTCCTCGCTTCATTTATATCTCTCCCCCTAGCACTAACAACCATCAATTCATTACCGACACTCCCATAATTATCTCCATCTTTTCTTACATCTTTTAGGTAGAGGTGTTTGAGATTCGACAGACATACTCCCTCTATTTCTGTGCTGGCATTTGTAGAAGGTACATGGAAGGGATAGGGTGGGATTGTGATAGGAATAGAGAGGGTGTAGTCTGTCGTGAACTTCCCTTTCGGTTCTCGCCCGGCAACGATTGCCGAAAGGAGCTCTGTCACCGACCCTTTGTATGCTTCTAAGAGAGAGGGTAGGAATAGAGATGAGGTTATGAATAGAGTGCCGTATATATTGTTTCTTGATACAGTGCAGGATATGGAGATGTTACCTTTGAATTTAGTTTTCTTAAGCAACCGTTCCATCTTGCCGATGGTGTTTTTAAATATTTTTGACTCTGGAGATATGTGGTGAGAGATGTTACCAGCCGAAGGGATAAGAGAACCGATGGAACCAGTTAGGAAGTAGTTCTCATTGAAAGAGATGTAGGGTGAAGATAGACGAAACCCATTCCACCATGCTCCACAACTAACCTTAATCCCACTCTCCCCATCCCATACATTAACACCTATCCTATTCAGTATCTTTACAGAATAACCCCCACCATTAGAGAGGGTGTCTGCCCAATGACCACCGCCGAATGTTTCAATCCCCTGCTCTCTCAGATAATCTACCACCCTTCCCATTCCTGGTGAGGTGGAGATAACGAGGTTGGGTTTCTCCAGTTCGATAAGTTGGTTGGTACTGGAAGCGATACAAGAGCCATTGAGATTAGTGATGTGTTTGGGGAACTTGGATTTGTTAACTATCCCATCTCCGACCAAGGAATAGTTGTCATCTTCAACGAATAAGACGACTGAGTATCCTTCATCAGCACATCTCATAGCTATTCCAAGTCCTTCTCCACCTTTAGATATAAATAGGATGTTCATTCTCTCTCCCTTCCGAACAGAGCGTGTGTTATTTTAGCAACCCAATCTCTCTCTATCTTATTCCTTCGGAGAGCTGAGGTACGTTTGGTCTTGTTGTCGAACCAAGTTGTTAGTAGTTTGTGTGCACGTGTACCTTCTAGTGCTTCCACACCATTTAAAGTTATTTTAAGGAAGGGGATATATGCTTCCCCTAATTGGTCAATGTCCTTTAGGGTTTTACGGATTAGTGTTAGTCTTTCCTTCTCCTTCAACTGTCCCGTAGATTCAAGGTACCCAAGATACACAAATCGTTTGGTTATACGAGCTAGGGCTATGGCGTGTGAAGGTTGAGCACCAGCTATTCCTAAACTCCCAATGATTCCAACTATTGCATAGGGGTCATGCTCAACTTCCCTACCTAAATCGGGGTCGTAATATTTTGATTTTCCTGTCATGAGTTGGAGGGTGTCTTGAGCAACCTGTGCCATGAGGATTAAACCGACTAGGAGTCTAACTCCATCCCACCTTTTCTGCATAGTATCACCAGTCCTAATCATGTCAATCGAATCTAGGTACCTAGTTATGATTGCTTTCGGATATTGGATTAGTGAGGTTGCTACTTCCCCCAATTCTGAGAGCGCCCCAATTCCTCTCTCCACTTTCTTGTATCTAACCTGCGTCTTTTCTACAATCAACCTACCTATCTCAAGACGAGCTTCTTCTGGAGGGAGAGATAGGATGTGCTTTGTCTCAAGAGGGTAGAAGCTACTCATTCCAGTCTTGGACATGAACCCCCTCAAATCTATAATCCCCTTCATGTATCGAGTCATGTATTGGTCAACATTGGCGAGAGCATACTTGAATGTAACCCACCTATTTCCTTGGTCAATTCTGGTGTAGAGTTTAGCTACTTTAACAGCAATATCATCAACCTTCCCAAGTATTCCTTTCTCAAAGAACTTATCATACAAATAAAGTTGCTCCCTCTCCAACTCCCCAAGTTGAGATACATGCTTCATGAAGAAATCTGTTTCCTCTTTGGTTAGTTTAAATTGAAAGTACTTCTGCGTCTTAATCGCATGTTGGAGGGTAGGATAATTCATGAGAGTCATGTAATATCGTTGGAGGTAGTTACGAGCCATCTTGGTTGGGTCGGCTAGGGTAACCTTAAAAAATTGTCCCCTAATCTTCCTCGCATTCTGTCCCCACCATCCTACATCTATCCCCTTGCCTTGTATTGCAACCAGCCACCTCTTAACTCCATTCAAAGTGTCGAATGGAATGGTTGTACCGGATAGGTCATTACTAATATCCCTTAATAAGTCATAGAGGTAGTAGTCGGAATAGATTCTATTAAGGTAGGAGTGCAGTTTCATAACCAATGATTGAGAGGCATCGTACAGTTGCTCCTTACTCTCCCTCGAATGGAGATAGGGGTCGAACACCTCAAAGGGGTCTGCACTAATGTGGGCACGAAAGCGATAGAGAAGTTGAGAAGGAAAATACCTGTCATCCCGAACAATTCCAAAGTCCTTCCCCTTCACCCATTTCTCAAGAGCTTCTCTCCCTTGGTCGGAGAATATTTTCTCACCTTCGAGTACCATAGATTCAAATTCCTTTGGTACTTTCTCTGTTCCATCTATAAACCGCCTCATTCTCAAGTAAGAGACAGTGTCCTTTATATCTCTGAACACATCTGTTAACTTGGTCGCAACATCTTTCTCCTCACCTGTTAGTGAACCCTTCCTCTGGGTTATCCAAGCTATTATCTTCTCAGTGGATACTCGGTCCTGATACCCCTTCTTCAGTCCAGCTGTAAATTTATTGATTGTACCAGCAACTTCATAAGCAGATATGTTTCTAGCCTTGATACCTTGCGTATAGTATTTTGAGAAGAGAGGGAAGGCTGTCTTTTCCTCAAGCTTCTGGAATGCGATGGTTGTGTCAATGATTTGGTTTAGGGTGTAAGGGTTCTTACCCTGTTGATATTGGGCTACGGACTTAGCCATACTCTTCCTTATATCTTCATTCATTCTCTCAATGATACGGGCAGTGGCTGGGTCAGTCTTGTTGATTAGAGAATTGACTGGGAAGTCTGCAACATTCTT
>SDBT01020107.1_pt1 | contig 10449 bp, 13 predicted proteins | sample 2277101 | NCBI WGS metagenome assembly SDBT01 (sample SAMN10404973, study PRJNA504765) | marine sediment metagenome | isolation source: marine sediment core GS10_PC15, 103 cmbsf | place: Arctic Ocean: Southern Knipovich Ridge | collected 2010
TGTACCAGATCCCAGGCCGGTCGAAAAGGGTGATATCCCTGATCCAAAAGGAAAGACCGTGATTTGGAATCCTACCCATGCTCCGGTAGCTCATGCGAAGACACAGATGGAAGCTGTTTCGATTGGCAAAGAAGGAACTTTAGAATTGATCGAGTCTAACGTGGATGTGAGTGACATTACTTTCGTAGATGCAGAATTAGATCAACAGAGGAAGGATTCGCATCCCATTCTGAAAGATAAACCGGACACCATGAGCGATGGAATCGATTTTCTGTAATCCAATAGAATTAGCCAAAACACTGGGTCTCCGCGAAACTAACCGACAAGGACAAAACGGTTCTGAAGAAGTATTATAGCAAGTTGGTAGCGGTTTTAGACAGAAATAATGTTCAATTTAAAAAGTCACAACATAACCGACGATACAGAGCTTCTGAAGGCAGAACTTAGAGCTTTTGATATAAATAATAGCAGTAACGGGTATGACATTTGTATTGGTGACGAAGTTCTATCTGCTCCGAATCTTCAAAAATGTTGCGAACTGATTGACTCAGGCATTATTGAGCTAAAACAACACCTTCTCGAAACGTGGCAGGATCTTCAGCATATTGCTCAAAAAATGCTGCGTGAAGATGGACAGAATAGTGGCAGCATCGATAATTTGCTGTTCTTAAATTCTGTAAAAAAATCTTTTGAACTCTCCAATATATTCTCTGATCTAAAACCCATATCTCAGACTATACGGCAGCTTCTTGACACGGACATTGCATCCTCAGATAATCGACTAATATTACACTTCAACGACGATTATCTCAGAATTCAATGTCTGCATAAGATGGTGATGATAGAAATCTATCGCAAACAGCTAATCCATCGCTACATGACCATGACTAAACAATCTCAGATTTCTGGGCCTTGGGCTAATCTGGATCTACCAAAAGAAGAACGTATGTGGGAATGGGACGAGGGAGAAGAAGAATATTTCGCCAATCGTCAGAAATCCAGAAGAGAACAAATAAGATATAACCCCGAGAATCAGACCAAGAGTGGATTCTATTACGTTTGGTCTGATCTTGCGAGAGATCCTTATCTTTTCACTGACATGAAAGAGGATTCGCCATATAAAAGTCGCCATCTGCTCCAAGTTCCTTAGTGAAAAAAAGAAGGAGCTTGCTTCGGGTAGTATGAAAGCGGTGCCATAATGACGATATACACAGCCGGGAATCCTAAAAAATCGCTCAGTCCTTCAGAGGCTGTATTTGGCTTTGCAAGCTGGTTGACTGTTAGAGATGAACCAGTGACCATGTCTGCTTATCATAACGCAGGTGTTGTTGCTGAGTTGGTCGATCAATTCTGTAAAAGACATGATTTTAAAGAACCAAGGAATGAATGGACTGATTATTTGGTCCCAGAATAAAATGCCAGATAAGAATGAAATCATTAACAAGCAGTTGGTTGTTCAGGAGGTTATTGCGAAGCTTAAGCACTTCAGTAAACTCTATGGCATCAAGTCTATCTTTGTAGTTGGTGGCTACACGCGAGAACATTACCTGGGAAAAATTTGGAGAGTCAAAGATATAGATGTGGCTTCGGCTTATCATGAGCAAGCCAGGCAGCTCGGGGGCTTATTTGCTTCGGAGATATTACATTCTGTTCCAAAATTTTATGAACGAACTGGCACTGCGGCAGTAGAGTATCCATCAGAATTCGGATACATTCGAGTTGAATTTCAAGGCGACAGCATCAATTCATATATGCATAACCAAGAAGTTAGAACTTGGATGCAAGCAGAAGGCATTGATGATGTACCATTGATGAACAATATATATGGTCGCGATTTTACGATCAACTCTCTCATATATTCTTTGCACAATGAAGTAATGTATGACCCCACCAACGAGGGCGTTCGTGATTTAGAGCGAGGGAGGATATGTTCGCTTCTACCTGCTCCTATGCTTATCAAATACAACCCATTGGCTGCGTTGCGTGCCATCCGATTCGCCATTCAGTACGATTTCCACATTGATTCCGACCTTAGATTGGCTATCAAAGAGGCAGGAGCTGATAATTTGTGCAATAGCTTGTCCAGGGAGCGAATTGTCAAAGAAGTGGTAAAAGTGCTGGAAACTAACGGTCCAGATGCCCTGGATATGCTAAAAAGATTTGAACTGGATAGGATTTTGCTACATCCCGACGTAAAGAAGTATGTATATCTCGGATCGGAGGAAGAGAAAGATGCTAAAAATTAAGACGGCTCAAAATAACCCAGATATCAAAAGTGTACTCAGTAATTTTGAAGAAATGAAAACTCGGGTACAACAAGTCTCGGCAATTATGGAGAGTCTCATGACAAATCCCAACTTTCAGTATATGTCGTTCGGAGATTTTCTTCAGGTAAAATCAGCAGAAGGCATTGATATGCAGTACCTTTTGACATCATTAGGGCTATTATGAACAAAGAAAATCAATCACTTGTAGACTTCTTACAAACGCTGCCATTCTCTTCGTTTATGGTGCCGAGATCTCCCATCTCCAACAAAGAAGCTCAGGCTCTCTATGATATTTGGACTAGTGGAGAGAAAGACGAGTATGGAAAGTATATAGTTCCAGAAAATATAGACGGCCTGCATATTACATCATTGACGACCAAAGGCTATATGCTCAATCATGCGAGTCGATTCGCCACGAGAGAACTTAGGACTAACAGGACGTGCGACTTCACAAATAAAGGGAAGGACGTAATCCGAAAGATCATTCTTTTCAAAGAGCAGTCAGTATTTGAGAAATCTTCGAACATAGTAGATTACGAAGCTATTTGTCGAGCTGAAGTAAAAATCCCTAAAACAGCAGACAAGATAGCATCAAGAGCAAGGCAGCCGCGCAACTGGCTGGAACGAGTGTGGAAGTAATTTTGAAATCAACCCTAAAAAGGGTCAAGAGAAAAGTCATTCGAGATCATTATTGGTATGATCCCGAGACTCAGCGACGACTCCATGGACGCGGAGGCCGAATGATATTTGTCTATGATCCTGTCAATAAGAAACAGGTTCCGAAGATCGTAGACGCTGAAGAATGGGTGCATAAACCTAACTACGAAAACATACTGGATTGGGTGAAAAACAATTCAATGTATGTTCGTTCGATCACGAATGAAGCTCTCAACCATTATGTCGCTATTGATGTAGATGCTAATTTGTTTTCGGATATAGAAGATGAACTTAGATCGCACGGCATTCAGTACGATTATGACAGTGAAGAATTTCGACAAGAAGTGGATGATAAGAGAGGAAAGAAAAAATGGCAAAACTCACAATCGAAGTGGCTGATACGCCTGCCGCATTAGCCCATGGACTGATGTATCGCAAAGATTTGCCCAACGATGAAGGCATGCTTTTCAAGTTTCCAAGCACCCGAGAAGCTAATTTCTGGGGCAAAAATACTTACATCCCGTTGGACATCGCTTTTATCGACAAAGAAAATAGAATCATCGAGATCAAACAAATTGTTCCTATGTCTACAAGAATCATCCGCAGTGACGGGTTGTGTGCAATGGCCCTCGAAACGAATGCGGGCTATTTTAATTCGAACGGCATATCTGTTGGACACAGAATCGAGATGAATGAAGATACTATAGAGTTCAAAGAATGCTAAAGATCATAACAGCGGACCTTTATAGACTTGGCCAATCCTTCCTTGATGAAATACAGGATGTGGATTGGGGAGGTGATCCCGAGCCCGACAGAGGTGGTATGGGTGGTCGTATCTCGCCCGGTGGAGTTGTTAACGAAAGAAATTATGAGGAATACGAACCTTCAGCCATAGAAGAGCCAGTCGAAGAACAATTTCCTACTGGACGACAAGAATTTCCGTATCAGCGAGAAGTTCCCACTGGCAATGAGGAGCTTGGAATACCTAGAGGGACACCAGAAGTAGAATATGACCATTCTGTTGATCCTGAGACTGGGAACACGTTAGATCAGCAGCAACTTATAGCAGATGGAGATGCCCGAGATGAAGTAATCAGCTTTGATTACACTAATAGATTTGGACAATATGCTGGAACCAGGACTGTTGAGCCTCATTATACGTTCCCTGCTAAAACAACAGGAAATCAGATTTTGGTGACGTTTGACAGAGACCAAAACGACATACGAGCATTTATCATAGGAAATATCCACCCTTATGGTGTAAGGTATGAAGGAGTTAAGTTTAGGCGTAAAAATGAAATTATGAAAGGCGAATCTAATGGACAAGATTTCGGAACAGCTTATCCAACTGTCCGACACCCTTGATAAGGCTGGCAAAACAAAATGTGCCAACATTGTTGATGAACTCATAGAGCATAAATCGCTCATGAAAGTCGCTCAATATGTTGGTGTCATTGGTTATGTTTTGAAGCAGAATCGAGCTATGGGCAATTGTATTCGGAAAAAGAGGGGTTCTTCTACTGCGTCTATGCAAGAAGTGGTTTTAGGATGCCTGAGTGAGTATCAAGATGGACAGCAGTATGACAATAATGAGTGGACATCGAAATATGCTCAAGTAGTGAAGCAACTCCCAGACCAATTTGCATCGTCTCATGTAGATTTTCTGGAAGCTTTGGCTAAAGATAACAACATAGAAGAGCACATAGCAAGGGTCAAAGAAGCTCAGACGATACTGAACCAGGAAGGTATGCAAGATGTTTTCATGGACCAAGTCACATTTGATCTGGAGAGCTTAGAAAGCGTTTTGAAGGAGGGTGACGTCGATCACCGCCCTTTTAAAGTAGCCGCGCCGCCGTCAGGAAGAGGTAACTGGAGTCGTTTTTGGTCTCCCAGTTGGTCACGGCGCGGCAAAGATAAAGACACTCAGTTTGAGATGGATGCTGTCATTGAATCTCTAATGAATATTCAAGGCAATGTTCAGCAAATCAGGAGCGGTATATCACAGCTCTTATACCAAAGCAGGGCGATACAATCTCCAAAAATTCAGCAATATATCCAAGCTCTCTCTGACACAAATTGGGGAGAAACCACAAAAGGAATACATGCTCTGAATCAAGGGTTATCAGAATTATGGATGGATGATCCCAACAGCGCAGAAGAGCTTAACTCGATATCTCAACAAATAGAGGGTAGTGTCAACAAGGTTTTTACGGAAATAAAAGAAGTTCAAGATAATATGTATAATCTACGGCTACGAGATCCTGTTAAAGGAAGAGGTTCATTGAAATCTGCCACCGAAGAATATGCCGACTTAGCCCGAGCGTTAGATCGTCTCTATATTAACCCATTGGATGAACGTGCTCTGCATTACTCATTAAAACTCCACGGTAGACTAGAAGACACTTTAAATGAACGAGCTGGCGCCCAAGATCCAAGTTACAACGAATGGGTCGATGCTCCAGGATCAGAACTTGGCACGGGAAGAGGTGTTCCAGGAACCAGCACATTGAGTCCAGGAGTTAGTTCTCCTTTTCAGTCATCGATAGAATCTTCTCCTGAAACTGAAAATGCTTTGCAACAAATGACCGACGATGAACATGTTTTATTTATGTTTGTAAACTTTTTGAATGGCATGCTGTTACAGTCCCCCAAATCTAGCGAAAGTCACGATGCGATTCGTGAATTGCATGATTTGTTTAATGAGAAATTGAAAAATATCAATGCATCTTCAGGGCAACTCCAAATGTCTCCAACCCCAGGACAACCTTCAGCCAATGTTGTGCAAACAGAAGGAGCTGCTCCTGAAACGCCACTAACCGACACGGAGATACTTGCTCATTATAACAACCCTAATAGAACAAGTTTAATGAGTATGGTCCCTCATTTTAGTCCAGAAGGTCCAAGCAAAGTAGGATCTACTCTTCAAAAACTTACGAAGGTTGCTGATGTGCTAAATGACTGGAATGGTGATTTGGCGGAGCTGTTGAGAGAATATATCGCAGACGAGGAAGAACGTCTGCCCGAATTCCCGTCTACATCTTCAATAATAAAGGAGCTTCAAGTGTCCCCTCCGCAAGGGTGGGGGATTACTCAAGCCACTGAAAGTGACGAGCATAAGGCTTCTTGAGGAGCCCTATCTGAATAGCCTGTAGCGTTCAGATAATTCTTAACTATGTTAAAACTAGCATTGAGGTCAGCATTACATTGATAATCACACTTTCTACATCTGAATCTGCTCTGACAAGTCCTATTTGCTCTGGCTATATGTCCGCACTTGCTGCACCCTCTACTCGTATAACGAGCAGAAACGTAATCAACAAGAACACCCTTGGAAGCAGATTTATACTTGAGAAATTCTTCCAATTGATAATAAGACCAACTATTATGCTCAAAACGATCTTTCTTTCGTCTCTTCCTGGTCGTGTCTTCTTTGATGCCAGTCAGCTTCTCAAGAACAAGTGTGGTTCCTGGCTTCAGTCTTTGAACAATCTGTTTGGAAACGTAATGATTGACATCACGTCTAAAACGGTTCTCCTTATGAGAAATTCTCTTAAGGTGCCTTTTCCCAGAATGTCCTTTGGATTGAAGCTCAGACCTCAATCGTTGATATTTTCTCGAAACTTGTTTAACGTGCCCTCCACCAAAAAATCTCTTATCAGAAGTGACAGCCAACTTTTTAATCCCTCTGTCACACCCAACAAACTCCCCATTGGACACAAGATCGTCAACTTCTTTTTCAACAACAATATTCAAAAAGACCTGATTGTTTCTGATAAACAAATCAGCAGTACATCTCTTCCAAGAGAGATACTGTTGAAAATAAACAGGAACAATCAATTTGCATGTTTTTCGTCCTTCAATAGTGGAGAACGAAACTTCGTTTCTGTCCCACCAGACGTTGAAAGAACGGGCATCATACCTAATTCCAATCTGTTTAGATTGTGGGCAAGAGGCTTTCATGCCTTGTTTGAGTCTCTTTTTGGTCGATTTAAGAGCCTCTGTGGCTTTCATACGAGCAGATACGGCCAGTTGAGAGGGAAGATAGGTTCTGGTATCCTTGTAGACCTTATGGTGAAGAGAGACTCCATTGTAATCTTTGTCTTTCCATCCTACTGTGCAGGTGTGATTAAACGCTTTTGTATAAGCATCTATAGTGGACTGAAAGACTTGAGGGTGTTCCTGAAGTCTTATTTTGATGGTTCTGACAAGTTTCATACTCATATATTATACACAAACTTGTCAAGATTCTTGAATAATAAGATTCTTGAATAATATTGAGAAATTTTCAACTTTTTTAAGAAAGGAGTTATGCAATTCCTCCCAATTTTCCACCTTGAAGCCTCATGGTTTTTTTAACACAGAAAAAAGCAGAAATAATACAGAAAAAAGCAGGAAAGGCAGTTCTAAGCACATAATTAGCTATTAACTAGAACATTCGTAAATGTTCCATTCTAGGGGCGGGACGCCCCGAAGTAAAGCCTCTGGAGAATACCTTGTGTAAACGGGGTTCCATGAAAGAGGAAACCTAAGGGTTTTAGCCCTTGGATAGTTCATCTAGAAGTGTCTATTTACATAGGAGAGGAAACATGAATTTCTTTTCTCATAAAATTATGAATCCAACAGGGAATACAGCCTCTTGGGATGAGTGGCTGTCAGAACGTTTGAAGATTGCCGAAGAAAAACAAGCTTCAGAGGCAAAACCAGAATGCGATGATGATCCACGGGGTCAGTGTCGCGGACAGGTTATCAACAACGACAATGAAGAAGGTGCTCACTCCTACCAGGAAGGCGAGTCAGTTGATGGCAAGCCCGATCAGCGTGAAGGTGGATCAAAAGAGAAAGAGGCCGAAACCAAAGTCGAGACCAAAGTTGCTGATTGCGGCAAGGAAATGGGCGAGTGCAGCAAGGCCGGTGACGTAACTGAAGAACACAGTGACGCCGGAAATGCTGATGTTGGAGATGCTGCTGTTGAGCAGAATATCAACAACGATCCTAATTACCAAAAGGGTGAAAGCACTAATCCTGGCAAGGTCGATGGAAAGAACAAGAAAGACAAGGGAGCCGAAGCTTCTGCTAAAGCAGCCACTAAGACTGCTCAGAAGAAGGGTTTCAAGAAGATTGCTTGTTTAGACCGTAAAGAAAAGCTTGAACTTTTTGCTCATATGACTAAGCAAAAAACCAAGTCTGGAACCCCTGCTTATCCTATCACATATGTAGAAGCAATGGTTGGATTCAAATTCTCGAACTTAAAAGATGATGAGAAAGAATGGTTCCGTCATTTCTGGCGCACCATGTATCCGGATTCTTATGTCGAGGAAATGGTCGCGGATCGATAAGCCGAAAGGATTGCGAATGTCTATTATCCCTGCTGGTAAGCGGAGAGAGCAAGTCGCCCAAGGTCCTTTGAAGAATCAAAGTATCTTGGAGAGCGTTTTGTTCCAAAAATTCGGGCAAGGAGCCGGTGCTCTGGTCGATACTCCCGAGCAAAAACCAAAACAGCCAGGGAATGATTTGCAGCAGACCATGAATAGTGGTGGCTTGGATCATGACGGAATGGCTGGCAATCAAGAACAAGACAGGCAGCCTCCTCCTGAAGCAATGCAGGATCAGCAGCCTGGTATTGCTCCTGCGGGAGGAGCACCTGCTGATCAATTTTTGGGGCCTGCTCCTGTAGATGCGGGTCAGCAACAGGGCGTTGATCCCTATGCTGTTGAAGTGCAAAAAATTCGACAGTTTATTGGATTCCAGAATTACGGCTTAAAATTGACTCCCCAAAAGGATGGCAGTTTGGAAGTCAATGTAATACCACCTCAGGGTCAACCTGTAGATATTGGTCGGTTGATGGAAGGTCTTAAGCAAGTAACTCAAGGAGAGTGGAAAGGCGAAGAGACCCCTGCTATGGCGGCTGGCGGACCAGTGACATTGAGATATGTCCCAAATAGCATGGGTACTCAAAAAGTAGAAAAAAGGTAGGAATTAATCATGAAACTATCAGGACATAATTTTGAAAACGACGTTTTTAGCAGTCTGCTCGATGGACTCAGCAAAGATGTCGAGTTAAAGAAAACAGCTCAGACCAAGACAGAGCCTGACGTTTCAGGATTCTTCTCTTCAACAACTTCCAGTGATCTGGAAGGTATTCAACAAGAAGATCTGAATTTCATGGCGAGCGAACTGGCTTTTGCTGCGGACATTTGTCGAGTTGCGATAACTGCTGAGGATTTAGCCAAATTCGCTTGTCAATCACGCATAGATGGTTTGCGTGGAAAGGCTCTTGAAAGAGCAGCCCGAAGATACTGTAACAACCTGGATATAACAACTAACCTAAGCGGAACCACGAAGATATCTGCAACAGATCTAATCGACCAACTGGCATCACATAGGGTTGTTCCTGCTGGTTATAATCCAGAACATGGATCAAATAACAGCGTTACGGGCAAGTTTATGGGATCGAGTAAAAACCCGAATACTATTTGGGATACAGACGCGCTGCAACGTCAAGCTCAGATCGCCCTCGGTGATGAGAAGATTAAGGCTGGCAAGCAAGCAGAAGCAGATCACAGAGAAAAGATGAAGACCGCTCAGTGGCAAGAATTGCAGGACAAGCATTCTGAGCCAGGCCAAGTTCATAAAGGCATCACCAACGCGGGGACTTCTCAAGAAGAGCCAATCACGAATCAAAAACTTCCGGCTAACTCCATGAGTATCTTCAGTGATAATCGGGATTTTGAGAATATTCCCAGTCAAACAGTCGGAGAAGAGATTGTCGCCCATGCAGAATCTCGTGCCAACAAGAAGGCTGCATCTAACGAGGAATCTCGTGATATCCAGAAGCCTATGAACACTAAAAACTCTCTGGACAGCCTCTTTGGCAAATAGAAGGGGTGATATGTTCAATTTGTCAAAACATGCTCAAGGAGCCTTGGGCGGCGCCTTAGATGGTTTAGAACAAGCCACGAGCGGTGCCTCTACGCTCATAGATCCTAATGAACAAACTAATTTAAGTTCTGAGGATTTGAAGCAAGGACTCACTGGTGATCAAGCAGGGGCAGCATTTGATGCTGCCCGTGTTGCAAAATGGAACAAAATAGTTTCTCGAATAGGCGATATGCCTCCAGAAGTTATGAATGCTATTGAGAGAATGCCAGAATTTCAAACATGGCAGCCCAAAATAGAAAATGCTTCGGTTGCTGCTCCAGAAACATTGGTTGAAGAGGGTATACAAGGCGCAGAAATGCCAATTATGGGAACAGAAGATTTCGACCAAACGGAGCAGATTATTTTATCTAGAGCTAATGAACTGAAAAAACAAATTGAAAACAGGCAAGATCAACAAGCAACTTGGAATCAACAAGCGTACCAGCGAGCCGCAACTTTTAATCTCAAACGTCATAAAAAGTTCTCTCAAGTCATGCCACAGCCTATGGGAGCAATGCCTATAGAACAACCCATGGGAGCAATGCCCATGGAACAGCCAGAACAGCAAATAGAAGGACAATCAGGTCGTTTCCCCGTAGAGAATGAA
>SDBT01020108.1_pt1 | contig 10448 bp, 7 predicted proteins | sample 2277101 | NCBI WGS metagenome assembly SDBT01 (sample SAMN10404973, study PRJNA504765) | marine sediment metagenome | isolation source: marine sediment core GS10_PC15, 103 cmbsf | place: Arctic Ocean: Southern Knipovich Ridge | collected 2010
GGTTCTGCCGCCATCATATTCGCCGTAGTGCTTGTATTCATCCTGACGTCGTACATCGCTGTGGGCGGTATGAATATCAGGGCGGGCCTCGATACTCTGCGAAGCGATATCAGGATTGTCCGCCAGTCCAGGCAGGAGAAGCGCAGTTTTGAAGATCTGGAATTGAAGCTGCGCGAAGTGCGGTCTTTCGACGAGTGGTGGGGCGCGATGTGCCTAGCCGCCCATGAGATGGATTTCCTCTGGATGACTGCGGTGATAAAGAACGGGCATCCGATCGGGCAAAGAATATTCTGGCGAAAGCAGGACGGATCGCCCAGCGGGAGGATTATCAATATGTCACTACCGCCTCTTGATCTGGGCGACGGTTATACGTTGCGAATAAACGCCGCAGTCAAGGTCAACGGTTCGCTGGAAGCGGCCGGGCGGAGGGCGACGTTGTTCGAGCGGCTTATCGACGAGCAGGATGTCCCCGTAATCGCTCACGACATGTCGGAGTATCTGGCCAGGCCTGCATAAAGAATTCCATTTCCGGTTTTCAATCACTTCAAAAATGATCACTTCGTCAACAGTGCAACATACAACTGATCGCTCATCGGCACGGGCCGATTCGGAGTCAGCCTTTGCCCTGCCGACGCCTCTGGCCATCAGGGGCATCAACGTGGTTCCGTTCGATTCAAACCACGAAGCGGTTCGATGCCTGGCAGAGCGAATATCGCAGCGGCGCAAAACGTTTTGCGTAGCGATCAATCCCGAGAAGGTCTATCGGGCCGCAAGAGATCCTCAACTGCGGGCGGTGCTCGATAAGGCTGAGATTGGGCTTTGCGACGGTATCGGCATTGTTATCGGAGCGAGAATTCTCTACGGCCAGAAGCTGCATCGCTGCTGCGGTTGCGATCTGTTCTTTGACCTGATGGCCGCCGCCCAGATGAACCGGTGGCGGGTGTTTCTGCTGGGGGCGTCACCGGAATCGAGCTCTGCAGCGGTGGTGCGTCTGGGCCAGATGTATCCTGACTTGCAACTGGCTGGGTATCGTGACGGGTACTTTACGGATTCGGCTGAGGTGGTGCGCGAGATTAACGATTCCCACGCCGATCTGCTGTTCGTGGCGCTTGGCTCGCCCAGGCAGGAGTTCTGGATCGCGGAGAATCAGCATGCGATAAACGCCCCGTTCTGCATGGGAGTGGGTGGATCGCTGGACGTTCTGAGCGGTGCGGCCACCCGTGCCCCAAAAGTATTCCGAAAGACGGGAACCGAATTCCTGTTCCGGCTGATCACGAATCCCGGGAGATGGAGGAGGCAGTTGGCTCTTCCGGGTTTCATGGTGCAGGTGCTCAAAGACAAGCTGCTCCAACGCGGGAAGGGAGACGCTCATGGAAGTGACGCTTAGAACATATCAGGGAAGTCGCCTGGCGGGAGATTGCAAGCTTTCGGCTGGGGAGACGCTTATTGGAAGGCGCGAGGACTGCGGGTTGAGATTCCCCGATGCACAGTTGTCACGCGAACATTGCAAACTGATCGTAGACGACCAGCGGTGCGCTATCGTCGACCTGTCGTCCAGCAACGGAACGTTCGTAAACGGGCGGCGTATACGGGAAGCGGAACTTAAGGACGGTGACAGAATCACAGTTGGCAGAGTTCACCTTATCGTAAGAACTCCATCCGATGCCAACGATGAAACCACCGCCGCAATGGAGATCAATATGAACTCTCCGGATGACTCCTCAGATATGACTGACTACGGTCGCTATTCTCCCGACGGCCGGGCGGAACCACAGGGCTCTGCTCGCGGCGGATTCCCTCGCTCCGGGCCTGGTGCGGGCATAAAGCCCGGTGCGATCGCACGCACTACGATAATGCCTTCCTCACTTATTCCCGGTCCGGGCGATGTCCTTTCGCCGGGTGGTGGCGGCTGGCCAGTGGACGACGATGTTCGAATATCGATGCGACAGATATTGAACTACCGCAAGACCATCGCACTTGCAGCCATGGCGGTCTTCATACCGTCGATCCTGACGATCTGGATTTTGATGAAGCCTCTCTACAGCGCCACCGGACAAGTGCGGGTGCGCCCGATCATTCCACACCTGGTATTCCAGACCGAAGAGAGCGGTACGATTCCCTTCTATCAGTCATACCTGAATACGCAGGTCGGAGTCATGCGCAGCCCGATCGTTCTCCAGCGAGTGCTCGATCTGCCGGAGGTGCAGGCGACTGGATGGTACGGCCGCGTCGATCCGTTCTGGATCGGTCCGCGAACGAAACTCGAACGCCTGGGTATTGACCTATCGGTTCAACCTCGCGGGCTTACCGAATTGATCGACGTCTCGGTGAGGGACACCTCGCCGGCCGATGCGACTGTAATCGTCAACGCGGTGCTTGGACAATATCTGAAGTACCTCTCCGAGAGATCGGAAGAGGGCTCGGACATAATGTTCCGCCAGCTCGCCAGGGAGTTCGAGCAACTTGACGCTTCCATTCGGGGCCGTCAGGGCGCAGCCGCCAAATTGCGCAAGGAACTCGGGACAGGCAATCCCCAGGAATTGGTCTCAGGTAAGAGAGTTCGCCTGGACCAGATGCAGTCCGAAGTGGTTGGCGTTCGCAGAAAGCTGGCGTTGGCAAAACTCAGGAGACGCGAACTGGACTCCCGTCTCAATCCGAAAATGGACCCGGTGCTCGAGACTGCGAATCTGCAATCGCCTGGGCCAAGGTATCAGACCGATCCGGAGTGGAATCGTTTAAACATGGCGCTGAAGCTGGCCAAACACCAGGTGGCGATGGAAAGTCAACGCCTGGGATACGCACATCCGACGATGCTCGCACTGAAGCAGCAGGTCTCATTCGCCGATGAACTTCTCGCCTCCCGCCAGGATCAATTGAACAGCCAATGGCCGCTTGCTTCGCCTTTGGGCCAGGCGATTGCGGGTTCGATGGTTCTCGGTGTCACTCCCGCACAGGAACTGGAGGAACTCAACTGGCAGGTAAAGCTTCTTGCTCAGGAAGAGCAACTGCTGCTGGAGGACATCGCCAAGCAGAAGACTCTCTGGGCGGATACATTCGACCGGGCCGAAATCCTCGATGCGGAGTTATCGTCGATCGATCAGAAAAAACAGCTTCATGAAGCCGTACGCAATCGGCTGGAACAGAAGCGAATGGAGCGGAACGTTCCCGGATCGATCGAAATACTTGCCGGTGCCGTCGAGCCTTCCTTACCGGCCAGTGACCGAAGGTTGGCGTTTACCGTATTGTCACTGATCGCAGGCGTAGCTGCCGGAATTGGAATCGCCTATCTGCGGGCGACTTCCGATCATGCGATATACCAGAGAGGAGAACTTGCCGGAGCCGCACCGGTCCCATTCCTCGGACTGTTGCCCCAGATCGCCCCAGCGGCCGATAAGTGTGTCGAGGATGATCCGCATCTGAATGAGAGCATTCGAATGGCTAGAACCAGCCTGCTTCAGCAGATGGGCAATCGCACGGGCAACGTGATTGTGATCACCAGCGCAGAATGCGGGGTGGGCAAGACGACGGTATCGGCGATGCTCGCCCGCAGCCTGGCAAAGGCCGGCAAGCGTGCTCTGCTGATAGACGCTGACCTCCGAAATCCGAGCGTGGCGAGGCACCTGAATATGCATCCTCTGGTTGGTTTCGTCGAAGCAATATCGGGGCAGGCAACAGACAGTCAGGCAATTGTCTCGACGGACGATCCGCGGTTCGACGTTCTGCCCGGGCGAATCAGCAGCGACGGATTCGATCCGGAACTGATAGCCAACGGAGCGTTTTCAAGTGCGCTTGGGCGGTGGCGGGCCAGCTACGACGTGATCCTGCTGGACTGTCCGCCCGTGCTCGCCGTTGCCGATGCCAGCATTCTGGCGCGCCATGCCGACGGAACGATACTTATCGCATGGGCAGGGCGCAGCCGGCGCGGCGAGATCATGCAGGCCATGGAATCCATTAATTCCGCCGGAGGGTCGCTCATGGGAACCATATTCATCCAGCAAAGACACCGCTCACGCTACGGACAGCCATACAGCTACGGGTACGGAGCACAAAGTTGACGGACTATCGGAACCATACATTCAGCTCAAGGGCTGAGATCATAGATTGCTTGCGGCTAATCGCGCTGGACTCGCTCGAGAGGATGTATCTTCCCGGCGAAGGGCTGTTCGCTTTTGGCATTCGCCGAAATTCTCACGGCGAAGTTATCACAGGCATGTCACGGCGCTACACCGCAATCGCTCTGATTGGATTGGCGGGTGAAACTCCACCCCAAGTCGGGCGAGTTCTTGCGGGCCACGATGCCGCAGATGTGTGCTCCAGGCTGGTTGAGGATATTGAAGGCCTTGAAGATCTGGGCGAAGTTGCGCTTATTCTGTGGGCGTGCAGAGCTTGGCGACACGTCGGGCGACACCGGGCCGTTGAGAAGCTCATCCAGATGAAACCGGACATCGCCGCGTATCCCATGGTTGAACTTGCCTGGGCTTTGACGGGGCTTGCGGTTTGCCCGGAGAGTCCGAGTGACCTGACGCTGGCCGATCGAATCGCAAAACGCATTATTCGCTCCCAGTCTGTTGAATCGGGGCTCTTTCCGCACTGGCCTATCGAGGCGGGGCGTCACTGGCTCCGCGGGCACGTCGCGTGTTTCGCCGATCTGGTTTACCCGATCCAGGCCCTGTCGCGATTTTATGAAGCCACCGGATGCGACAAGGCGTTGGCTGCCGCCAAGCGATGCGCGCGAAGTGTTCTTGGCCTGCAGGGCGACGATGGTCAGTGGTGGTGGCATTATGACATTCGCACCGGAAGGGTTCTTGAGCGATATCCGGTTTACTCCGTTCACCAGGACAGCATGGCCCCGATGGCGCTGCTGGCTATGCCCGAAGATTCTCTGCCCGGCAGAGTCGAGGCAATTGAAAGGTCATTGGATTGGCTGGCTCATTCCAGAGAGATACGCGGCTCGCTGGTTGACCGCGAAAGTGGAATCATCTGGCGCAAAGTCGCACGAAAAGAACCGGCGAAGATTTCCCGCAAGCTCCAAGCCCTCGCCAGCAGGGTACACAGTTCGTTGCGAGCGCCTTTGACGGACAAGCTTTTTCCGACGACCGCGATTGATTTTGAAAGTCGTCCCTATCACATGGGATGGATACTGCACACCTGGCCGGCGAGAGAGACCGCCAAACCCGTCGAGTCAAATGAAACCGATGTTTCAATCCCTCTAAACGCACGGCCGGATCAACAGACGCATCCGGCGCTGAGTTAACTCCAGATAACCATGTCCATTCGCATCGCACTGCTGACAGCTGCAATACTCGTGCTGATAGTCTGCTCGTGGCGAGACTGGTTCACGTCGCTGTGCGGCCTGATCGTGCTGCTGGCGTTTATCGAGCATTCGGACATGCCCCGCAAAGTCATGGGCATACAGGGGCTAAACCCGCTGAATGTCCTGTTGCTGTTCGTAATGGCAGGGTGGTTAATCCAGAGGCAGGGCGAGAAACTTCGATGGGACATGCCCCGGTATCTTAACTACATGATGCTGGGGTATCTGGTGGTGTTCCTGGTTGCTACGGGGCGGCTGCTTCTCGATCTCCAAAGCGTCTCGGGTTATTACACGGCAACGCGAGTGGTTTGCGAGAGACTGATCAACACCGTCAAGTGGGTGATTCCGGGACTGTTCATATACCACGGCTGTCGAACGGTTAAGCGTGTGAAGATGGCGCTGGTCGCGATTTGCCTGTTTCACGTATTCGTCGGATTGCAGGTCGTCATCAACATGCCGATAAGCGGCCTGTGGGACGCCGATCTGTTCGAGATGCGAATGCGGCTGGGCGGCGAAATTGGACTCACGCCCGCGTTGCTTGGCAAGGTCTTCGCCGGTGGGGCCTGGGCCGTGCTGGCCGCCGGTACGCTAACCAGAAAAAAACGCTACCGCGTTGCGGTGTTCGGCGCGTTTGTAATGTTATCTATGGCGCTTGGACTTGTCGGAAGCCGGTCGGCGTATTTCGCCTGGATGGTTGTCGGTGTGTTGATGTGCCTGCTTCGCTGGCGCAAGCAACTTGTCCTGGCGCCGATAGCGGCCGTCCTGTTGTTTGTCGTTCTACCCGCAGTTACCCAACGCATGAGCAGCGGATTTGGCCAAACGAATCTCTCCGGCAGGCAGGTAAGCAACATTCACCTGATAACCTCCGGCAGGAATCTGATCTGGCCGTACGTGATCGACAAGATATCTCAAGCTCCCGTCTTTGGGCACGGCAGGGACGCGATGCGAAGCACCGGCCTGACCAAGATGCTCAGCAGGAATGTGGGCGAAGGCGAAGCCGTCGGGCACGCTCACAACGCCTACCTTAACCTCACACTGGAATCCGGGGTAGCGGGGCTGGCGGTTGTCGTGCTGTTCTACGCTACGGCTGTGTTTCTGGCGGCGGGGTTGTTTCGCCGAGCCGACCCGATGTACGTTGCGGTTGGGGGCGTGGCGCTGGCGATTCTGACTGGTCATTTGGCCGCGTGCATCGGCAGCCAGAACTTCTGGCCTCAAGAAGGCGATATCGGCATATGGTGCGCGATCGGTCTGCTCCTGAGAATGGTTAAGGTTGAATGCGAGGTGACGGATCTTCGTCGCATGCATCAACAGGCAGTGCGCACATGGCAGTGGGCACCTGCGCCAGGCCCGGTGGTGAGCAATGGGTGAAATGGGCAAAAAACTGCTGCGCGGTTCGGCCGCCCGATTGGTGGCGAACTTCGTAACGCTTCTGATCGGGCTTTTCCTGATGCCAATCGTCATCAGGACGCTGGGCGATCGTCATTATGGCATATGGGCGCTGTCAGCTTCGATTCTCGGATTCTACGGGCTCTTTGATTTTGGCATATCAAACGCCGTAGCCCGCTTCGTCTCCCGGGCGTTGGGAACCGAAGACGAAGGCGACCTGCTGAGTTTTTTCGCGACGAGTTTTTACCTCCTGTGCGGCCTGGGCGTGATTGTGCTTCTGTTCGCGGGCGGGTTGGCGTTTTGCGGAGGATACCTTTTTGAAGATGCAGCCGACGTGGAACTCTTCAAATGGCTGGCGCTGATACTCGGTGCGAGCATCGCACTGAGATTCCCAACGCGAGCGTTCGACGGAGTGCTCAAGAGTCACCTGCGATACGACCTGCTCAGTGGCGTGGACATCGTCGGCGCTGTCCTGCGAGCGCCACTGATTCTGCTGGTGCTGGGGTCCGGGTATGGCCTGCTTGGAATGGCGGTTGTCTCGGCGGGGCTGGAACTGCTCATGGAAACTGCGAAGGTGGGCTTGGCTTTTAGGGTGCATCCGGGCCTGGGAGTGGGAACCTCGCGGCTGAGTTGGGTTCGGGCGAAGATAATGCTCGGCTATGGATCTCACGTTCTGGCGTCGTCCGTGGCGGATATCCTGCGATTCAAGATCAGCCCGTTCGTCATCACCATATTCCAGACAGTAAGCATGGTGACACCGTTTGCAATCGCCGCCCGATTGGCAGGGATCATGTCGCAACTGTCCCTCGCGCTGGTGGGAGTGCTAACGCCCATGTTCAGCCGTCTGGAAGGCAGGGGCGACTGGGCGCGGATTCGAAGCAGCTATCTGCTGGCCTGCAGGATAGCGACTTATACGTCGGTGCTCCTGGGGGGAATGATGGTGCTTCTGGCCAGGGCGTTTGTGATTCGCTGGCTGGGACCGCAGTACGTACACGTCGTACCGTTACTGTATGTGCTGATAGCAGGTGCGGTGCTCACCTGTGCCCAGATACCGGGGATGAGTTTCCTCTACGGTACTTCGAGGCATAAATTCTACGCGGTGTCCAACATAACCCACGGCCTGTTGACGCTGGCGTTCACCTGCGCGTTGATCGGTCCGTTCGGGTTGATGGGCGTCGCGGTGGGCGTGGCGATTCCGTGTCTGTTGGTTAAGTTTTTCCTTCAGCCGCTCTATGCGTGCAGGGCTTTGCGAATCAGTGCCTCTCGGTGGTATTTTCAATACGTGCTGCAAGACTATCTCGTGCCGCTGGGTTACATGCTTGGCGTTGCCTTGGTCTGCGGGCCTTTTGTCACGCCGAGCTACGTCGGAATTTTCCTGATGGCGATCGTCGGGTGTCTGCTGTTCGTGCCCTACGCACTGCTGGTCGGGCTTTCATCAGCGCAACGTCGCCAGGTGCTCGGTTCGGTCAGTTTCATTCCCAAACCTCTGATGCAAGTGCTGGGGGGGAGCTAATTGTGATGCAGTTGACCACTCCATTACGTCTTGCCGCTCGTTTTGTGTCGCGGGCGTCTGGGTGCGCCCGGACCCAGATTGCCTATGTCGGCGGATGGCGAGGCAATAGTAATCTTGGCGATGAGGTGATGCTCTCAGCTGCCAGGCGGATATTCCGCCCGGCGGGCCTTGTCCCCGCTCGCGGATATCGCTATGAGACGCTGGTTGACCGGGCCTTGCCATCATTCGGCGGGGCGATGCTGGCAGGAGGAACGCTCATCAACAAACGCGGCAGCCTGCGGGCGGCGGCGTTTTACTCTCGGTCCGCGGAGAACTTTTTCGTGTTCGGTTCGGGGGTGGCAAGTTCCGCCTTCTGGTCCGGACGGGACACCGAGAGCGGCCTCTGGGAAAGTCAGATGGACCGTTGGGCACCGATTCTGCGCCGCTGCTCCTACATTGGCGTTCGTGGTCCGCTCTCGGCTGAGAGCTTGCGAGAGTGCGGGTTTGACAACGTCGTTGTCGTCGGCGATCCGGTGATTGCCCTTGCCAGACGCGTTGTGGCCGCTCCGGACGATTCGATGCGCCTGGGTTTGAACATCGGCGTATCGGACGGGCAGGTATGGGGCTCCGAGCGCGAGATCGAGAGCCAGTACATCCTGCTAGCCAGAACGGCTCGCCGCGCCGGGTGGGACGTGCAATGGTTCGTGACCTGGCCGGCCGATCTTGCGGTGACCCGCAGGGCTGCCCAGGCTAGCGGAACTGACAGACAGATACACCAGGTCTGCACCGATCACACCAGGTACATGAAACTCGTCGGCGGAATGTCCGTCTTCGTCGGTATGAAACTGCACGCCGTGGCGCTGGCTACCTGCGCGTTTGTTCCGTCGATCATGGTGGAATACCGCCCCAAGTGCCTCGATTACATGGCCTCTATCGGCCAGGAAGAATTCACGATCCGGTCCGATAGCCTTGACGGGCTGGACCTGCTGGATCGGGTAGTCCGCATCGCGTCGAATCGGACGGCGCATTCATTCGAACTGGAAACCAATCTGTGCGCACTTGGCAGGCATCAGGCCTCGTGCGCCCGCCAAATTATGTCAGGCATATGCGAATCAGCGTAATCATCCCGACTTATAACAGGGCGCATCTCCTGCGACGGGCGCTGGGCAGCATCGTCGCCCAGACGGTTGACGTCGATGAAATCATCGTTGTCGACGACGGTTCCACGGACGACACGCGGCAAATGCTTGAGGAGTCTTATCCGTTTGTTCGCTACGTCCATCAGCCCAATGCAGGTGCCGCTGTTGCGCGAAATAGCGGTATCGCCCAGGCCAGTTGCCAGTGGATAGCCTTTCTGGATACCGACGACGAATGGCTGCCGCACAAAATCGAATCGCAGAAGCGCATCCTGCAAGCAGACCGATCTCTCAAGTGGTGCAGTTGCGCACCTGAGATGGTGTTCGAGGATGGCAGAACCGTTGCACCAGGCATGAAAACCATCGAACAGGCCGTTGGCGATACCGGCAGCATGCAGTTCTTTAAACATGCGATGGATCTTCAGATCGGGACTGGCAGTTACCTTATACATCGCTCTGTCTTCCGGGAGGCAGGGGCGTTTGACCCGAATCTGAAGCGCGGAGAAGACCGCGATCTGTGGTGGCGGATTGCGATGCGATACCCGCGAATTGGCTTCTGTAGGGATATTCTCTGGCGCATTCATGCCGATACGCCCGACAGCCTGAGCAAGATTGGCTCCGACGGGCATAGGCAACTCTCGATGATATGCCGCAACATGCGACTGGCGTTGCAGCAGGGCACTGAAGTGGCTGAACGGTTCTATCCGTTCGCGAGAACCTACGCGATCGACTACCTGTACCGACAAGCCGGACGGCACGCTGAGGTGAATCTGGAAGTTATCTGCGACGCCACGTCGCTATTCAAACCGACGCATTGGGAGAGGGCAACGATGGCTGTATTGTCGCACTCGCCCGCGCCGGTCAGGGCAAAACTGCTCAACAGGATTACGCTTTGATGGTTACGAAAAAACTGCTCAACGGGATTACGCTTTGATGGTTACGAAAAACTTCAATCTTAAACCTTCGATATGTTTTGTGTCACCGGAAGCCTACGGTGCGTTGTTCGAAGGTGTCGGATGGCAGGCCAACGGGGCCGAACTGCAACAGGCGACCATCGCCAGGCACTTGGCAGGGCGGGGCTACGATGTCAGCTTTGTCACCGAGACCCGCGGGCAGTCAGAGG
>SDBT01020109.1_pt1 | contig 10448 bp, 16 predicted proteins | sample 2277101 | NCBI WGS metagenome assembly SDBT01 (sample SAMN10404973, study PRJNA504765) | marine sediment metagenome | isolation source: marine sediment core GS10_PC15, 103 cmbsf | place: Arctic Ocean: Southern Knipovich Ridge | collected 2010
CCCTGGTACCTGCTTTCTCTCGCATATCCTGATACTCGAAGTTTTGATACTTCTTCAGGTTTCTCATTTTGCGTCTCGCCTGATCTTCAGAATAATTGGAATCGGATACTTGCTCATATAAGAAGGATTTCACTTGTTAAGCAAGAGCCGTTTCCCGTTCACTGATGGCATCTTCATTTAAAGTCCTCAGTCGCCAGTCAAACCGTCGCCTGGATTCTTCTCCTTTAAGGACATTCAGTTTGCCTATTTCGATAGGATAGTTCTGGATCTTAGCAGGAAATTTCACCCCTTTTAGGCCAAGTGGATTAAAAGCCAGTTCTATGTCAGACTCATCCATTATACCATTTATCAAATCATAGTTCAGCTTTTTCGCTGCCCGGGATTTGCGGATCTTACCATGATCATGATTGGCAAGCATAATTCCAGCATCGATATTGTCTTTTCCCCAGGGCTCAGTTTTCTCTGCATAAGGAATCTGTTGCTTAGGAAACTGATATATTGTCCTCGGTACTGTCGATTCAACGTTTAACATTAATGTAGCCATGATTAATTTTTATTTATTCTGGTTTCTCCGTCAATGCAAGGATCATAACTGTATCCATCATAATTACCACTATGATTCCAGTAATGTATTATATCATTATTGTCAACAATCATCAAGGGATATATTTTTGATGAATGAACTTTCTTTACTGGAAATGATATTTTAAATGGTATTTCAGTCATTTCTTGGTATATAATCAAGTATGCTGGTAGGCTCTTTTACTTTTCCCATGGCAGCAGCCTTGATGGATTTAAATGGATCGTTCACTACTTCTTGCTTAATATTTTCTTTAAATAGAGGATGATTGGCAAAGAATGGATCTATCTCAGTACCCCTGTTATCATATGCTGGAATAATATTAGTTACCTGATCTTTGTAAATCAAAAGGTAAACAAGAGCATCCACACGGTCAAAGTTGCCATCCTTGGAATGATATATAAGTTCCTGCAGCAAGGGTTCGCTTCTGATCTTGTGCATATTCAGAACATTGCTGCCCGGAGTAACAGGAGTAAGGAGCCAGGTTAAAATCAGTTCATAACCCCAGTTTTTTATAGGTGTTGTTCCGGGTGTTCCTTTGCCCCTGTTCATCAGCGACTTATCATCAAGCTTGTCAATGATATTTGGAGGTGTATCACACAATAAATGTGTTGAATGCATTTTCTCAAAGTAACTATGAAGTCCCTTCAGGTTATTCTCATAATTACATAAAGCATTGTAATACAATAACATACGACGTTCATTCTCATAATACATAGGTGCCGTTAGTGGTCTGCCAGTATATTCTGCTACTATACGTTCTGTAAGTCGATTCATGATAAAAGTGGATCCCAGGGACTGAGTAGTACTCTGATCATGATCGTAGTTATCACTGGATGCGATATATACTCCATGGGGAATAATGCCATCACGATTAGGAACCGGGTGTTCATAGATAACGATAGCACCATTAATATTGTCCAGGTCATTATGTGGATAACTGCGTATAGGTTTTAGATCAGCATTGGGTGACCAGTTAGGCCGGCCATCTTCCTTAAAACTGATCTCTCCAACATACTCAGTAGCTTCATACTTCTGGGGATGCATCCTCAGGTAAGCCAGATGTTTCTTTAAATCATTAGTCGGAAACAGAGACCCGGAAATTCTTAGTACAGCCTCCTGGGGTGTCAGGGGATCTTCAGCAATATGTCTCAGGATAGCATCAGGATTCTTGGTTTCTTTTTTAACAACATCCCTTTCGGTAAGTACAATTTTGGTGGCTCTATTCCAATCGCTGTTACCATTCTCATCCATACATCCTTCATAGTTCTGTGCTGCAGAATAGAAGAATCCGGATTTCTGGTCCTGTGCCCCGACATCCCATTCATTGGGAACCATATGAACACGATATCCACCACCTTCATAAAAGAGTTGTTCCAGACTCATAAAGTCGGAATTTTCAGTTCCACCAGTTCCGAAAGCAACCATTAATCCTATTGATTTACGACCTACAGAAACACTTCTGAGTGCAATGTTCCAAGCTTTTAGGAGGTGCGGGTTCTTGCCCGATTCCTCGAAAAGCAAAATCTTGCCTCTTTTACCACGAGCCTTATTATAATTATGGTGAAGTGTTATCCCGAATATCTCACTACGAAAACCCTTTTCTATTTTAAGACCATTTACAGTAATCTCATAGGATGCACGCTTATGCATATCAGCATCTCTTCTATGACGGCGTTTCCCCCAGGCAGTATTCTCGGTATGAAAATCCATAATCTCCCATGCCTTAGAAAGAATTCCATCTTCGGTAAGATATTCTTTGTCATCAGCAAAAGCATAGGATTTACTCCCGGGGATGAGATGATAATTACGATTCATCATAGCAGCACCATAAAAAGAGAATCCCTTTGTTCTGGATTTAATTACTGCACCATGTTCACCACGAAGTTCTGCGTCATTCAGATAATGAGAATATTTGTACTGGCCATCATGAAAATTCGGGAAACCTTCTATTCGTTCAGCCATTCCCATAGCCAGGATATCACTGTCCGGATTTTCAAGCAACGATCCTCCCCCCATTGCTTCAATGATATCATCCTGTACATCTTTAGCAACGAGTATGGGACAAAAATTAAGGAAATGATAGTAGTATCCCGGAATCCAGTCACGACCTATATTATACCCATAAACACATCTTTTAGACTGTTCTTCCCAGTACTTGTAATACTTACTCTTTGGTGAAGTGTTATAAGGGTGATTGGTATATCGGCCATATTCATTGAAGTGTTGGGCTTCGGTAGTAAATTCAGCCGCATCCTGATGAAGAATATTCTTTAAATAACCGGTATCAATCTGATCTATCATCTTTTCAGGTATGTGGCATTTTCTGAATCCTCAAAGAGACCGACCTTTCCACCTCCGCGTATAATTAACTCATCATCCTCTCCGGCAACCTTCCGGTCCCATTTCTCAAGCTGTTCCATTACCTGTTCAAAACCCTTCATGGAATTCATGGCTTTCGAGGGATCATAATCATCTCCCTTCATGGCTTCTATTTCATTGTGTCGGATCAGACGGTCTGCCTGTTTACGAATGGCTTTGAGCATTCTCATGGAGTGGGTATCCTGAAGTTTCTCGTACTTCCCCAGAGCATCCATCACCATATCATCGGGTCTGTACTTGGGATCCCCGAAGATATCATCGGCAACCTGTTCGTCTTTATCCAGCCCATAAGCATTATACTCCGATTGGAAATCTGCCATAAAATAGATAAAGGCAAACTCCTTGAGGGCATTTGCCTTATTTTTCGTTCTATCCCGGTTCCATAGCCGGCCAAATTCCGGTATCAGAAGTACCTTGGGATTTATGTTTACTATTCTACCCTCTTCGAGAATAAAAAAGTTACTCGTCATTTGTTGTGCCATAACGCTGCTCTCTGCGGCGCCTTCGCTCTTCATTGTATTTCTGGATACCTCTCATGGCTTTAAATACTTTCATCCTGGGCCGGAAAATTCCTAAATAGGGAAACCGAACACTATCGAAAGTATCCGGCTGATCCGGTACAGCTGACCGCATTGTGTGGCGAAGACAGCCAAATTGTGACATCACTATTTTGTAAACTACATTACGAGAAAGACCCGTCTCTTCTGCTATCTCATCAATGATCTTTTTACCCGTCGGACTCTTCATTGATCCTGAACTTAAATGTTATTTCAAATTCATTGCCCTTTGGATAAATAACGAAGAAATCATTGATGGTCTTGCCATCCAAGATACGAATTTTCCTCAACTGTGAAAAATACGAATTCAAATTATCCTCCGAAATACCCAGCTTCTCCATTATCAAAAGCTTAGTATCGTAATCGAAAACCTTCCTCCAACGGTCCTGATCAGGCATGTCCTTATACAGGTTGTTGTAGTATAAAAGTTCTGCCAATACTCTCATTGGCATATCATATAACTGAGGCGGTTTATTTCTCAGATAACGCCCATCATTAATCTTCCTGATGATAGAATCAATAATAGGTTTTCTGGCCATCAAATATTCAAGAAAAAACTTTTCTTTTGTGGTAGGAATATTTGTGACCTGCTTATCAATTATTCTCGATTTTGACTCTTGCATAGTAAATTAGATTGTATTGTATGTCGTGCAAGACTGTCTGAAATACAAAATTAGAGTATATAATATTAATATACAAAAAGCAGGATATTGGCAGGGGGCATATTCTGCCCAAACACTACTGGCAACAACGGCTGTCTTAATTTCTTGCATACTATATCAGTTTGTCTGAAACGGTATTTCAGTTATCTGTCAGCTCCTTGGTATTTGAACATAACTTCATGTGGTGCAATCCTCCAATAGACATGATTCTTAAATACTATTGGTTCACCAGATGAAATACGAAAAGCTAACCGATCATTGATCTTAATTGATCCCATTACAGGATCATCTACAAGTATCGAACTGATACCTTTTACTATTCCCTGGCATGGATGTTCATCCCATTCATCTATCCCATGTTTTGATTGGTCTTCAGGATAAAATTTATTCTTTGGTTGCACATCTCTTACGCCAATAATATTGGAGCTTTTTCTAGCAGTTCTTTCTGCCTTTGTCTCAGGGAAAATAGGATCAACAATGATAGCTGCTCCTATTACTTCAATTTTTAATGGTTCATCAAATTTACTCATAAGTCTATATTTAACGATTTAAAAAGTTCATCTCTTTCATCCGGAGATAGTTGTTTGATATCTACTATCCGATATGTGTGTTCTGCACTAAAAGGTTTAGGTTCTATCGGGATCTGTCCTTCATTAATACTCATGCTGTCCCAGAGTAATACGCCCTGTTTCTCAATGAGGCTGATCCATATATCAATATCTATTCCCGGGGGAATGCTATTGATGTCTACTACAATTACTTCTTTCAGGTCCATAATTAAAAAGGTAAATCATCAAAATCCCCAGGGTTTAGTGATTCCGGTTCTTTATATTTGGATTTCTCTGGAATGGGAATATCTTTTTCAAAATTGTGAGCATCATCCAGGATCTCCATATTCAGTATTTCCAAACTGGTAAAATACCCGGTCTTACTGTCGGTTTTACTTTTCCATTTACGACCAGTGATTTTAAAGGTAACCAGCAGTCTGAAACCACATCTGAGATCATCCATCAGTTCACAGTGCTCCTGGATTAATTTCATCTTGAGATAATCTATGGAAGTCTCTCCATCAACAACACTGTTTACCTCCAGTACAAATTCTCGGTATTTAAACCGGTCTGAAGGGAACTGGGTATCACCACGCTCTACGATGGTTCCTTCTACCTGTATTGAGCTAATTTCATTGATCATTTTCCTTCTCCTATTCTTATTACAGTTACACCTTCCTGATCAGAAATATATCGATGAGGATCAATTACTACAGAATCCACAGGCCAAGCCATTTGTTGAAATACTGCATGCTTTGTTCCTATGAAAAATAATGATGCTGGTACATCTTGAGGTATATTGTCTTCTGTATATGCATCCACAATTACAATATCTTTTTTATCGACTTTCTCACACAATATATTATATAGAAGTATCGATGGGGATCCGGTTACAAGATTTGTTTCCGGTTTGAAAGCTTTGCCCATAATCACAATCTGTTCGAGATGTTGATTTATGGACCAGTAATCCACGATCAGATCTACTAGAAATTCTGTTTGCTTTTCCCGGGCTATCATAAGAGTTTCCCAGAGATCAAATGAGATACCATGTTTACGAGAAACACAACTAAGAGCTATACAATCTCTTGGATGGCAAGATCCACCGTTTCCCATTCCGGCTCTCATATATGCAGGAGAAGTAATCCTCTGGGATCCCAGTGTAAGAGCATCACTTACATCATCTACGTCGGCACCTGTATGATGGCACAGTTCCATGGCTGCATTGGCCCACACGATTTTTTGCGTTATGAAAGTATTATACAAAACTTTAATAGTTTCAGCAGATCTTATTGAACATGTAAATATTTTTCTTGCAATAGGATCTGTTGCTTGAGGATATAATCTTTTATCCGGATTAAGTATTGTATCATAGAATTTTATCAATCTATAAGTAGCTTCTTCATCCTCTACTCCAAGTAATACGAATTCAGGATCTAAGAAATTATTTACACATGTTCCCATAGCAATGAAGAAAGGATTGTATACCAATTTAATTAGATCTCCATATTTCTTGATAATAGGTTTTATCTGATCATCTACCGTTCCTGGAAGAACTGTTGAAATAATGGCTACAACTTTACTCTTATCAGTTTTCTCGAGATGTAATGCAATATTTTTGATAGCTGTTTTAAGATAAGTGTAACTGAAATCTCTTCTGTTTTTAGGTAAACGTGTGATACCCTCATACTTTTTCTCATGTGGAGTTTGTACAGCCACAAAAAGGATATCTGCAAAATCAATAACATCCTCGAGACTATGGTAGCGAATTGATGATTTCTGAAGTAATTCATTTGCTCCTTCCTCCTTATAGGGTATTTCTCTATTTAACAAATAACCTACTACTTCAGGGTTACTGTCATAACCTACTACCTTGTGTCCTCTGCTTTCTATAGCCAGGGCAGATGGTAGCCCCAATTTTCCAAGTCCGATAAATCCAATTTTCATATTATTTTCGTTTAAGTGTATAAAATCCGTGTGCATTTTCAATACTGCTATACATCTGTTTCATATAATTCGTGCTAGTCGTTCCCTTTAAAACTTTCCAGCCATGTATTTCGAAATATTTTTTCCACCATTCGTAATCTTCACATACAACATGTGTGGGATCAAGATTATTTAATGAAGCATTATAAGTACCATTTTTTCCCAGTGGTACTATCACAAACATGTTAATCGCTATTTTGCTTAAATCATTAATAATATCATGTAAACAGTCTTCGTGAATATGCTCAAAAACATCCTTGGCAATAACCCAGTCGAAAGGGAGATACATACTTCTCAGGTATTCATATAAGCGCTGCTTACCGTTCCAAAATCTTAAATGACGTGATATATCATCCGGTGCATGATTTATTGCATATCGGCTTATATCAATTCCATAGGCATTGAAATGAAGCAACCTGAAAGCTTTGACAAGATATCCTTTTGCGCAACCAAAATCCAGGATCTCATGACACCGTTGAATATCCAGATACCTGATTATTTCATAAGCAAGAGGAATAGTCAGTTCTGGAATCCACCGGTAGTTTTCATAGGTGCTCTTGCCTGTTTGCAAGCCATTCTCAAAATAGTCTTTGTCAAATAAATTGTTCATATCACTTCGCAATAATTATCTTCTACAAACTTCAGCATTATCTCCTTGGCCTCTTCAACTGATACAAAAGGATGTTTCATACTGTTATACATTATATTAGTCAAGTTACTCATCAGTCTTACTTTAAAACCATTTTTTACAAGATTGATAATCCCATACCCGTTTTTAAGAATACACATATTGAGATGTAAGCCGCATACATGAATCCACTTTATCTTTCTATCCGTTAATAGCTGAAAGATCTGCCGGGCATTATTAGAGATATAATCTGTCTCTGCTATTTCAATATCTTTATGTATTCCAGTCCATACCTGACTCATTTTAGGATTTCCAGGGCAACTGCCTAAGCCATGATATATAGGTAAATTTAAATCTGTTATTGGATCAAAATGTTTGTTTAATGAAGGATCTAATTCTACATTTAACCATCGCTTATTTGTAGAATAAACCTCTTCCATCTTATATCCGCTGGGAGCATGAATAATAAGATTTCCTTTCTTTGAGAATTTTTTCTTGAAAGTATTTATTTGTGGCGCCAGTCTATTAGCTTGCTCTACGGCTTGTGGACACCAATGGTTATCCCACATATCAATTATCAACAAACAATTCTTTGCTAAATTTTCCATCATAACTGTTCCTCCTGTTTTATGAGTGTTTAATCGTATTCATATATATCACTCGGTGGAAAGTCCTCAGGTTTTCTGATTTTTAACCAATCGGCATATTTTTTATATGAACTAATTGCTTTTTCAGGAGTATCGGCAAAAACCCCATATCCCTTAGTCCAGCTACCCCATTTTCTAAGACACAGAATCAATACTCCTTTCTTTTTCAGACTAACTAAACATTCATTCCCATGTTCAGCTATTAAGGAACCATCTTTAGGATTACTAACTAAAATATTAGTCCCGGGTTCCTTACCACTACAAGGACGTGCATGTAAAACGTTAATAAATGATTTTTTCCAAACTTCAATTCCCTTCTCGTAATCTCTATCAGATTTACACGTATATCTGTCTCGGGGCCAATCTAGTTGTGAAAAAACAATTTGTTCACTAGTTTCATATTGAAACAAATAACCCCTTATTTCTGGTGTTTTCATAGTTGTTCCTGTTTATCAGTGCAATCTATTCTGTGATCATAAGTATTTGGGCGATTATGATAACCGTTAACCCGACGGTCTTGCCAATGATTATCTCCGAATCTGCAATCACAATGATTATGATCAACCCGTCTTCCAATATGAAGAAATTTACATCCGCGACAAAGTTTGGCTCTTTTATAATTTTTCGTGTATTGCTTTCTATCTGCTTTCAGTTTTAATTCTTCTGCTTTATTCATTGCCTTCCATTTTAATTGAATATTTCCAATATATTTTTATCTATTTCGTCTAAATCGGATATCACTGATGTCGCTGGCATAAATTTTACATAATCATATTGTTTTCATCCAGGCAGTAACAGCATACCCTTGATTCTTATATCTGCGATCTTCAATGACATAATCAAAACCAAGATCATGAAATACTTTAGATCTAAGTGCCCACCTATGTTTATCATTTGCACGGGTATCACTATAAGATCTATTCCCTATTGGACCACCAATTATTATTATTCCATTACAAATTCTTTTAAGATCAATAAGTACATCAAGAAATTGATTTTTAGTAACATGTTCAGGACCATGCCACCATATAATTACATCATATTTTTTTTCTTCAGTTTTTGCCCAGTCAAGAATATTGGCACAGACACCTTTAATATTAAATATCTTCGCTGTATCGGAAGCCATGGCTGATTCAAGATATTTACAATATTTCTCAACAATAGTACATTGGAATTTTTTGCGGTAATTAGAGATATAATGAAGAAAGTAATCTCCCTTCCATACTCCGAATGTTTTCTCCGTAACACCTATATAAAGAACTTCTTTCCATTTTTTAATTGGATGAACTTTATTAGCTATTTCCAAAGCATTTTTACCTTCGTCTATATTCATTACTTATAATCAAAATTTAAAATTAAAATATTTGAGTGACCTGGCATGATAATATTTTACAAAATCAATCATCTCCTGATCATATACATCTTTATAATTATCCCTGTTTTTTGAATCATTCCTGCCCGTACCCTTTAATGGCATATTGCTAAAATCTTCGCCTATAATCTGTCCTAATTTTTTAAGATCTTCTTTTAGATTATCATATCTGACAATAATATCTATAAGCAATTCTCCCTCTTTATTCATCAACCATTCCAGCTGACTTGTCCTTTGGTTACGCACCATCCGTGGAGGACTATCCCAGTGAGGATGGATGTCCTGTATATCATGAGCCCTTGTTTCTCTTAACAACCAGCTTTTAAAACCAACATTTACTCTAGTACTTATATGTTTGCGAATATGCCTTTTGTTATACCACCAGCTATGCAGTCTGTCAAAATCATTCCGTACAATTGAAAAGACAGTACATTCTTTAAATTCTTTCGGAAATTTATGCCTTATTTTTCTGGCAAAGATATGTCCGAAACTTCTGTCATTATAACATTCCCCGGATAAACAATTATAAAGATTTGTTCCGGAAGTACGGGGTATATGTACAAAAATATATTTCTTCTCTCTGTTGATTATCATATGAATTCTTCGTGTTCGATAGGATCAGGATATTTGTGAAATTGATGTTCTCCCATCTTAAAATTGTTTAGCAGCATTACATTATCATAAAAAACACATCCTTTGCAATCTTGTAAGGGAATAAATTTTTGTATGATCTTCCCATCTAAAAAGTCCAGAATTTTATCGGCTTTACATATTGCATACTTCTTATTAAAATAAGCATATTTATTATTTAAGACAACAGAATCGCAAGCCATAACTGTACCCCCTCCTACCTCTGAAAGGTAAGGACGAAATTAAGCTTTTGGGCATTACAATAAGGCTGGAGTTCTAGGTTGTTTTTGCTTGACGCTGGTGGAATCGCGAGTCGAGCTTCAACTGTAAGTCTTGGGAGTAAAGATGCCATTCTTTTTATTGATAGGTATTCACCTGATTGTACAACATATTATTTAACGCTGAAATTGATTACCGATATAGTTGCGGAAAAAACAAAAGAAATCAAGGATTTGAAGG
>SDBT01020110.1_pt1 | contig 10448 bp, 7 predicted proteins | sample 2277101 | NCBI WGS metagenome assembly SDBT01 (sample SAMN10404973, study PRJNA504765) | marine sediment metagenome | isolation source: marine sediment core GS10_PC15, 103 cmbsf | place: Arctic Ocean: Southern Knipovich Ridge | collected 2010
AAGGGCTTACCAGAGAGCGCCCGTCTCCTCGGGCCCGAATGTGACCTTGCGGTTGACGTGGGCATTGAGCACGAAACCGAGCCCCACGATCATGGTCAGCATCGACGTGCCGCCATAGGAAACCAGCGGCAGAGGAATGCCCACCACCGGTACCAGCCCCGTCACCATAGCGACATTGATGAACACATAGGCGAAGAGGCACAGCCCCATGCCGACCGCCACGAGCCTGGCAAAAACGCTGCGGCATCGGAGCGCCATATAGGTGATGAACATCAGCACGAGGAGGTAAAGACCCAGCAGGCCGACGGCGCCGATGAAGCCCATCTCCTCAGCGAACATGGTGAAGATGAAGTCGGTGTGCTTCTCGGGCAAGAAATTGAGCTGAGCCTGGGTGCCCTGCATGTAGCCCTTGCCGGCCAGACCGCCAGAGCCGATGGCGATCTTCGACTGAAGAATGTGGTAGCCGGCGCCGAGCGGGTCGCGTTCGGGATCGATGAAGGTCAGCACGCGTTCGCGCTGATAGTCGTGCAACGCCTCCCAAACACGCGGCAGCGCCACGACGATGCCGACAATGCCCGCCATGAAGTAGATCCAGCTGACGCCTGCGAGAAACAGGATCCCGCCGCCAATGACCGCGAACAGCGCGGCGGTCCCAAGATCAGGCTGAGCCAAGGCCAGCAATGTCGGCAAGCCGATCATCAGCAGCGGCGGCAGCAGCGCATCCGGGCGCCACACTCTCTCCGGTGGCAGCCACTGGTAATAGCGGGCAAGCGCCAGAACGAGCACGATCTTCATCATCTCCGAGGGCTGGAAGGAGAATTCGCCAAAACCCAGCCAGCGCTTGGCGCCGCCACTCTCGACGCCGATCAGCGGCACGAGGACCATCAGAAGCAGCGCCACGATGTAGAGCGGATAGGCGCTGCGCAGCCACCAGCGAATATCGGAGAAGGCCACCGCGAAGAGCAGCGCCAAGCCAACACAGAAACGAAAGACATGCCGGCTGGCCCAGGGATCGAGCGCACCGCCGGCCACCGAATAGAGCGCCGCGGCGCCCACCAGGGCGATCGCCGTTACCAGCGCCAGGAACGGCCAGTTGAGCAGCAGAAGCTTCTGGCTCAGCTTGAGCTTGGGCGAGCCCGCATCGGCGAAGAGCGTCTTCATCGCACAGACCCCGCCGCCGCCATCGCCGAAACCATCGCCGCCTCGTTATTAGCCACGAAGGGTCGCCTCCCTGCGGGATCGCGCAGCAAGAGCTCGGTCATCAGGTCGCGGACCACGGGAGCGGCTGCGCGCGAACCGCCGCCACCATGCTCGACCACGCAAGCCGCGGCGTAGCGGGGCGCGTGCGCCGGCGCGAAAGCAATAAACAGAGCGTGGGTCTCGCCGTCCCACCCCGGGAGCAGATGCCGCCGGCTTGAGCTGATCACCTGTGACGTTCCGGTCTTTCCCGCCATCTGAACGTCGGGAAGCTTCAACTTCGAACGACCGGCAGTCCCGCCCTTCTCATTGACCACGGCGATCATGCCGTTGCGGACAATCTCCAAATGGGCAGGATCGAGGTTCAGCAGAGGCCAAGGCTCGACTTTGTCCGTCGCGGACATGACCATCTTCGGCAGCACCGCCCGTCCCGTGGCGACCCGCGCTGTCATCACCGCAAGCTGAAGCGGCGTGCTCAGCACAAAGCCTTGCCCGATGCCGGCGATCACCGTCTCGCCGGGATGCCAAACCTCGAACAGGTTGGCGCGCTTCCAGGCCTTGTCGGGGATGAGGCCCGGCTTCTGCCCCGCCAAGCCGCAATCATAGGTCCGGCCCAGGCCAAGCTCGCGCGCCACCACCGCCAGATGATCGATGCCCATGCGCTTAGCCGTCTCGTAGAAATAGACGTCGCAGGATTGCTTGAGCGCCTGGTGTACGTCGATGCCGCCACCATGGCTCCGCCAACATCGGAAGTACGCACGCCCGACGGAATAGCCCCCCGGACACCGCATCTGCTCTTCCTGATCGATGACCCCGGCGGAGAGACCGGCCAGCGCGGTGACCACCTTGAAGGTCGAGCCTGGCGGGTATTGCCCGCGGATCGCGCGATTATGGAGCGGGTGATCGCGGTTTTTCGCCAGCTTCCGCCACTGCGCCAGGTCGGGGTTGAAGGCGATGTCGTTGGGATTGAACGTGGGCGTGGACGCCATGACGAGAATGCCGCCCGTCACCACGTCCATCACGACGATAGAGGCCACGCGCTGATCCTTGATGCGATCGAGCGCCACGGTCTGCAAATGGTGGTCGATGGTCAGGACGACGTCCCGGCCCTTTGTGCTTGGCCTCGATCCGAGCTCGCGCACCACGCGGCCACGCACATCGACCTCGTATTTGATGGTGCCTGGGCTTCCCCTCAAGGCGCGGTCGAAGCTTTTCTCCACGCCGGTGCGGCCAGTACGGAAACCCGGCAACCGCATGACCGGATCCTCGTTGATCTCCGCCTTCCCGGCCATGCCCACATAGCCGACCACATGGGCCATAGCGCGGGCGTGATTGTAATGGCGATAGGCCGAGCGATCCGTCCGCATGCCGGGGATCTGCGGTGCCAGCACGTTGAGCAGTGCAAATTGACGCCACGACAACGCCTCGGCGACGAGGACGGGATAATAGCCGCTCTGCCGGCGCGCGGCCCGTATCACCCGATCACGCGTGGCCGCCGAGACCGGAACGATCGTGGACAGCGCATCGAGCGTCTGAGGCAGGCTCTCGCAGAAGGCCGGCAGCACAAGCACACGGAGATTCTCTTTGTCCTCGGCGAGGATCGTGCCGAAGCGGTCGTAGATCGCGCCGCGCGAAGGCGCCACCAGTTGCGTCGTCAACCGGTTCTCGTCGGACAGCAGACGATAGTCGGACGAGTCGAGGATCTGGAGTTGGTGCAGCCGCCAGCCGAGCAGCCCGAATAGCCCCGCCTGGCCCGCCCCGACGAGAAGGGCGCGGCGCGAGAAGCGGTGACGCAGGCGGCGCGCATAGTCGGGCTTCTTCTTCGCCCCGTAATCGATCGCCTTCTTGCTCATGAACTGCCCCGGAAGATCGCGCTCCGATCAGTCCCTAACCGGCCATGGCGGATCCACAGCAGTCCATGCAGCACCACGGGGAACAGGACGATGGTGGCTAGCGCCCCGAAAGCAATCGGCCACCAATCGATCCAACGGAAATAATAGGCCGAGGCCAAAAGCCAGCCAAAACCGCCGAGCGCGGTGACGAGTGCGATCCAGATAAGCCAGTGCGTGCTGAATTCGCGGCCTTGGCCGAGCGAGCCCGGCTTGCCGCCGACAGTCGAAGCCGTCAGGCACATCAGGGCCCAATAGCCGAGCGGACCGCCGCTCATGAGGTCGGCGAGAAGTCCGAGGCCCGCGGCGCCGGCGGGCGGCAGAGCCGTGCCCGGAATGGCGCGCCAGCAAAACACCATCATCACGACGACGAGTGGCAGGATGAACGTGGCATCGGCCGGCAAGCCCCACGGCACAGCGGTCGCGATCACCGCGAATAAGACAGACAAGGCCGGAAGGAACTTGGTCATGGCTCGCTTTGCGCTTGCCTTCCGCCGGCTGGAATCTCATTCGCAGTTGCCGTCGCCACGGGGAGCGGCACACTCGCAGCCGTATCGGGCCTTTCGGACGGTGCCAACGACAAGGCTCCGCTTCCGCCAGCCACCAAGGGATCGGCGCGCGTCAAACTTGGCGTATCGAAGAACAGCACGCTGACCGCGTGAAGCGAATTCAGCTCCGCATAAGGGCGCACCGTGAGGGCGCCAGGCGTGCCAGCCACCACACCGACTTTGAGCCCGCGCGGCAGCGTCCCGTCGCTGCCCGAGGTGTAGACCTCGTCGCCCGCATAGACCGCGGCCCCATCGGGGAGGAAATCAAGCTGAAGCTCGGAGCTATTGTCGCCCGCCGCCAGGCCACGCACGCCCGCCGGTCCAACCAGGACTGGGATACGGCTATTGAGGTCGTTCAGCAGGAGCACGCGGGCCACCGAACCACCGGCATTCACGGTGCGGCCAACCAAGCCATCGCCGTTGATGACGGCGTAGCCAATGCGTAAGCCGTCCTGACGGCCAAGATTGATCAACGCGCTGCGCACAAACGGCCCTCTGGCGTCAGCGATGACGCGGCCCGTGGCAAAGGCGAGACCCGGCTCCTCCACGGCGTTCAGCAGCGACCGCAAATGGGCGACCTTGCGTTCGAGCAGCTTGGTGCGCCACTCCCACTGCTTGAGCGCGTCATTCTCCTCCTTCAGGCGATCGATTTCGTCGAAGGCGGCGGTATAGGACCGCACCCGCTCCATGGCGCGGCGCGCCTCGATGGCCGGGAAGGAGGCGGCTTCAAGCAAGGGGGCGGAAAGATCGACAAGCCCGTCGCGCGCGTCGCTGATCGCGCCATGGCCGATGCGGCTCAGGACAAGGAGGACGGCGCAAAGAAAGTAGAGCCCAAAACTGAGCATCTCGACCGGGGCCCGCCAGGAAGGACGGTGCCGACGGAATAGCTGTGAACCGCGCTCGCGCATTGCGCTCACTCGCAGGAACGCCCCGATGGCGTTCCACCCCCCCTATTATAGCAGACTGCTCAGCTGGCAGCCCGTCTTGTTGTCGCCCGTTAGGGCTTAATCAGCAGATCGGCGACCTCATCCAGCTGCTCCAGGGCAATCCCTGTCCCCCGAACCACGCAGCGCAGCGGATCTTCAGCGATCTTGAATTTCACTCCCGTCTCCTGTTGGAGCCTCTCATCGAGTCTTTCGAGAAGCGCGCCCCCACCGGTGAGATAAATCCCGGCGTCGCAGATATCCGCGGTGAGCTCCGGGGGCACATCGGCCAGCGCCTGGCGGATGCCGCCGACAATCTGTTGGATCGGCAAGGTCAAGGCGTCGGCAATCTCATGGGGGCCGAGCGTGATTTCGCTGGGAAAACCGCGTTGCAGATCGCGTCCCTTGATCTGAATGGCCACATGGGTGCCGTTCGCATTGGAGACCGCGGAGCCTGCCTCCTTCTTGATAGCCTCGGCATTGGTGGCGCCGATTAGAAGGTGATGCTTGTAGCGGGCATAGTTGACGATCGCGTCGTCCATGGCATTGCCGGCCGTGCGGATCGAGCGTGAATAGATGATGGAGCCCATCGACATGACGGCGATGTCGGTGGTGCCGCCGCCAATATCGACGACCATGGAGCCGCGCGGCTCCTTATACGGGAGACCGGCGCCAATCGCCGCCGCCACGGGCTCCTCGATGAGGTAGACGCGCCGCGCGCCCGCCGAGATGCCGGCCTCGTGCACGGCACGGCGCTCGACCGAAGTGGCGCTCGCCGGCACGCAAATCACGATGCGCGAAGTACCAAAAATCCGCCGCTTGTTTACGCGGCGGATGAAGTATTTGATCATTTCTTCGGCGGCGGCGAAATCGGCGATCACGCCGTCACGCAGGGGCTGAACGGTCTCGATCTTGGTTGGGGTCCGCCCGAGCATTGCTTTGGCCTCATGGCCAGCAGCAATAACCTTCCGCTCATCGCCCCGCCGCTCGATTGCGACCACGCTCGGCTCGTCGAGAACGATCCCCCGCCCCGGCACGTAGACGACGGTGTTCGCCGTGCCAAGATCGATAGCCATGCCTGCAGAGACAGCGCCGAAGACCCGCGAGAACATGCACCCGCCCCAATCGGCTCACCCCATGAGGGGAGCCCTTAACGCCACGAAATACTTGCGAGCGGCAGAAAATGAGGACGTTCCAACGGCTTTCGTCCGCGCCGAGCGCAAAGCTATGTTGCGTCAAATTGTAGTGACGGGCAATGCGCGATGGCACCGTTTTGAAAAAACTCTTCGCTTGACGCAGCCCGCGCACCCCGCGTGACGCATCTTAGCGCGCGCCGGCCGCGGGGCCGGGGCCCTTGGCGGATGAGCAGCTTAATGCGGCTCGTTAAGATGCCAGCAAAGCTTCCACCGGTGCTCGGGCGACCCGGCCACAATGAGGTGTTGCGGGCGGCCAATTTACACGTGGCCGCCGCAGTCACCTTTCGAGCCAAGAGGCTTACGACGCGAGCATGGTCTCCGGCTTGCGCCGGGCCCCTCGCGCCAGGAGCTTGTTCAAGGCGCTGACATAGGCTCTCGCCGAAGCGACCATGGTGTCGGTATCCGACCCCCGGCCCGTGGCGATCTTACCGTCGGCCTCAAGCCGCACCATGACCTCGGCCTGGGCGTCGGTTCCCTCGGTCACCGCGCTCACCTGATATAGGGCCAGCCGTGCCTCATGGGGCACGAGAGCCCTGATGGCCTGGAAGGTCGCGTCGACCGGGCCGTCGCCCGTGGCCTCAGAGGTGGTCAGCTTGCCGTCGATCTCAAGCGTGATGGTCGCCTTTTGCGGACCGCCAGTGCCGGCGATCACGGTGAGCGCCTCGACCTTGATGCGGTCATGAGCGGACGCGATCTCCTGATCGACCAGGGCCTCGATGTCCTCGTCATAGACGTGCTTCTTGCGGTCGGCGAGCGCCTTGAAGCGCACGAAGGCGTCCTCGAAGGCGTTGTCGCCCATCTCGTAGCCGAGCTCCTTCAGCTTCTCGCGGAAGGCATGGCGCCCGGAATGCTTGCCCATCACCAACGAGGACTCCTTCAAGCCCACGCTTTCCGGCGTCATGATCTCGAAGGTCTGGGCATTCTTCAGCACGCCGTCCTGGTGGATGCCGCTTTCATGAGCGAAGGCGTTCCGGCCGACGATGGCCTTGTTGTATTGAACCGGGAAAGCCGTCACGCGGGAGACGAGCTTGGAGGCCCGCGTCAACATGGTGGTGTCGATCCCCGTCCAGAACGGCATGACGTCGGACCGCGTCTTGATGGCCATGACGATTTCTTCCAAGGCGGCATTGCCGGCCCGCTCGCCAAGCCCATTGATGGTGCATTCCACCTGACGGGCGCCGGCGGTCACACCAGCCAAGGAGTTGGCGACGGCCAGGCCGAGATCGTTATGGCAATGGGTGGAGAACACCACGGCATCGGCGCCTGGCACGCGCTCCAAGAGCATGCGTTTCAGCGCGCCGAATTCGTCCGGCGTGGCATAGCCGACGGTATCGGGAATGTTGATCGTGGTGGCGCCCGCCTTGATGGCGGCCTCGACGGTCGCGCACAGGAAATCGTCCTCGGTGCGGGTGGCGTCCATGGCCGACCACTCGACGTCGTCGGTGTAGTTCCGGGCGAGCGTCACCGATGCGGTCACCCGCTCAAGCACGTCGGCCTTTTCGATGCCCATCTGATATTTGCGGTGGAGCGGCGAGGTGCCGATGAAGGTGTGGATGCGGCCACGCTTGGCCGGCTTGATGGCCTCGGCGCAGACATCGATGTCCTTCAGCTGCGCGCGAGCCAGACCGCAGATCACCGAATTCTTGGCCCGGCGGGCAATCTCCTTCACGCTCTCGAAATCGCCTTGGCTGGCGATGGGGAAGCCCGCCTCGATGATGTCGACGCCCATCTCGTCGAGCAGCTCGGCAATCTCGAGCTTCTCGTCGAAGGTCATGGTGGCGCCAGGGCATTGCTCCCCGTCGCGCAAGGTGGTGTCGAAGATCACCACGCGGTCGCTATCCGGGCGCGGCGCGGCTTTCGGGGTCTGGTTTTCGTCGGAGTCCATGATTTTCGTCCTTAGCTCTAGGGCGCCAATCTATCATGACCGGCAAGCCGCTAAATTTGCGTTCTCTCGGCTTTGCAATCCCCTGAACGCCCGTCCCGCTTGAAAAATGCGAGACCGCCGAGGCTCAGGGGCGGCTAAGGAGGAGGAGCTCCAGGCCGAGCCCGCGCGCGGAAGCGGCCAGCGGGAAACCGCCGGCTTTCAGCCTCATCTGTTTATTCAAGCGCTGCACCGTTCACCTGGTCTCGCGAGCCCCCAACCGGAGCCGCGTTCGATAAGGAAAATAGTGCGAACCCGTGCGCGGAGCAAGGGCAAGCGGCTCTATGCCGCGACGCGATCCGTGCGAAGGACCGTCCCCAACCAGACCATGAGACCTCAGAACAGGTCGCGGGCGGCCTTAGAAATCGAAGATTGAGCGGGCGAAGTCGTTGAAGTCCGTTTGCCGGCGCCGGCGCGTGTTGGCCGGACTCTGCCGCGACTGGACAACAACTTGTTCATCGCCGGGCAGACCGCTCGGCACAGCTCTTCCGCTCAGCGCGGCGAGCATCCTGGTGTCGTGACGATAGACGTCGCGATACTGGGTGAGCGAGCCGTCATCGGCCACCTGGGCCGTGAAATAGGTGACGTAGACGGGGACGTGGTTCTTCAGGATGATCTTGTTGTCGTCCCTGCCCGCAACGGCGGAGGCAACCTGCGCAGCTGTCCAGCCCTGATCGCGGCTCAGCAGAATGGTCGCGACCTTTTCGGGATTCTGCAACCGCATGCAGCCATGGCTCTCCAGCCGAACGGCATTGGCGAAGAGATGCTTCTGCGTGGTGTCGTGCAGGTAGACGTCATGTTTGTTGGGGAACCGGAACTTCATCATGCCCAGCACGTTGCGCGGTCCGGGCGGCTGGTAGAGCTCGTATCTGCGGATATCGGTATTGCCCCAATCGATCGAGGCGGGATCGATGTCGCGCCCGCTGACCCCGCGGATGCGCAGATCATGACGCTGGAACACCGACGTGTCCCATCCGCCGCCGCTGAAGAAGCCGCCGCTCCGGCGCAGGCTCGGCGCGATTTCCTCAGTCTTAATGGAGTTCGGCACAAACCAATTCGGGCGGAAGACGATCTCTTCCAGCTCGTCGGAGAAGACGGGCGTCTGCTTGTTGGTCTTGCCGACAACCACGCGGGCTTCATGCATCTTCTCCCCGTCCTCCATGATGCGGAGCCTGAACTCGGGGATGTTGACCGTGAGGTAAAACGGTCCCATGTCCTGCGGCAGCCAGCGCCAGCGCTCCATATTGACCACGAGAAGATCGATCTTCGCTTGGCCACTGGGCTGACGCGGGGCCGGCTGTCCGTTCAGCATGCGGCGCGTGCCTGAGCCGACCATGCCATCGGCGGACCCGCCATGGGTGCGCTGGTACTGTCTGACGGCCTGGCGCAGTTCCTTGTCGAACACAGTCTCATTGGCGCCGGTCTTAGCCGGAACGTCGAGCCGCTTCCGAAGAAGCGCCACTTGCGGATTCTTGACGCCGAGCTTGAGAACTGGCCCGGGAGGAATAATGACCACATCAGGCTTTGGGGCCGCCACGGGGGCGTCGCCCTTGCGAGCCTGGATGAGCTTCTGCCGAAGCGCCTCGAACTGAGGGTGGGTCGGCTGGAAGCTGCGGAGATAGGCGGCCGGGTCGGAACGGATGGCAATGAATCCGATCACCTCGGCAGGGTTCGGCAAATACAACGTCGGGTCGAGGTTCTTGCTCAGACTCAGCGGATTGAGGCGGCCACCGCGTGCATCCTTGGCGTATTGGAGCAAGGCAATGCTGATCTTAAGTTCAGCACCGGCGAGCCACTCAACCGCGTTCGGATCGGCGGCGTTAAAGCCGGAGAGGTCAGGCAGGCGGTAATCGGCGGCACGGAGCCCATAGTCGTCGGCCTTGGCGATCTCGCCCATAACGGCCTTGCCGCGCGGGGTCAGGCCGTTCTCGTCGACCCACAGCGGGCGCCGGTCGGTGACCGAATAATATTCGGCGAGCGCGATCTGCTGGGCCGCGTCGCGCATGGACTTGGCCGTGAGCTGATCCTGCACCGCGATCTTGATCGCTTCCGTCCGATCGATCAGCGCAGCCGGACCCTCCGGCTCCGCCGCAAGTCCTGGAAGACTAAACGACGCCGCTAGCACGAGCCCGAATACGAGAGACCTCATGGGTCTTTTTCCCTCTAGAGATTTGGGTCCTCACCCCCCGAGAGGTGAATCGACCAGATTATGCGCTCCGAGGGGGCATCAGACCACCCAATTCCGGCCCTGAAATGGCAAGATTCTCGCCCTAAACGGGTATAACTCCCAGCATCTCGCGCCCCTGGCGGAGCGGACGGTTCAATGAGGCCGGCTAAAATGGCCGTGCCGGGCCATCCAGGTCAGCCCCGCGAACTCGGCCTGGGTCATGTGCACCAGCGTGGCATGGTCGCCAGCCTCGAAATAGATCTCCGGTTGTTCGTCCATGCCGTCCTCGACCACCATGTCGAGGCCGTAACACTCGCCGATCGCCGGGATCGCGCCCCGGACGCAATCGTCGAATAATTCAACGATCTCACCCTCGTTCGCCAGCTCGACATCGTCGCCGAGCTGCGCCTTGAGGTCGGCGAGCTGGATGTGATGGGAGGCGGGAAGAATAGCCAGCGCATAGCCGGTCTCGTCGCGCAGCAGGACCGCCTTGGCCAAACTGCGGCCGGGAATATGACAGGCCTGCGCGGTCCGCATGGAGGTTTGCGTGGGCTCATGGACCAGGACGTCATAGGCGACATGTCTGGCGGCGAGATATTTTTCCAAT
>SDBT01020111.1_pt1 | contig 10448 bp, 12 predicted proteins | sample 2277101 | NCBI WGS metagenome assembly SDBT01 (sample SAMN10404973, study PRJNA504765) | marine sediment metagenome | isolation source: marine sediment core GS10_PC15, 103 cmbsf | place: Arctic Ocean: Southern Knipovich Ridge | collected 2010
AATACGCTCATACCCGGCAATGCGGGTATATCCATGATTCCAGTCAACCGCAAAATTCTCCGCATCGACCATGATGCCGGGAGGAAGGAGCTGCCGATCGGTCACCATGTCCAGCCCACCATCTAAAATGATGACCGATGTTTTCTCGATGCGTGGTGGGACTTTCGCAATGACAGCCATTAGGCAAGTGCTCCTGCCCACACAGTATCATCGGTTCGGGCATGTTGTAATTCACTGAGCATTTCCGCATATTTCTGTGCGCCCCGCGTATAGGTTTCTGTAGCCGCATCGAACAGGCCATAGTCCATCATCACCTTATACACAATAATCATGAAAAATTGGCTCGGCAATGACGGAATATCCGCATCGGCTGTCATGCTAATGGGCGTTTCAAAATAATCTGCTGTGATGGTGTAGCCCGCCGCTGGCACAGGGCCTAATTCAAGGCCATGGTCAGGTGGATGCAAGGCAAAAACAAACGGCTGGCTTCGCGTATCACGAGTGCCACCAAACAGATAGGTATTACGCCACATATCATAGGGCATGTACGACAAGAAGATTTCAGCATTTTGACCGGCAGCCGTCTCGAAACTTCTAATCGTGTCGCGCTTCCAAAAGCCAAATCTTCCTGCGGCAATACCTGCTTGCACCGGCGTATACAGATGTTGCCCCGCAACGGTCACGAAGGACGTAGACTTTCTCATGAAATGCCAGTCCTGTTGCAATCGCTGAATATGCAGCCAACCTTCCACGGTCCAGGCCGTCAGTAATTGCTGGATGCCGGTATTGCCTGTCACAGACGTGGGCCCTGTTCCTGACACACCACATTCCAGGCGAGCCCGTTGCACAATATCCAAGAAATTGGCGGGTGCTTCAATTGACATGATTAGTATGTCGAGGCCACAGCCCGCTTAAACCATTCCGTTCCATTTGGATTATCATCCTTAATTAACGAGACACTGCTATTCAGGTGCATGGTTCGATTGAGTTGATTGATGGTGTCACCATCACCCAGGCGCAGCACATTGGTCTTCACCTTTTCGGATTTCTGCCGCAACAACACATCAACATATTTTCGCCGTATAATCACTTCGCGCATCTTTGGCAGATAGGGGCAATTGGCCCATTGGCCATTCACAAGAATTTGCGCTTGCTTGCCATTGACAGCCACAAAGTCGGTCACAGTTGCCTCGTCATGAGTGGAATTGCCGTTAATCACCACAGTGATCGGCTCCTCCATGAACGCGAGTTTCTGTAAATACTTCTGATCGTGGTTGGCTACGTACCCTCCCGCCGGGCGCACCACATCCAACCGTTCTTCGGCGCTCAAGGGCTCGCCTAAATTGGGTATATTCTGAGTCTTGTCTGGCCCTTGGTTTACTTTATAGCTCTCTAGTATCGGCTCACTCATATAATTACTCCTTATGTTATCGGATGACAGGCAGCCGATTCCGACTGCCCATCATCCCGCTATTCATCATCCTGCCGCGTTACGACACAACCGGACGATCCAACAGAGTCATGATAGGAATGAACGTATAGGTCATTCCCGTCACACCCGTCAGGTTATCGTCACCGACGCGCCAACCACCCACTAATGTTGAACCTCCTTTGACCACTAAGATCAAAAATGGCGCGACATCAGGAGCTAAGACGCTTCGGTTAAACCGTGGCACTTGCGGAGCAATAATGAAGTCTCCCGAATCGTCAAGAGCTTCAATATCACCCTGGCTACATCGCAGCGTTGTCGCTGCATCACGCCCGAACACATAGACACTGCCCTGATTGGCAACAATGTCACTGAATACCGAATTGGCCCCTTTGGTCCAATCCTCTGTCGGCGTGACTTCGTTGGCAACTGCCGCCTGCGTATAGGCCCTGCCATTGATGGTATACAGCATCACACCTGTCGTGGTCAGTGTGCTGGTTGTTCCATTAGCCCCCGCAACATGCGTGGTGGTCATGGCAGGCATCGCATTTAATAGTAAACTATCCATAGCTCTCTCTCCTTACCCGTTCGCTAACGTCTTAAAATGTTATTCTGTTGGTCCCAACAAAATTGTGGGATCGCTTGCGCCGAGCGTATTGACATACGCAGAAGTCGGCACAATCGTCGCATCATCAATATCGTCAGTTCCACCTATGAAATTACCTGTTCCTGTGGGGTTAATCACCACAAACCCCAGCATCGCGGCCTTCACGACAGGTATTGGAAAGACCACGGTGGCGAGTGAGGCCCCTTCGGTCCCCATCTTCACCGTGACCACGCCAGCACTGTTCGCATAAAAGGCAAACACGTTGAATTGATCGGCCAACACAGTGCCCACCAAGGTAGGCATGGTCACGCCTGATGCAATTATCCGTATGACGCCATTCGCGATGTAATAGCATGTCGCTGAAGTCTCAACATCCGTTGTGCCTGCATCATCTTGGAGCCCGGCACTTATCAATGTCTGAGACGACATCCGATCGCCAATAGCAAACATCACCCTTTTCAAAAAGGCCTGTGACATTCCTGGCTTCACAGAAGCCAATTCATTTGCAATCGTATTCTTCATAATATTCTCCTTCCATACCTCCTTTGGTTAGGTTGACTTAGCTGATGTCAGACGATCCGACATACGCGCAAGCCATCCAGCCATGATTTTCAATGAGCACGGCCTTATACCAGCTTGTCCCCACATATCCCCGTTGCCCTAACTGATCGGACTTCGAAGCTTCGCCGGGAGGCAGGAATGTTGGCCGTAAGGCCCCCAAGCCACGCACCGCAATTTGGCTGAAGGCATTTTTTGCCAACACAATCACGGGGTACACATCAATGTCCGTCCCGGTTGTGGAGGTGAGCCCTGTCCCTGCGGCCGTGTCCCCTGCATCCTGCAAGGAAGGTAAGTCCGGCGAACAAAAGAACCGGAACCGCTCGGTTTTACCCACTTCATACGGCATGGGCTTCCCGCTGGCGTATTTCTCGCTTGGCGTGAAGTTCGGCAGATCCCGAATGTCGGGCTCCAAATCCGAATGCGTATACACGCAGTAGCCTCCCGAGACGGCTGACGTATCAAAGTCAGGAGATGCCTTGAGTACGGAATTGATTTCCTGCCCATGGTTGGCTTGAAGATTTTGAACAATTCTTCGTACCAATTTCAGGGTCAAGCCACCATTCACTGTCGCAATGGACGTACCGGCCCCTCCATAGAACGTATTAGTGCAGGACCGTAATTTGCCCCACACAATCAATTCATTCACCAATCCCACTCGTTCGCCAACCTGCTCGGTCATGGCCTTGGGGACATCATCTTCATACAGATGGAAGGTTTTGTCCGTAAATCCATAGACACAGCCGTATTGCTCAATCACCACGGACAAGTCCAGTGGGATGATACTGTCGGGTGCTGGTGTGACTCCATCACCCAACAAGTTGGCTTGGACGACGACATTGGCTCTGTCGCCAGTCGCCGGATCTGGGAAAAATCTATTCTGCCCACTGGCTGTCGTGCTTGGTGCGTTGTATGGCAACCACCGACGAGCCACATAGGTATCACTTTGGTTCATGGGCATTTCCTCTTGCCGCCCCTGGCGTGATAATAGTTCCACCCAGATAGCATGGCTGAGAATAGCCCCTTTGAATTTTGCAATTCTCGCAGCTTGCGAATTAAACGTAAAACTCATGATATTTACTCCTTCTTATCTTTTTCGGTTAAATCCTTGCATAAAAGCCTCTTGCTCCGACACATCCTGCGTCGGAGTCCCACCTGTACCCTGCGCGGGAATGGCCGCCTTGACGATAGCTCGTCGAGCCTGCCCTTCTCGTACTGCTGGCTTAGGAGGTTTCGGCGCTGTCGCAGCCTGGAAGACTCCAATGGATGTTTGAATCTCCCTCGGATCCCATGTCGCCGCTAATTGTTGCTGATAGGCTTCAGGCTGAGTGGCCAGCCACGCTCGATACGGCGAGCCATCGCCATCACGCCCGACCACTGTTTGCCAGTCAGGCGTCAAATACCCCATAAACTGCATCGCAGATTTCTGGTCCTGTGCGACTTGCCATGTATCGAGTTGTTCCTGAGTAATAAACCCATTGGCCGCTGGGCTCACAAGCTCAGCCGGAGGCGTAGGGGGAGGAGGTGCTGACCGCCCAATCCCTGCATTAAATCCCGCAACAATTTTATTGGTAATCTCAGGATACTCTTCTGCTAATTCCGCAAAATCTTCTGATGTGAGTGTGGGCGGTGTCAGCGGCGTAGGGACTGGTTGGTCCTTCCGTTGCTGCATTTCTTTGACATCGCGTTCAATCCCACCCATCTTACCGAATGCTGTATCAAACCGTTGACGCATATTGGCTTCCATTGATTCCAGCCGTTTGGTTAAGTCAAGCGGCTCTTTGCCTTTCTTAACCTCGTCTTCCTCCAATAGTGGAACTTGCTGAGGCGTTTCCGTATCAACGGGTTCCTTGGGTGTCGGCGTTTCCTCTGCTGGTGTCTCGTCAACCACAGGAGGCTCTTGAAGCGTAGGCAGCACGTCCACCGGCACTTCTTCGGCCATGTCTTTGTTCTGATAAAATCCAGACGCAAAGGCGGCGGCTTCTTCCTCTTGGGTGACTTTCTCTTCAGTTTCAGCCATCGTCAATTCTCCTTCTTGTAGCACACGCCCTAAAATAATGCCGAGTGTGCGCTTTCATTTGCCGTATCAATTCCTTGAGGCGGCACAACTGTTTTCCCAAGTTGCAACAGGCTTCGTAGCTCCTTGATACTCCCGCGCAAACTTGATGTTTCTTCCATATCAACCTTGATTTCTAATTTCTTATGACAAGCTACTAGGCGGCTTTCTGCCCACATCTCAATTTTCTTCCACGTTGGCGAATGGATATCAGAGGACGCAAGCACTGGCTCTATTATCATGCGACAAATGCCTCCCCATCCGGTGCTCGTTCAGCCGGTTCTGTTGGCGGTGTCAAAACCTGAGATTGCCCTTCACCGCCCGCAAGTTTTTGTGCTGACAATTCACGCTGTAGTCTGACTTTCATGGCCGTCGTTGCCAATTGCGTTTTAGCATTTTCCAGATTGATGCCACGATCATTGGCATAGCGAGCAATGAAAATCTCCCGCTTCAATTCCAGCTCGCGTACTACATTCAATTGCTCTTCTTTATGCTGCATATACGCCATCTTCAGTTTTTCAGATTCCAGGGCCATATCAATCTTAGCCAATTCCATCGCCATTTGCACATCACCTTCCTGCTGCTGCATGGCCGCCTGCAATTTCATCTTCTCTCGCTCCATGGACCCCTGCTCTCTAATCTGTGCCACTTCGACCTGCGGAGCCTTGCCTTGAGATGCGGCCTTGGCTTCCTCTTCACTCATCTTAAAGTCACGCGGATCCAGTCGCTTGGATTTCAATATCTGCACAAACATTTTCTTGAGATCCGCGCCAAACGCCTGTGGGTTGGGACCGACCATCTGCATGATGTGTAGTAAGAACTCATCTTGTAGGGCTCGTTCAACCAAGGCCGTTGACCCTTGGGCATGAATCGTCCAATCTCCCTTTTCTTCCACAGGGATATCGGGATCAAGTAACAGCCACTCATAGAGCATGTGTATCAACGGCTCAGTAATACATTCATCGAAGTTATGAGCAATCTCTCGGAGCATTTGCGAGGCATTAGTATTCTGCATTTGCGCCAGTCCGAGATTTTCAGGATTATCTTTCCCGGCGAATCCTTGCGTAATAAGCGGAAGATTGGATGATTCTTCCGCCAACCGAAACGCATATTCAATAACCTGATACAATTGCGGCGTTTTATTAGGAATATCAATAGCCATAAATAGCTTTCGCACATCTTCGGCAATCGCATTATCAGTGCGGTACCAAATTTTATCCGGCGTAATCGTATAACTCCCATTTGCCGGAACCAAGCCGGATTGCTCAATGATAAACTGACTTCCACTCGATACCCCCGCATTATTCATCATGGCCCGCGTAGCCCCGACCAAGATTCGCTCAGGTACTTCTAATCGCTCCGGCAACCCTTCACCCACCCAGGAGCCCTCTTTGTAAATATAGGGTATCGTATGATAGGGAAATTCACCTGACTCCGAAGGGTTGGGTGTGGCATACACCACCATGTCGTTAATGATCGTGACAATAATGTGCATCTCATCCTGCCCTTCATCTTCCGAAAAAGATGGATCGGCCATGGATGGGTTGAGTGCTCCAAATTCTTCTCGTGTCACCGTGCCATAAAAATACCAACATTCATATTGTTTCTTGTCCGACTTCGCTCCAGCATAGTTGGCACTTTCTTGTGTATTGCCTGCCGAGGGCTGCGGTCCCATTGTTAAGATCTTATTCAACATGCGCGTTTGATAGCCCGGCTGATCTTTCAGTGCCCGTACCTGCTTGGGACTCAAGAACATGCGTTCTACAACAAAATCGCCATTCTTAGGATTGTCCCCACATGCCGGATCTGGAAAATAATTCCATGGATTGACACGGCACACAGTCGGCTTCGTCTCTTCTATGGTTTTAATAATGATTCGAGCATTCCCGTCATCGCCAGTCTCACGATGTACCGCCCGCCTGGTCGTGGCTTTCGGGTATGGGCCTTTCATGACACCAACACCCAAGCGTATGGAGTCAAAGATCACTTTCCTCGCATGTGCCGTATGCTTGGCTTCCACAAGCCAATCATAGATACGTGTCTCTGCCATCTTCGCGCCTTTTTTGGCAGCGGCTAAAGGCTCTTGGACCAACGCGCCCACCGTCAAAGGCTGGGTCGCTTGAGGGGCAGCCTGGCCCACTCCCCCGCTGGAAGTCGGGGAAGCAGGGGATGGCTGCCCTCCGTTCGGTGGAAGTTCCTGCCCAGGATTAGCCTGAACCGGCTGTTCCACACGGGGGGGCGTCATTGCAGGGACTTCAAGCCCCTGTCCATCCATAGAAACTTGCGATTGATCGTTGACTAAATCCACTAAATCAGGCATCGGTGTATGTTCAATAGAAAAAGACTTGTCATCGGGTGACAGCATCATTTCACACAACTTGGAAAATGTCGCATCGACATACCGTGCCGTGAGCCGTGGATAGACTGTCGAGCGTTCTCCTCCCGGTTGTGGTCGAGAACTCTCTGCATAGATAGGACTATTCAATGTCGTGGATTTCTCCCACCGTCTTCCGGCCTTAGTTCCCCTATTCGCTTCATCAATTCCCGCATAGCGTTCTTCTGCTTGTCGCCAGATATCTTCAATCCTATCAGCTTGTCGTGCTCGAACCGCCTCATCGCGTTTCTTGCACACCACCAACGCAATCGCCGCAATGTGTGTATCGCGCCGCTGTTCATGTTCCGTCCATCGCGCTTCAACGCGCTCATCAAATCGGGCAATGGCTTCCCACGTATCCGGCGACAGTTCGCCCATCTTTTTTATCCTTGCTGGCATTAACGACGCCTCCGGTAACTACGTTGTGAAGGAGCCGCAGGAGCTGGAGGGGCTGGAGCCGCAGCGACAGTAATAGCCGTCAGGGCTGTATCATTGAGAGCCGTGTCATCTTCGACGTATGATGTAAGCTCATCGGGCCCTTCATACAATGGATCAGGATCGTACACAAACGTCTCCATGGCATCTTTGACCTGTTGATTCGTGCCGGTAACAGTCAGGTACTTGGTATTCTGCCCTGTCATGAGCGCAGGATGATCTGCGATGACTGTCGGCGCACCTACAGGCGTCACCAGTGAACCATAGTCAGCAAATGCTGAATCTGGTGCGGTGGTGTTATGGATCAAATTTCTGTAAAACGCTGGAGTGAGTCCTGTGATAAGGTGCGTCTCGCCACCAGCTTCGTAGTCGTCTACTTGTGTGGGCGACCACCCGCCAGTCTCATCGTCTACGACCACATCAGCAATATCACCGAGAAAGAACGCCTCATAGGCTGTTCCCGCGTCATTATATCGGGCACCAATAATGGTTTCGACGATACCTGCCAATGCGCCAGTGTCTTGAGTGTCCGTTGTTTCGACGCCATTGACATACAGTGAACGGCTTATGGCGCTCCTGACGACGCCGACGATAGTGATCCACGATCCAGCTGGGTAGGTCGCGGAATTCAAGATAAATTGATCCACGACACCTCTGACCGTCAGGGATACAAAGCCATTGCTAAACAGATACAACTGCACTCGATTATAATCATCGTGTTTATCGGATATCGTCAGGCACGCGCCATTGTCGGCGTCATTGGCGGCGACCTTCACGCGACAGGCTAACGTCACTGGAAACCCGGTCACATCGGCTGGTGCCGTCATGTATTGGCTTGATTGATTAAAATGATACGCCATTAGGTGACTGTTGCTCCTCCGGCTGTGACTGATCCTGTGCCATTATTGACTATCGCTGTTGCAAATGCCATATCGTCATCCATATCTGAGACATTCACAAAAATGACTGTGGGTGTATCAATAATAACGTCTTTAGTTACAGGAGCAGCGACGACGGGGGCCGACCCGCCTGCTCCGGTAAACTCAAAAGCTCCAATATCATATTCGAGCCCGGATGGACGGGGATTGCCGTCGAAGTCATCCGTTACCTCAGCAAGGGTTGTTCCTTTATCTATGGCGTCTGTGCTGTTAACTGTGAGATGAAAGTCTTCGCTTCCAAACGTTAACGACACAACCTGCGGGTTGGTTTCGAGCTTGAAGGTATATACCGTTCCAGTGGCCTGGTCGAGGAAATCTCCAGCATCGTTATCGTAGGCGATGTTATTCTTGACGAGGGTATCGCGGGTGGTCCCAGATGCGTTTTGCAGCCAGATACCTTGTCTGGCTGGAAAGCTGATCGTTACTTTGTTATTTCTAATAACGGTGTTATTAGACACCTTGGTATCGTTCACATTAAACCACCGTACAAGGATGCCGCCGTGACAATTATAAACCAAATTATTGCGTACTATATTGTTGTCGCCCGACGCGATCAAAATACCTGACCCACCATCGCCTCTGCCTGTGTCATGGATTTCATTACCACTATAGATGTTATCGTGAACCAGGTTTTTATGCGGTGGTTCGTCTTCGTAACTATGAATACCAACTCCCTCAATGCCTTCAATGTGACACCCATCAATAAGGACTTGTTGACCTTTATTATAAATGCCGTGATTGTGGAAGGCTAAAGGTATTGCCACACGCCCAATGTCGTGAATGTGGGTATTCAGGATCTCATGACCGAAGACGAGGTTGCTAGAGTTCATGAGAAGACCAGCGGCAAAACTGACATTTTTTAGCTCACAGTTAATAATACGAATATGATCCACGTCATCGCCAGTCATCTTGATGCACTCCCGACTGACATCATCGGCGTCCAAAATCAAGCCATCAATAATCACATAACTGACGCTATTGAAAAAATCAAAGCAACGAGTTTTGCTGCTTGGAGGCTTGACGGTGACGATATCAGTGCCGAAGTTTCTTACGGTAACGGCAATTGCAAATGAGGTACCAGACGGTCTCCCAGAAAGGCCATACCATGTGATTTCTTCGGCATACTCCCCAACATGGACAAGGAGTGTATCCCCGGCAGATATTTGTTGAATGCCATAATTAATCGTCAACCAGGCTTCAGTTGTCGCGTTTGTCCCATCATTTGCAGGATCGTCTAACGCCGAAGGATGTTTGCTAACGTGAAAATCTGCCATAGTTACCCTACGTTGCTACACATTCTTCTGTTGATGTTTACAAGTAAATTCAATTTTGTCATTGAGATCAAGTGGCAGCCCAGCAAAGTCACCATGCAAGAGCATGACGCCAACCGTACTCGCCGTAAATAACCCCGCATTGACAATCGTTTTTGTTCCATCAGCGGTAATGGTCCCCACAGCTTGATAGGTGTCGCCTGTTTCCACGGTTGTCACCTGCGAATGAGTCACCGTCACACGCGCTTCAGACCCCTCCGTATCAAGTGCCGTGTCACCAATGACCGCCGTGCCAGCTCCCGTGCCCCAGGCCACCCAAATATTCGTGAGTTTCGATACCCCGCCATCAGGGTCAAGTAAATCAATCATCCATTGCAGCCCAGATGTCGGATATACTGTTGCCATTAGTTACCTCCAAATTTCTTGCGGTATTCGTCAACGTCATACCACCGCTGCTCACTGGCCTTCCACACCCGCGTCGGTTCAATCGTCATGTCACCGAATCCGAATGATCCTAATTGCCCAGGACCATTACTAGGTATAGCGGGGTCATAATGCGCCGATGTAGGCATCGCGCTTCGTGTCTTGAGAATATCGACCGTCCTCTTGTAAATTCGCCCGACCCTACCCCTGGCAACTCGCCGCTCACCCCGCCGCCACGCCTTCACATCCATAACCGCTTCTATCCAGCTCTGTGGCCACATCATCGTCGTCTCCTCCTAAACCAGCCCATCATGCCGCCACTGGCGGCAAAGGCAATGAAATTTGTGACTAAGGTAC
>SDBT01020112.1_pt1 | contig 10447 bp, 11 predicted proteins | sample 2277101 | NCBI WGS metagenome assembly SDBT01 (sample SAMN10404973, study PRJNA504765) | marine sediment metagenome | isolation source: marine sediment core GS10_PC15, 103 cmbsf | place: Arctic Ocean: Southern Knipovich Ridge | collected 2010
GTGGGATGTTTTACAAATGCAGCATACCCTCTACGCGCCGCGTAGAAACCAGCATTTTCGTAAGACACATCCCAGGCCGAACTGGGTGCTGGAGTTCCTCCCCCCCCTAAACGTTGGCGGGTAACCGGCGTATCATTACAGTCCTTTTCGAGACCCAAATCCGATACCAAGTTTTTGGTAATTCCTCGATCTGCCCAGTCGTCCCGGGCCCAGGCTAGCGCAAGCAGATCATGATCAGAGCCAGGGATTAACGCTTCTATACCCTGTTCTTTAAGGCACTTTTCCCATATATCTAGTGATCCAGGTTCTTCCGGTTTTGGAAGAACTGTTCCTTTTTTTCCCCTAAACAACCCTGCGGAGAACGGGGTTACATCGATCGGATAGATCTCGACAGGAAGCGATGATATAGACAAGGCCTTCATGATGCTCTGACCAACCCCGCCCCCCACTCCTGAAACAGCAACCCTTATAGCTTTCATGTCAAGCATGCCCCCTCTGCATGAACATATGCCACGCCTTCCCGACTTCCGCCGTTGCATGTGCGTCTGAGCCGAAACTCACTCTGCAACTAGCTTGTCGCACTACCTCAACCCATTCCTGAGGACTGGAACAGTAACGTGAATTCAATTCAAAAGCTTTATCGAAGTCACGGCATGCACAAGCCAGCTCATAGAGATGTTCAAGCGGGCGAAGATTGAAGTTGGCGATAACCATGCCCATTGGATGTCCAAGAATGTGGGCCTGGCTTCTCTCCACAATAGCTAGGGCAAGCTGAAATTCAGTTTCCAAAGCGCTCTTGGCGTCATGTTGAAACCAATTTCTAACCTGTCCACATTCATCGGGAGGCGGAGTGTGAACGCTGCCAATAACAGCATCGCACATATGGGCGATCTGTGGCGTACAATCCAGGCATCCACTTAGATCAAGGATTTTGGTTTCCACTCCGACATAAGCATTCAGGCTCCGGCATCGTAACGCTCGTACCTCGCTCACAAAGGCAGTGAGATACCTACTTGTATGCCGTACATGCTCGCTGAAGAGAACTTCAACGATCCCTTTTTCAACGGCAGCCTCAGCCATCTGCTGGACATTTGCGGTTCCATCAGTGTACGCCGTGTGTATGTGATAGTCAGCAGCAACAGCGGAATCAATTGCTGCCCAAGTAAGAAGCTTGAGCTGGACAGGAGAGGGTGCTCCTGGAGCTAGTCCCTTACCCATGCTGCCGCCTCCACTCTGCAAAGGCGGCTTGCACATCAGGGCTGTCCCAGAATGTCTTCCGGAGAGTATCTTTGAATGGCACAAACCGCTTCAAAATCGCGTCCATTCGTTCTCCAGCATGGCCGTCTCCGTACGGATTTTCCAGACCAGCTAGTTCTTTTCGAAATTCGCTTGAAAGAGCCAGGGAAACTGCCTTATTAATCGCCGCTTCTTTGGGCTCACAATCCAGAACATTTCGTGGACGAAGTCGGCTCGCTTGCCGCGACCCTACGTTTACCACTGGCAATTGAAAGCTAGAGGCCTCGTGAATCCCACTGGACGAGTTACCAATCATAATGTCTGCGCATGACATGACAGACAAAAAAGCCTGGCTTCCAAGATTTACGAACAGTTTCCCATTGTGATGTGTTTGGGTAAAAGCTTTTATAGTATCAAATATCACCTCGTGCCCAGGATCGTGATTAGGCGCAGTGATCACTATCGTATTACAGTGCGTCGCAATGGATTTCAGAATAAGGCGACAGACCTCACCATCGTCAATCTGTTCACGAGTGGTAGGATGATAGGCAACCAATGCAACTGGATGGTCGATTCGGAGGCCGAGATGGTTGGCCAGTTCCCGCTCCATCAATAGCGGGGCCGCTACCACTTCGTCGACTAGCGGTGCCCCTATCGTGAAGACGCGTTCTGGTGGTTCCCCCATCTGTATGACTCTCACTCGATATACATTCGTAGAGACGAAATGTAAAGAACTGAGTTTGGTAATAGCGTGACGACATGCATCATCGAGTGCACCGTCCGTCCGCTCTCCGCCATGAATATGTGCTATGGGAATACCAAGACAGGTTGCCGCCAAAGCCGCCGCAAGTAGTTCGTATCGGTCTCCCATAAGAAGCAGTAAATCTGTGGCATTGCGATGAAGGGCCCCAGCAATCACTTGTACAGCAAGCCCTGCCGTGAGTGCACAGCCCAAACCAGAATCATCGTCAACCAGTATTGGCAGTCGTTCGTATGGGAAGAAGCCATCTGCCACAATGTCGCGTTCTGTCTTTCCGAATTGGGATGACAGGTGGCTTCCAGATACAAGCAATTGAAGTGTGAGGGCTTCGCTTTTTTGCAGGCACCTTAGGACCGGCCGAAACTGATAATACTCACTTCTTGATGTAGTGAGTACGGCTACCTTTTGTTGCATCCTTGACATAGAGTCGTTTGACGTATTGTTCACAACAACATCCCAAGGTCAATAATCGTTCCAGCCGCTATGTCCACCCTTGTACGTCCCCCTAGGATGCATCCTAACATGGTCGGCGGGAGACCAGTACCGGGCCGCTTGATGGCAATCAGCTTCTCAGTCAACACCGTGCCGGCCGGTATGTCTCGGGCAGCCACCAAGCTCCTGCGGGCTACCGCAGCTGTGTCCGCTTCACTGGCTGCGGGTTCCTTGCGCCCGTGGCCCAGCGCCGATTCCACAGTACGAATACCCCGCACCAGCGCTGCCAGTTCGTCCGGTTCCAATGAAGCTTGGTGGTCAGGGCCGGGCAGATTACGGTCGAGGGTGAAATGCTTTTCGACGACGCACGCTCCCAGAGCCACTGCCGCCAGTGCCACTTCAGTGCCGAGGGTATGATCGGAGCAGCCAATTGGCACTTGGAATGCCGTGGCCATTGTCTGCATTGCTCGCAGGTTGGCATCAGCGGGGTCTGCCGGATAATTAGAAACACAGTGCAGTAGCACTAGCTGTTCATTCCCCGTACCCCAGACTTTCCTTACTGCCTCATCTACCTCGCTCAGGTAAGACATGCCTGTGGACATAATGAGGGGCTTGCCTTTCTGAGCGACATACTTCAGGAAGGGGTGGTTGATCACCTCACCAGACGGGACTTTGAAAACCGACACACGTATGCTATCCAAGAAATCAACGCTGTCTTCATCGAAGGGCGTAGACATAAACATGATACCACAACGATCACAGTAGCCTTTCAGTTCTCGAAAGGCTTCGTAAGGGAGCTCCACACGGCGTAACATTTCTAACTGTGATTCAGCAGGGGCAGTAGTGCTCTTCTGGTACGCTGCTTTTGGCGCCTGGGGTGAAACCACCTCCTTAGCCTTGAAAGTCTGGAACTTCACCGCATCGGCGCCTGCTTCCACAGCCACATCCACTAGACACTTAGCTGTCTCCAGGCTCCCGTTGTGATTTACACCGGCTTCAGCAATGATGAAGCAAGGATGTCCGGGACCAACCTCACGGCCAGCAATTTCAATAGGGATCACCACACTGTCCACCCCCCATCGACGACCAGATTGTGGCCTGTCACATAAGCGGAGAGATCACTGGCTAGGTATGCAACAGCCCCTTTAAGGTCCTCTTCGGTGGCCATTCGATTCACTGGTGTTTGTGCTACATAGCGCTTCCGAAAGGCTTCCGGCTGGCCACGCTCTACTCCACCAGGTGTAATGGCGTTAACACGGACATCTGGGGCCAAGACAGTGGCCAACCAGCGAGTCAGCTGTAGCAATCCCCCTTTGCTGGCTGCGTAGGCGGCTGGGTTTCCCATAGTGGTATTCTCATATATACTCATATCCGGCCCCTCCATCCCATAAATCGATCCGACGTTCACTACGGAGCCATGCCCTGATACCACCAAAGCTTCAGCACACGCCTGTACTAGTATAAACGGTACCGTTAGATTCAGTTCCAATGCCAATCGCCAGGTGTCAGCGCTTTGCTTCAGAAACGGAGCAGCCCATCCTTTTAGTTCCGATGTCCCAACCAGGGCAGCGCAGTTGACAAGGATATCCAGCCGTCCGAAACGTTCCAGAACCTTTCCGGGCACCGATCGCACTGACTCTTCATCGCACAAATCAACCACCAACGGCAATGTCTCAATGCCGTACGTGTCGTGAATGCATTGGGCTGTCTTGATGCAAGATTCTTGCACGACGTCAAGCACAACAATAGCTGACCCCAGTTCAGCCAACGCCTCGCCCATCGCAGCCCCAATGTGCCCTCCGCCTCCGGTAATCAGGGCTATGCGCCCTCGCAAGTTCATCAATTCTTGTAGTGACTTTATGATGACGCTCCTAACAAGAAATCCGCGAACATAAAGTCCAACTCGGTATCAATGTCCAAGGCTCGCTCTGCTGGAACGACGATTGCTTTGACCTTGCCTTCGAACGCGGAACGCGAGTTCAGCACAAAGTCCGGTCGAGCTACATAGGCAACTGTCGTCATGTCATACACTTGGGGGGCATCCTGACGTCGATGAATTGGCCGATCTAACGGTATCACTAGTTGAGCATAACCATCCTCGTCAAGCGAAACCATATTAAAGTAAGGGTTTCGGTCTGCTTGTTTCACGGTTATCACTATATCGGCATCACTCTCCAATAACGTGCGGATACATACATCTACATCTTCAACAGCACGCAAGGGTGCGGTCGGCGGAATACTAACAAACACACTAGCCTTGCGCGTACCTTTGGCTGCCTCTAGGGTACGGATCGCATGTTGCCAAGCCAACCATTCGCGCGAATCGTCACAAGCGAGTTCCTGCGGTCTCATAAAAGGTATTTCAGCGCCATACTGCCGAGCGACATCGGCGATTTCGTTGTCATCGGTCGAAACGATTACTCGATCAATTAACTCACTGGCAAGAGCCGTTTCAATGGCATACGCGATCAGCGGTTTCCCAGCAAGCATGCGAGTGTTCTTTCGTGGCAAGCCTTTCGAGCCGCCACGGGCAAAGATGAATCCAACGACGTACGGTTTCATAATTCTACAACCTTCTGATCCCGTGACGATCGTTTGACTGCAAGCGCGACTTCCAACACGCACCGCCCATCCTCGCCACTCACAGAAGGTACCTTATTCCCTTTCACACAATCAAGGAAATGACGCAATTCTGCAACGTACATTTCGTTACGTTCAATCGTCTTCGCTGAGTGCAAATCCGACCACGTGGCCGTAGCTGCCGAGAACAATTGCACACGGTGGCTCATCCCATCCCAAGTGAGCATCCCCTCAGTGCCAGTAATACGACATGTACGTGTCGCCGGCTGCTGTATCATGTCCAGGTGGACGCTGCCGATCACACCACTACTGAACTGCAGGATGATCTCTGCCGTGTCCTCAACGTCCATCTCCAGATCACTCAGATGACCAACTTGGGCGCTGACGGTCTTGACATCGCCAAATAGCCAGCGCGCGTAGTCCAGCTCGTGACTTAACTCCAGCACAGCACCGCCTCCGAGCTCCCGTTTAGCACTAACAGTCTCTCGATAGTCCTTGCCGGGCCTCCACTCCGGCAGGTACTGACCCACCTCGGCACGCAGTGCCACAGGGCGTCCAATTCTTCCGTCAGCTAACGCTTGCCGCACTATTTGCAGAGGCTTGTTGAAACGCAGATTATACCCGACCATCAGCGTCAAAGAGCGCTTACAGCACAGGCTTATCAGCTCATCAACGCCGTCTAGCGCGTTTGACAGAGGCTTTTCAATGAACAAGTGAATGCCCTCCCGGGCCAACGTCAGACCCGTGTCCATATGCAGCGAGGCAGGGTTTGTAATGAGGGCCACGTCATGCTGGATATCAAGGGCATCCTCCAAATTGTACACCGCACGATCTGCTGGAGACAAAGCTTGAGCTGTATCCTGAAGTTTCGAACGTTGGTGCCAGATCGTGATGTCAGCACTGGGTTCAAGGAGCCTCAAGTTCGCCAAGTGGCGACGGCCAATACTGCCTAGGCCTACTATAAGTGCTCTCATAACTCCCACATCTCTGGCCCACTCCTTCTTCTCTATCCTTGAACGCCCGTGCCTGCTGGTGACCTCATCTAGCAGTCTGTTGATTTATGCAGCACCTGCGCCCGGATCATAATAATGGGCTCTTCCGGGTTTCGTGTGGGTCAGGTGGGCTTCCTTCGAGTGACTTCACTCGCAGTCTGACCTCTCCCTACAAGCGACATACCACACGCTACAAGCTCCTACTCACAGAACGCCTTGATCGCCTCAACAACGGCCTGCTGCTCTTTGATGGTCAGTTCTGGGAAGATGGGCAACGAAAGAACTTCATGACTTGCGCGTTCAGATTCTGGTAGCTGCCCTTCCGAATAGCCCAAGTGCGCGAAACACTCTTGTAGATGCAAGGGCACTGGATAGTAGATCATGGTGCCGATGCCAGCACTGCCTAGGTGTTCGCGCAGTGCGTCGCGTTGTCCGTGTTGGATGCGAATCGTGTACTGATGGAAGATGTGGGAGCGCTCGTCTGCGCGGAATGGCGTGAGGAGGCCTTCGACACCGGACAAGGCTTCATCGTATCGGTCGGCTACCTCGCCACGTGCAGCGGACCAGGCATCAAGATGCCGCAGTTTGACGCTCAAGATCGCCGCTTGGATGGCGTCAAGGCGCGAGTTGACTCCCACCATGCGATGGTAGTACTTGGGCCTCGATCCGTGAACGCGAAGCATGCGAAGCTTGTCGGCAAGTTCGCCGTCGTTGGTCGTGATCATCCCGCCGTCTCCATAAGCTCCCAGGTTCTTGGTGGGGTAGAAGCTGAAGCAGCCGAGATCGCCGAGCGTGCCGGCGCAGGCCGAAGACCCGGGTTCGTAGAGTTCATGGGGTTTGTTGGGCGAGGAGCTATATACACCACTATGATACGTCGCGCCGATGGCTTGGGCGGCGTCTTCGACAACGGCAAGTCCGAATTCTTTGGCAATGGCGGTGATTTCGTCCATGTCGGCGATTTGGCCGTACAGGTGGACGGGGATGACGGTCTTGTAGCAAGTCCGTGGTCCATGGTCCGCAGTCAGGATGTGTCGGAGGTGGTCGGGATCGAGATTGAATGTTTGCGGATCGATGTCGCAGAAGACCGGGGTTGCGCCCACGTTGTGGACGACACCGGCGGTGGCAAAGAATGTGAAACTAGGCAGGATCACGCTGTCGCCCGGCCCAATGTCCAAGGCCTTCAACGAGAGAAGCAACGCGTCCGTCCCACTGGCTACTCCAATGGCATGCTTCACACCACAATAGTCAGCAGCCGCTTCTTCGAACGCCTTCACATGCGGTCCGAGAACGAATTGAGCCGAAGCCACTACATCGAGAATGGCCGCATCGATTTCGTCTTTGATGGCTGCATACTGTCGCTTGAGATCAAGCACTGGAATCATTGGCCCCGCCTTCACTCCTAGATCTCCCGCTCTTCGTCGATGATTTCCTTGCCGTATCGCTCGCGTATCTGCTCGAGAACTTGCAGGTGATCTCCCCCCACAAGTTGTACGCCAACCTGAAGCTGAGATGGATCAACACCCCGGTACGACTTCACAAGGAGACTGCCATCACATGTCTTGACTACAAACCATCCTCTCGATTCAACAATATCCACAATGGCTCCCGGCAGCAGCTTCCCGGAAAACAGGTATCGATCGAACGGCACAACCTCATCAATAGCAACTCTCTGCCCGTCGAGGAAACAGTACGCTCCCGGATAGGGAGAAGCAACCGCTCGAACCAGCCTACAGATTTCCTCAGTACTCTGCTCCCAATCGATCACTCCGTCTTCGGGAGCCCTCTTCGGGTAGAACGAAGGACGTTCCGGCGGTTGCGGCCATAACACAACTTCACGTCTCTCGATCAGTGGGAGGTACGTCTCCAGAAGCTGAAGCATCGAGATGCGATTTTTCGTGTGGAGAATCGCGATGTCATCAGTCGGCGTTATCTCGAATGCCTTCATGCCGATGATGTCTCCTGCATCCGTGTCCGGGCTGTACTTGAAAAGGCACGTGATGAAGCGTGTATCGCCCTCTATCAACGCCCAGTTCATCGGAGAGCGTCCACGTCCTCTCGGCAAACCAAATGGGCTCCCATGCATGCCGCATGCGAAGCGTCCAAGCATCTTTAAGATATCGGCGGGAATGAGGCGTTCCCAACCGATCACCAGGAGCAGATCAACTTGAGCCTCTCTGAAGAATGCTTCGTCCTCTTCCGAGCGAAGAGTATACTGCCTTACCCAACGCAGAGGGATTCCCTCCTCCTCGCACACCCTAGCAATGGTCGGTCCCATGTAGTACGCGACATCGTGCTTTTCCGCCAGAGGTTCCGGAAGGCTGATGACCGTTGTGACTTCTATCTCCTTAGCAAGAAGTGCCAGAAGAAGATCCAGGGATGTCCCCTTGCAGCCCAGCAGTGCTATCTTCATCATCGAATACACCTCCGAATACCGCACCGAAGTTGGAACCTAAGTACTCCGCAACCTCTTCCGTCCTACATTCAATGAGTCTTGTGGCAATCGCTCTTGCATCACGCTCAGTTCCCCACCAACCCGGATGGAGCAATAGCTGAATCGGGGAAGCTTTGCTACATAAGAGGTCTTGTAAGTTGTTGAGGAAGCCGCCGTTGCGACGCGAATCTGACACATAGCGTGCTGTCGAGAAGTACGCTGGGGCATATGCATTGGTGAAGGAAGCGAAGTCCTTGCCAAGGACATCTTCTGTCGGTCGATGGAAGCTACATATTTGATCAACCTCGATGACGCGTTTCCGGAACCACTGGATTGTCTCGCCTACGCTCTCATCATCTGCAGTGATCAGTCTCTCATCGATGTGGAGTCCAACACAGTGATTCATGCCTTTGAGTAACGCGATGATGTCGCGCGTATGCGTGGCAAAGATGTCATAGGTGCCTGCCCCGATTTGGAAGAAGTAACTGGCACGAATCTCTCTGGCAAACTCGATCTTCCCAAATTTGCTGGCACGATCGGGAGAAAGGTCCACATCGTGTCTCAAGTAAACTTGGCGATCACACGTACGGGAAACCGGCTCACCGAACACGCTGAACACGTAGTCAAAGGATTGGATCACATCCAAGACATGTTCGAAGCTTCCGAAGCTAAATTCCTCCAACGTTTTCCTGTGCATCAGTCTTGCTTCCTCCTTGGGGGCGAATGGTTCCAGCAACACGCGTACTCAGATCAGAGCTTGTCGCTACAGCGGCTTCTCGACCAGTTCCATGACAAGCCTTCTTCTCTGGTAGTGCAGTCCGCACGCTTCACACGTAGCCTCCTTGCGTTCAAATGTCAACCTCTCACTACACGCACAAATCCAGCCGTGAATTCGGGCAGGGTTCCCGTACACCACAGCGTAGTCTGGGATATCCTTCGTCACGACAGAACCAGCCCCAACGAACGAGTGCGCACCTACTGTGTTACCGCAGACAATGGTCGCGTTGGCACCGATAGTTGATCCTTGATGAACAGTCGTCGTCCCATATGCCCCTGATGAAGTAGGGAATGCTGAGCGCGGGCGATCAACGTTTGTGAAGACACAGCTCGGGCCGCAGAACACGTTGTCCTCTAGGACAACTCCTTCATAGACCGCGACGTTGTTTTGGATTTTGACGTTGTTGCCAATAATCACGTTCGGTCCCACGAGTACGTTTTGCCCGAGCGTGCAATCCCGTCCGATGCGGGTTCCGCTCATCACATGCGAGAAATGCCAAATCTTGGTTCCTTCTCCAATCTCTACATCGGTATCGACATATGATGATTCATGGATGTAGGGCTCAGGCATCGTAGTCCTCCATTCGAACGATCTTCCCACCTGTATCCAGCGATTTCTGAACTGCTTCCAGAACGCGAACTACGCGTAGGCCATCCTGGCCATCAGATTGCGGCGGCACTCCTGATTGAATGCTTTCCAGGAACGTCTCCGCCATGGATCGCAGCGGTTCGGTATTGGAAATCTCCAATACAGCAGGCTCTTTCTTGTCGATCACGTATCGTCCGTCTCGCATCTCGATATCATCCTCTTGCAGGACCAGCTTCTCAACGCTCATGTCATCGAACACGGCCATGGCCTTTGATCCGACGATGGTCATTCGACGGGTTTTCACAGGATCGAGCCAGCTGACATGGATGTGCGCGATCGCGCCGCTTTTGAATCGAAGCGTCGCATGCACCACATCCGGTATTCCGTCCTGAAGATACGTGCCGCCGATGCCCCTCACTTCGACCGGCTGTTCGTTCATCAGATGTAGAACGATGGAGACATCATGCGGAGCCAAGCTCCACCACGCGTTCTCCTCGGACCGAATCACGCCAAGATTCAACCGCTGCGACGTCATGTGGCGAATCTTCCCGAGGGCACCGTCATCGAGCAGAGACTTGAGTCGAACAATGGCTGGATGGTATTCCAGCAGATGATCGACCATCAGAATCCGATCTCCGCGTCCTGCCAGT
>SDBT01020113.1_pt1 | contig 10447 bp, 6 predicted proteins | sample 2277101 | NCBI WGS metagenome assembly SDBT01 (sample SAMN10404973, study PRJNA504765) | marine sediment metagenome | isolation source: marine sediment core GS10_PC15, 103 cmbsf | place: Arctic Ocean: Southern Knipovich Ridge | collected 2010
TTGTTGTTGGGCCAATTGCCCGGATTTTTGGCGGTCACCATCGTCACCATCAGTTGTACAAGCATACCGACGAGTCCACCCGACTCTGCCGACGACAACACTACGGATGAAGCCGATCGAGTTCGTACAATCTTCACGTATCTCTTGCTGGCGATATTCGCGGTGGTTCGTTTGCTCGGCTCGATTCCGTTCACTATCGCCCGAAATTGGCGTTTGTTGTTGAGCCTATTTCTCGTGGCCGGAGTAACGTTACTACAGAATGAAAAGGATTCCATAATTTTGCGAGAGACAGATGCAGTCATTACGGAATTGTGGCCACCCATATTCGAACTGATCGACGCGATTGCAACGGCTATTCGTATCCTCTCACACACGTTTCTCACTCTCACCAACTACATCAATGGCACAGCGAAGTTGATATTCTTCACACTTGGTACGATCACATGGGAGTGTGAGTTTTATAGTCCAACCGAGTCGGTTTTGGCTCTGGCGAGATTCGCGCTCGCATTGGCACGGTCACTAGCTGAATTTGTAGTTCAATTGGGTCTCAAAGATCTGAACGTGTCAGGACCGCTTGCAGAGTTGCAGGCATTTGCTGATACATTTCGCGGTCCAGCCACGAAATGCTGGTGCAATGACATTGCAGTGGTATTTGACATACTTTTTGACATCGTCGTGAGTCCACCGCTACGAGATGCATTGGATCGAATTGTCAACTTCTACATTTCATTCACACGTACCGTGATTTTATTTGCGCCGCAATTCGTCACAAAATTGATTGAATGCTTGGCATTGAGCGGTCAAGAACAAGCGACTTGTCTCATGCACTTGCCACCGCGAATCGACGACATCACGGACAATTTTCAATTGATTGGTATTCATTTGGGCGATTGGATTGATGTTATAACGACTGCGATTTTCGGGCCTATCGACGATGCGATTGATTTGCCAGGACGAGCGGAGGGTTGTTGTTACCAGTGTGTACATCCGAATGGCACGGTGTTTGATACGATATGTCTCAATGCGCGCTCAGATGGTACGTGCCCCGATGTCGTAAGTACGTTTTGTATAGATCCGATCCTCTTCCCAAACGCCACGGTCACGCTGAATGCTAGCGGTAATGCATGTCCATCGATCAACGTGTGTCCAGCTATCACACCAGTACAATCACTTACTTTTCCTAATGTTTCGCGCCTCACACGCGCGCCATTTCTCGGAGCCTTTTCCTTCGCAAAATATGCCGCGCGCTTGCCAGCTATCAGTGGGTTCGGTGGCGTTTTCCTGTTCGATACGGTACTCGTGGACATGGTACGCGATCTTTTTCACATGCTCACACATCCGCAATCCCTATTGCAGCGTGGTTACGTCTCTGAAATCGTCGATTTGGACAAGGATTTCCCACACATTTACAATATGACCGAAGGTATCGCCGTGTTTTTCGCGGCCTTCGCGACGGATCCCACTGATGACATCGGCTGTGTTCTTGCCGAATCACTCAACATCACGTTGCAATTCGTCGAGATCATAATACGATTACCTGCCACAATCGTTACATTGGATCCGTTTCCGCTCGAATTTTTGCGCACGAACGCTAGTCTTATCAGTCGGGGTATTTTACGAGATTCAGACGATTTAGCTATCTGCGGTGAGAACCTTGCTGAAGAGATATCGGAGGCGACAGGTCAAGTCGTGCGTGAATCCGTCTATTTAGTGCAAAATCTATCGAAACTCATCATTGACATAACAGGAAATTTTGAAGACACACAGGCGTTGCTCGACTTTCTATTGTCACAAGAATTTCGCGAGGAGCTTGAAACTGTTACCTTCACACTTGATAACTACTTCATAGCACTCGGTAATCTGTTACAACAACTCAGCTATTCACCCAATGTCACTTGTGAACTGAAGGATCCACGTACACGACCCGAAGACGGTGATGACACAAGTCTTGGCGTCGATCCGCTGTGTTGCACCGGTGGTTTATTTAACTCCCTCTTTCGGTTCATCAATGGAGTCTTACGTAGCGTGATTCAAGCGTCATTGACAATCATTGACGCTGATGGTAATCTCGATAATGATGATATCAATCGCTTGTTTCTTGAACCAAATGCACCCTTGCGCTGGCGCGACAATCTGATTCCTCGTCTCGATGAGGTCTCTTTCACTGGCTCTTGTATTGCGCCATCGTTTCTGTCAATCATTGCATGTCCGGGAGACGAAAGTATTTCATTGGGTGCTGCCATCACCGCAGTTGCTTCGACTTTCAACAACATTACGGGCCCATTACCTTTGGTGTTGGCGAGTCCGATCACGCGCCTGTTCGATACATTTTTCAATGTGTACGCGTTGGCAGCTACGGGAGAATGTGCTACAACACAAACTGCTATCGTTAATTGTGCCTGCCCACCAATCGTGTTGATTTACGATTTCACCATTGGCAATTTCTTTTTCATAATACGTAACGCTTTGCAATTGGCTGGTTGTATCATTCCCGGCGATGTTGGCGATGCTTTTATCGATATTGGCGAATTCTTGTGGAGTCTTTTCGGTTGGGACGATGAAGATTCGCTCCACTTTCTGTTGTGCGAATCACTTGACGTTATTGCTCGAGCTCTCGACTTGATTGTTCTATTGTTTACCGATCCCGAAGAGTTCTTTGAACGGCTCGCCAATGCTCTGATAGAGTTCCTTTTGGAATTGCTGGAACCAATTATTGGTCCAATCGAAGATGCTATAGAGGCTCTGCAAGCATGCGTATCCGTTCTGGTCGTCTACGTGAATGGTTTGTACGAATTATTTCGTGACTACATCTTCTCGAGCGGTTATTGGGAAAAATGTTCTATATCGATAATCACTGGTGGTTTCAAGGGTTGTTTGGTGTCAGGTTTTTTGCCTAACATCGATGCATCACAATGTCCGTTTCTCGACCCACTACCCGATATTCCACCCATGCTCGGTGCTTGTTGCACGACACAAAGTTGTGCTAATTGCACGAATAATACACTGTCATCTGGTTGCCCAACGTTTCTCGGCAACGACAGCATTTGTCCAATCACGAATGAAACAACGACATGTTGCTTTCCAGGACTTTCGTTTTGTTCGGCATGCAGTCAAAACGTGCATCCGATTGTTTGTGCAGGTATACAGGGGGCTACAGATCTTGGCTCCAATAGCACGTGTCCTTTCGATCAGCCGATTGAAATCTCGTCTTTCACTGAATTACGTACGCGCCCGGATAAGCGCGCGCGTCATCTTTTCAACATATCGAATGTGATGGATGCATCGTTCGCTGCTAATGATCCGCGGTCTCCCTGCTATATCTATGTAGAACAAGCTCGCTATGCACGCTTCGAACACTATGAGCAACAGCGCATGTTGATCAACGACTTACTGGCGACTGGCGCTTTCAACAACAGCAATGCCGAACGTCAGATCATCGAACTGCTTGCAGATCTGCCTGGTCCTAGTTATAATGCTACGGCTTTGTTGATGGAGGAACGCGCTCTTGCATGTGTTAAATCATTCCAGATCACGCGACTTCTCGATGCTATGCTATGGGTGCCAGATCCGCGACTGCACGTCATACCTCCTTTGATGTTTACTAGTTCGTGGGAATTAGCTAAAGGTGTTTGGTCACTTTTGAATGCAGTCGTGCAAAGTGCTGGCATCAGCGCCAATTTTCAATACGATGTGCAACGTGGAACACAGCAGCAGACGCACAATAGTACTGCCCACATCATTGCTACTCATAATTTACACTTTCACGACAACTATGATGTCATCCACATGAGCAAGATTTGGAATCATTTGGGCAAAGGGGGACAAAGGAAACACCTCGGCGGTAGCATATTACGTATTACACGCGGACTCGCTGCACATTGGAATCGTGCCAGCAATCTCGGTCGCAGTAGTCATAACAAAACAATACTCGAAGGTATCACTGAGTCATTGCATATGCTACATGGTGCCATGCATTATGGTCTCAATTACGTTGTCAATAGCACGGATGGAATGTTACGTCAAGCACAGAAATTCAGTGATCGCATGTCTCATATCGGAGCAGTCGTGTCACATCGACACGATCAACATCGTGCTCGCGTTGAAAATCGACCGATGCCTCTTGCACCATGGCGACAGCCAAGCACAACTTTTTCAACTGGTCGATCACTACTACAACATGCCGAGTGTGTGAATAACTCGAATTTCATCGAGATACCTCCACTTGATTTCGGGACGACTGATTGCTTATTCGTTGAGCTCACCGTGGACGAATTCGCACTCTTGACTGAACGCACCGTACAAGCGTGGCAATGCATCGGTCTAACTAATATTCCATCCGAAAACATAAGTCAAACGTTCGCAGAATTCTGCGTGAACTACACCTTCGCTGGCACAGATGGCGATTGGGAAGTTTTCGTAGCTCCAGAAACAGTACCACTCTTTGCTCGTACTGGCATGGCCGGTGACGTCATCACGGCCTTCGAAACCGTATTCGACATAGACATCAGCAGAACTCTCGGCGCCTTCGTTGGCTTCGTTTCGAATTCGAATAGTTCCGATCAATCGAGTCTGCGCTTTTGGGTGCGCAAGCTATTCTCGTGTCGCGTATCCGAAGAGGGATTCTGCGAGCATGGGCCTCAAGGTCTCGGGATGTTTTCCGGTGCCCTTTGGACATTTCTGATTGTTGTCGGCCTGCAGCTCATATTCCTCGCCATCTTCACGGTCAATCCTTTAACAGCACGCTTCAGCTTGATCTTAAGCTTCTTCTTATTCTTCGCACTCGCTTACATCTTCAGTCCGTTTTGCTTCATACGTACACCGTTATTATGGGGGCTCAGTAGCACCGCTTGGTTTACGCCTGTCCTCAACACGCCCGTCATCGGTTTGCTATTCAAGGCATCTGCCATCCCGGTATTGCCAGGTTGTCTGCCCGTCGAAATCTATTGTGGCTTTGTCGACCCGCTACGATTCGATTGTATACCTTGGGAAGACCTTGGACTCGGTGGTTTAACCGATACTAGTCGATGTCCGACATCGCAAGAAGACTTCAAACGCGAATTCTTGGATTGCAGCGCTGATCCATTCAATATGATCGATCTACGAGTCGTGACCTTTTGGTTACAGCGTGAATTTCCCTCATTGCGTGGCGTTACTTCGTCGTTTTTGGCATTTTTGCGGATTTTCACGCCATCGGCAGCACGACTTGAGCCATTCACCGATGCGCAATTAGAAGACGAAGAATTCTTGTCGTGCGCACGATTACGCGGTCCTCTAAATATAGCATTGGTTGTTATGGTTGCTGCTGTCCTTGGGCCGATTATCTTTGCCGTACTGTTCCTGATACCGTTACTTCTCATTGTTTTGCTTTACTTGATCGACATGATCAGCGATTTCTTGACAGCGGCTGTCATCGAGGGAGGTGATTTCGAAGTAAATGTCGATATTGAATTATCCGAATCACTTGCCGAGTGGTTCCCATCTGTATCCAAAACATTATGATGATAGTAACTATTCTTGACTTAACAACTACAGAATGGGCCGTTTGTCAGTCTCAGTGATGGCGATTCTTAGCGAATAATTTCTGACTTGTTATAGAGATGACGTAACGCTCGACCCTCTGCTGTCGTCCCTCGCATCAACTGAAGAAGGTGCCGTTCGATAACGAATGGTAGTTTTGTCCAATCCCAGCGCGGCCTTTCATCGCCCCAGAACAGTGGACCATAATCCATTGTCAATTCTTCACCTGCCACGATGTCTCGAAGCGTTATAATATCACCTGTATCATTCACTACCTTGCAATTCGCAAATATTACAAGATCTTTTATCAGTCCGAAAATTAACGCCGGGGGTTCGGACCGCACAGGGACTGCTACATTTGAAGGGCCTTGCCATTGCCATTGATGATTGATACGCGATGGCCAAGCAATGAAGTCGTTATCATAGCCAGAATCGCTAGCCTTGACGTTACCGTCAATCCAGACAATATAGTCGTTAACCTCAAGGTCAAGAATTCTCTGGATGATTACGCCTTTCAGTCGTTCATCAACTTCTTTCATTGTGAATGCCACAGTGCCACCGTAACGACCTATTCTCGTATTTTGTTTGATGGGAACTCTTGTGAAAACGCCGAAGCCTTCGGGATCAAGCGTCCTCGATGGCTGAACGCCTAAAAACTGCGGTATACGCGGATCTGCGATATGAAAGAGATCTCTAATATTTTGCTGCTGCTGCAATGAAGGTACTTCCAGATTGGCAAAACCTGATAATACACGGTGACATCTTGTATCAAGATCGCAAATGCGAATATTGGAATCAGACTTCAATGCGTAAGAAGCCGATTTATTACATATTACACAATAAGACTCCATCACGAGGATTTTGCATGATTATTGTTACATGCGTCAGTTTATATTAAGAGTGGAAACTCATTTGCATCGCTGTCTTGAATTCCTCTCTCGTTACGAGCTCACTGTGACCGGCATTTTGGACTCTTATTACGCATACGCATTTTTTCTTTGTCCTCGTGTTAATTATGCGGTCCAAATGTTTAACTGGTATAACTCGATCGTCGGTGCCGTGAATCAAGGTTACCGAACCGTTACATTGATGTAGGACTTCACCGAGCTCGACATCTTCAACATTAATATAGCGTAAAAAAGCGGCGGCGTGCTTTCGAAGGAACCACGGCGTCAACGGATAGCTTGCAATGGCAGCGGCGAGTGTCGATGGACCAGCACATAACATGATAGGCATTTCGAGCGGCGATTCTCGCGACTTGAGATATCGTGCCATCATAAACACTCCCAATGAATTGGCAATGATTATCGCCTTACCACTGCCTTGGTTCATATACGTCACAGCATCGTGTATATCTATGTGGCATGTTCGTAAGTTTCGAACGTCAAGCGAAATGACACTTGCATCGAGTAAATGATAGCGATGAACATTCGTAAAGGAATCACGTGGCAAGCCTCTGCCGTGAATGAACAAGACGAGCTTGTCCGAAGTGGGATGTCGATAGTGTGTGATCCATGCTCCATTCATTAACCTCTTTCTCTGAAATTGCATGTCACTTGCCGACAATTTTCCTATTGCATTATGCAACGCCATCACGAGTCGACTCTCTGGGAATACTCCAGTGATGACATCGTCCCAGAACTTCATGAACGAGAGGAGTGTCCAACAAACGATTAGCCATAGTGGTACATGAACAAGAACAGCAATTGCGACGACACCGAGGAATAAAGCATCACGACAGACGTGTCCCCAGAATACATTGTAGTTGTCAATGCATTGAAGTATGATACAGGCAGAGATGAAAGACAACAGAAAATATATCATAGTGACTCAGATATTATACAATAGCTTGTGTCAGCTCAATTGACTTTAACACGAGCAGCGCTTTATGCTTTTTACATATGTCTCCTGCAATTTTCCATGGTAGAAACCGTGAAGCTAAAGTCTCTTGCAAGAGCTCGCGTGCTAAATTCCAGTCTGCCTGACCGACATTGGTGAGATCGTGAATATGGCGTAGTGTGGTCATTGTGCTCTTCACATGGTTCAGCAAGCTCTTATCTTTACGCGATATATTCGTCGTCGGTGGCTTGTACGTTCGTTGATCGACATCCGTCCCCGTCGATGTTTTGATCACACGCAGTTTGCATTCCCAACGCAACAATTCAAAAACGCCCGATCGCTCGGCCGACTTAGTGATACATTGTACCAAATTCAAAGCCAATGCGAACGTACAAGCGGCTATCATTGCGAAGCCGTTTTCCTCATCTGATCTTCGGTCTTCGATCAGCCTATTGCGTATGGCTAACAGCATACAAGCAGATGCCGACCATTGTCGTTCGTCATCATCATCATCATTGTACAGTATACGGGAAGCCAAAGGCAGCTGCTGGGTGTCAATGAATTCGTACCGAAATACGTGTAGCGCTTCAATCATATGACCAGCCAACATTAGCATTTTACCAAATAAACCACGTAAGAGATGTCGTTCTTCCGCGAACGAGCACTCACTCTTCTCGGAGGAGGAAAGTTGCCAGTAAAAAACAAGACGCTTCTTCGTGTATGTTAGATTTCTCACCGGCAAAAATCGCGTCTCCATAATGGCCCACATGCTGGCCAACCGAGGTAGTAACACGTCGAGAGCAGCCGGTTTAATGTTATGTGCATCATTCGAGGTGGCAGCGAATGTGTTTGCTACTTCACTTCGACATAGCTGATAGTCGTACCAAGCAAGGTTGACATCCGTGTTCACTGTGGCCAATAAAACAGACGTTGGATTTGGCGTCGTCAGTGGCACTGCAAATCTTCCTACCAATCCGCGACTGTATAACGCTTGTTGTGAACGCATTCAAATCAAATCAATATATGATAACTCTTTGTTGTCGTTATTATTATTGTCGTTTATTTATTGTACCAACGACGAAATGGATGAATACCATTCCTACTACTACTTCGCATCAAATTCACCTTATTTTTGTGAGATAGTAGTCTTTATATGATGTAGTAAAAATCATGATGTTGAGAGCCACTTTTTTTATTGTTATTACTTCATCTGCTTTCCAGTATGGATCAGCAAGGTTACATGTATGCAATGCAGCAGCAGCAACAAGAAAGTTTTCAGATACAACGCACTATGCAAGCGCGAAGAGAGGCTGGTATCCCTCAGTACATATTTTCAGTGCCGAAACAAAATTGGCATCTCGCACAAAACGGTGAACTGTATGGCGGTTATGAGAGCAATCAAGTGCGCCCCGCTATCAAAGCCAACAACGACTTGTACGGTTTCGATTCAGCAGAAGAGGTTGATAGCTTTTTTGACACATTGGACGACGCTCGTAAAAAACAAAACGCCAGAAACCCTAACAACGAAGCAGCAACGGCTTCACTGCAAATCTCCTTGATGGCCGCTCACAGCCGTTTCATGAATGTTAACTCGGCGGCCCAACAAGATGTAGCTAACCAGCAAACGGCTCTGCCTGCTGCTGTTTAACATGTAACTTTCTGTGTGTTTTCTTTTTGTGACTATTACCACTACTAGATGGGATCAATATTTGTTGCTCTTCTGCTTCAGGCGGCTGCATTAATTTGCGAATAGTGCGTTGGTGCTCGCGCGTTTCTCGATTTTCGTGATTGACTGCTATAAACTCTGTCAGCTTGACTTGGTCATCTGAGCATAGCAATTCAAACTTCCCAAGTCGTTGCACAGCCTCGTTGTAAATATCTGCTGTCAACTGGTGCAACGTGGCCAGAGCCAATTGTTCGAGCCAATCATCAAGGCTGTCTAAGTCAGCTTGCGTGTCTTTGGTTATTCGAGCATTGCGCTCATCTGACAATTGAGAGCCCCTCAGTAATTCGTTTTGCACAAGAAGCAACTCGTTTCTACGCTTTTTGAGGAGATTCACCAATTCTTCGATTTCTTCGCCGCCTCCTTTCGAATTGATCGTCCACCACTTTTGCCAGAAATTCTTTAACATTAATGGAAATCAGAGTAGACAGCAAAGAGAAAAAGTATATGAAATCCTTGATGAAAGAAGCAGTGAAAAAAAGCAAGTATCCACACACGGTCGTCGTCGATCGTTTGGCGACTGAGGAAGTTGGCGATTTCGAAATAGCCGACCATTATGGCAGGATTCACTTGAAATTGGAACGGAAGTCGTGGTCCGATCTTATCGGTTCGATATTTGACAAGAAGCATCAGCGCTGGAAAACACAACCGAACGGGCTTCTGGCGTATCACGAACGAAACCCGGATTGTCGCATTGGCATTCTCATAGAACAACACGATGGCGTACGTCACGCTGCTGCACAATCGCAATTATGTCGAGCTACGTTGCCACTGGACAAACTGAACGAATTGTACTGGAACAATCCGCAAATGAGTCACTTTGTGACAGAATCGCAGCGACACACGGCCCGCTTCATCATAGAACTCGCCGATGATCTGGCATTGAGTTCGCTTGCGACACATGTGCCATCCACTGCCGATGTTGCGGCCAGTTACAGTCAAAAGGCCGTGAAAAAACGCAAGCATGAGAGCGGCGACATCTTTGCTAGTCAACTGACTATGTGCGGTTTAACCGACAACGCAGCAGCCGCTGTTCGTCATCGCTATCGCAATTGGCGCAAACTTGTGTCGAATATTAAGAAACATAGAAAAGCCGGACACAAGAAACCTCTACTCGAGGGCGTTCGATACAAACGTGGCACTGCATTAGTCCAGTTAGGTAGCAAATTAGCTAAGAGTGTCGAGGATTTTGTGTATGGAGACAATAAATGAGGACACAAATGTAAATATCGTGAATCATTACACGGTTACAAGGAAGCTCCGTACACTTTTTTCTGGCCATCATAGCTCCAGTCTATCAATGCACCTTCCGGTGGGCCTTGCATCGCTTGAAAGGTTCTTCTGTACAAGAGATATTGAGTTCCATTG
>SDBT01020114.1_pt1 | contig 10446 bp, 8 predicted proteins | sample 2277101 | NCBI WGS metagenome assembly SDBT01 (sample SAMN10404973, study PRJNA504765) | marine sediment metagenome | isolation source: marine sediment core GS10_PC15, 103 cmbsf | place: Arctic Ocean: Southern Knipovich Ridge | collected 2010
AATTATAAAGGCTTTTCGGTTATTATTTCAAAGGAGATGTGTACATTATACGCAAAAGGGCTTAAGAAACTCAAAGGGAAGCCTTTTTATATAAGTGAAAAATGCAAAAACCACAGGAATTGTATAAACGATCTTGGATGTCCTGCCTTTTTTATCGAGGATAACAGGATTAGTATCGATTCCGACCTGTGTGTGGGGTGCGCGGTTTGTGCTCAAATCTGTCCTGAAAAGGCGATATTGCCGGTGCGATAGAAGACGGATGACGGTTGACAGACGACGGAAGACAGAGGGCGGAAGACAGAGGACGGAAGACAGATGACAGACGACGGATGGCGGAGAGCGGATGACGGACAACAGAGGACGGAAGACAGATGACAGACGACGGATGGCGGAGAGCGGATGACGGACAACAGAGGACGGAAGACAGAGGGTGGAAGACAGAGAACGGACGATAGACGACGGACGACAGAGAATGGAAGCCAGAGGACGGAGAAGGGAAAAGCAAAGACTTTTGAACGTTATTAAAATACTACCCTAATTGAGTAAAGACTCAATTAGGTGTTATTCGTTATTAGTTAATTGTTATTGGTTTTAGGTGAAAGATAAACAGAATTATATCTCACTTTTGATAGAAATACAGGATATTAGTTTCTTTTCTTTCGAGTAACGAATAGCGAATAACAAATAACTTTCAATTGAGCGTTATCACTCAATTGAGGTAATACTAAATATAGGATAAGAAAAATGAAAACAACAAGGCTAATTATAGTGGCGGTTGGTGGACAGGGCAATCTGCTTGCTTCCAAGGTTTTGGGAGAAGCTGCACTTCTTTCTGATGTCCCTGTTCGTATGAGCGAAATACATGGAATGGCACAAAGAGGCGGTGTAGTGGAATCGGCCGTTGTATTTGGAGATGCTGAAAGTACCATTATCTCGGATGGAGAGGCTGATGTTCTTGTCGGGTTTGAACCGTCGGAAACTCTCCGTGCCATAAACAAATGTAATTCAAAAACAGTTGTTATTACCAATCTTTCTCCTTTTCCACCATTTACAGTGGCCATTGGAAAGGGTGTTTATCCCGATCTGGATAAACTACAGGATTTAATTCGAGCAAAAACGAAAAACCTTGTTGCGTTTAATGCTGTTTCTCTTGCAAAGGAAGCAGGTAATGTTATGTCTTTAAATATGGTTCTATTAGGGTCATTGATTCAAACCAACAGCATCCCTCTTTCGGCAGACAACGTAAAAGAAACTATAAGAACAAAGACTAAAAAGGCCTTTGTAGAAGCCAATATTAAGGCTTTTGATCTTGGCTTTTCCGCCGCAAAACAAATAATGTAAAGACATCGTCAAATAGTTGAGTAGTTAACTACTCAACTAATCAACAACTTGACTAGTTACATAAATAAGGAGGTAAGAGATGGCCTGGAATGACGAATTTGAATGCATGCCGGTAGAGAAACTTCAAGAATTTCAATTGGAAAAGCTAAAGGAAACCGTGGCATGGGTTAACGAAAAAGTGCCATTCTACAACAAGAAATTCAAGGAGATGAAAATCACACCCAAGGACATCCAGAGCCTGGAAGATGTGGCCAAACTCCCTTTCACTGTTAAAGATGACCTGAGAGATAATTATCCTTTTGGCCTTTGTGCTGTTCCCTTAAATGAAGTAGTTCGTGTTCATGCATCTTCAGGGACTACAGGAAAGCCTATCACCGGTCCCTATACGGCTGATGACCTGGAGCAGTGGGCTGAGTGCATGGCCAGAAATTTTTGGGGGGCAGGAGTAAGGCCTGAGGATGTTGTCCAGAACGCTTATGGACACGGTCTGTTCACGGGAGGACTCGGATTCCATCAGGGCGGATCACGCCTTGGATGTACTATGGTTCCCACCGGTGCAGGGATGACCGAACGTCAGATTACTCTAATGAAAGATTTTGGCTCTAATGTATTATGCTGCACCCCATCCTATGCCCTTACAATTGCTGAACGTGCGGAAGAGATGAATATTGACATAAAAGCATTCCCTTTGCGTGTGGGTATCTTTGGGGCTGAGCCCTGGACCGTTCCCATGCGTAAGGAGATAGAGGAACGTTTAAAGATTAAGGCAATGGAGGCCTATGGCCTCACGGAGATCGGAGGACCCGGTGTTTCTTTTGATTGTGAAGTACAGGATGGCCTTCATATCAATGAAGATCATTACCTTGCGGAAATCGTAGATCCTACAACATTTGAGCCTGTTCCGTTGGGGGAAAAAGGAGAGTTGATTTTCACATCGCTGCTGCGGCGTGCAATGCCCATGATACGATATCGTACCAAAGACATCACCCGACTTCGTCGAGAAACTTGTGCCTGCGGTAGAACCCTGATAAAAATGGACAAACTCTCAGGGCGCAGCGATGATATGCTGATTATTAGCGGAGTGAACGTATTTCCCTCCCAGGTGGAAGCTCTACTTCTTGATATTGATGAGGTAGAACCTCAGTATGTAATTATAGTTCGGAAAAAAGGATACCTGGATCAGCTTATCGTCAAGGTGGAGGTAAAAAAGGAGGTATACGAAGCCGGAGCTGAAAAGAGGTCTGAAGTGGAAGCCAAAATTGCGGGACACATCAAGGGAATGATGGGAATCGGAGTAGAAATTAATCTGGTGGAACCCAAGACCATTGCCCGCAGCGAAGGTAAGGCCTTGCGCGTTATCGACGAAAGGCCTAAATAATTAGTAATTGAATATTGAATATTGACGATTTGTGGAAGTCGCTCGCGCAGCGCAGGCGCTTGCGCCGCGTGTCGCTCCACCGTTTTGATTAGAATTATCGTGCTAAGATTGGCAGAATTCCTTAAATATTCAATCTTCAATCGAAAATATTCAATTATTTAAGATAGAGAAATTGTACCAGTAAAATTTTTTTGCTACAAAATGCACAAAACTAACAACTAAGCGCCTAAATCCCTTAAAACCTAACACCTACCCGCCTGCTACCTGCCCGCCATCGCTCTCGCTCAGGCGAGGCCCCGCCAAGTCGGGACAAGCTGGGCGGGTCGCCATATAGCAATGGCGGGCAGGAAACTTAAAACCAAGTAAAAAGACGATTTTCTACTTTTTACGAGACCATCAACATTGAAAGAAAAACAAATAATAAATAGAGAAATCAAACCTCCGGTGAGTGAGGAAGACTCCAAAACCCACAGAGAACGCTATCGAGTATTCATTGAGGATGTTGCCGATGGTTTCTATGAAACAAATATTCGCGGAGACTTTAAATTTTTTAACGATGCACTGTGTCGAATTTTCGGATATTCAAGAAGTGAGATCCAGGATCACAACTATCGTGAATTCATGAACGAAAAAAATGCCGAGATTGCTTTTGATAGCTTAAATAAAATTTATCGAACAGGCAAGGATGTCTTTGATATAAAGTGGGAAATCATCCGAAAAGACGGTGAAACACGTTATCTGGAAATCTTTGCAAGTCTGATCGTTGACGATTATGGCCGGAAGGTTGGCTTTCGAGGTATTGCTCGGGACGTTAGCCGGGAAAAGCGTGCTGCTAAGACTAATCAGGCTCTTTTCAGAATTGCCAAGGCGCTTCACCAGTATCCACGACTTGATGAACGCCTGGAGTTTATAGCAAAAGAAGTACAAGATCTTTTATTTGTTAAAGGGGCATTTGTCATCCTTATCGATGAGGATAAACAGGAATTCTTTTTTCGTGTTGCCGCCTATGAAGATAAAGAAGCCGTAAAGAGATTTAAAGAGATTAGATTCCCTGCCGACAAGGGAGTTGCGGGGCATGTATACAGGACCGGCCAGCCCTTGATCGTACCGGATACATCTAAAAGTCCCTATTTCTTTAAACATGTGGATAAGCAGTCTGGGTATGAAACTCAAAATATGCTTGATGTTCCTATACAAATTCAGGACCGTATGATTGGTGTCTTATGTGCCGTGAATAAAAAAGAAGGCGAATTTGATCAGACAGACGTTGAATTACTGAGCACTATTGGAATCCTGGTAGGCCTTCCCATTGAAAATGCAAGGATCAATGAAGAACTCAATCGTTCCTTTGAGGAGGTGAAGAGCCTGAACAGGGCTAAGGACCGGGTCATTCACCACCTTTCTCACGAGTTAAAAACTCCTGTTTCCGTTCTGGCCGCCTCTTTGGCCCTTTTAACAAAAAAGCTTTCCGGCATTGAAGATCAGAGCTGGAAGAGTATCCTTGATAGGGCGCAGCGTAATCTCGATCGGCTTCTCGAGATGCAATATGAAATCGAGGACATTTTACGGGAAAAAGAATATAAGACATATCATATGCTCTCCACCTTGTTGGATGTCTGCACGGATGAACTGGAGGCGTTAGTATCCGATGAATTGGATGATAAAGATGTTGTACAGAAAATCCGCCTCAGAGTGGAAAGTCTCTTTGGACCCCGTGAGTCTATCCCACAGGAGATCAAATTGGATCGGTTTGCAGAAGAATCTATTCAATCTCTTCGCCCACGATTTGCCCATCGAAAGTGTAACTTGGTGACCAAGTTTGAATCCGCTCCTTCTATTTTCATACCCTCCGATGTGTTGTCGAAGATCGTGGAGGGCCTGATTCGCAACGCCGTGGAAAACACACCTGATGGCGCAAGGATCGAAGTGACGGTTAGGAATGGAAAGAAAGGGCCTGTTTTTGAGGTTAAAGATTTTGGTGTTGGTATCACAGAGGATAACCAGCGTCTTATTTTTGAAAGTAATTTTACTACCTATGAAACCATGCAGTACTCTTCTAAAAATAAATACGATTTCAATGCAGGGGGGAAGGGCTTTGATCTGCTTCGAATGAAAATCTTCTCAGAGAGATATAATTTCAAGATCCGGATGACATCCAACCGATGCCGCTTCATCCCACGAGATGAGGACCTCTGCCCGGGAAATATCGAAGATTGTTCTTACTGCCGGACCATTGAAGACTGCCTGGATACTGGAGGAACTACTATGATCGTCCAGTTTTTTCCGGTCGAATAGTTTCTTGAGAAAAAAATGAATAAAGCCGGTATTATGGATGGTAATCATGAAAAAAGGGAATAATTGTAATGAAGAAAAAAAGCAGACTTTGGAGAACCATCAGCACTTCTTTCGAGAAATTGAGATCGAGTTTCTGATTCATGAGTTGAAGTCTCCCCTTTCGGTTATCGAAGCCGGGGTTCGCATGATGCTGGAACGTAAAGAAAAATATGGGACTTTAACCTCCCTCCAAGAAAAAATTTTGAAACGTGCATATAGAAATTCGAAAAAAGTGGGAGAGATGCTGAATAATCTTCTGGAAATCGGGCGATCTGAAGAAGGTTGCTTTATTTGTTGCCGTTTTAAACCTGCAGAGGCAGCATACGATGTGCTGATAGATGCGTTAGAAACCACGGAAGCAACCATTTTCGAACAAATAGGAAAATATACCGACAAAAGTGAAACGCTGGAATTCCTATCCGGAGGCGGTATTTTCCTGGACATTTCAACACAGGTAGTACAAACAGAGATGTTTCAGGATGAAATAAAGTTCCGGCAGATTACCGGGAATCTTATCAAGAATGCCCTTTATCACCGGAAGGAGCGGATCGAAATCAAAATGAAACAGGAAAAGGATAACCTTTTAATAGAGGTCACCGATGATGGTCCCGGTATTGAACCGGAACATCACCAGATGGTTTTTCAGCGCTATATGCAGGCAAAAGAATATTCAGTATCGCCACGCGAAGGACATGGGCTGGGTCTTGCAGGGGCACTCATTCTAGCCAGGTGTTTGGGAGGCGATATAGAATTAGAGAGCGAAAAGGGGAGGGGGGCGACATTTAAGTTGCTCATTCCCATTACATTGGGAAGGGGCGGCAAATCTTGACACTTTCCTCCAAGCGAAGCATAGCGTTCCAGACAAACACCGATTACCGATTACTGATCACCGATCACCTGATCACTCCAACATTTCGATACCCTGTGAATGAATAAATGCGACCATTACTTTTTAAAAAGTTACAATAATTAAGCTCCCCCATCGAGCACTGATTCCAATTTTCTGGCGGTATGGAGAGTTTCATCAATTATACGCGGCATCACTTCATTCTTCATTGAACCGGCAAAACCTACCACCCATATGGCCAAAGGAAGGCCTCGACGATTCCCCAGGTTCACAGCCACGGCTTTTACACCCGGTAGATACTCTTCATTATCAAGGGCATAACCGGTTTTGCGAACACGATCTAATTCTAACAGGTAGTCTCCTTCCTTAACAATTGATTGGGGGGTGAAAGACGGTAGCCCATGTTTTCTGATGTACCGGAGTACCCGTTCATCATCTAGTCGAGCCAAAAAAATTTTTCCTACAGAACCTGCCAATAAGGGGATAGTAGTACCGGCTGGAGAAGATATTTTGAGGGGTTTCGTTGTTTCAGCCGTGGCTATGATAATACCTCGCGTACTACTCAAGACACCCAGGAAAACTGTTTCTCCGATATTGTCGCGCAGCTCATTCAGGCTGGGTTGAGCCTTTTCACTTACTCTGAGGTAGTTCCAACTCTTGAAGGCCAGATCTACTATAGTGGGTCCGAGGTAGAATTTTTTTCTATCTGGGCTTTGGTCAAGCGCTCCCTCCTTTAACAAAGCCTGTATAAGACCATGGGTAGTGCTCTTGCTGAACCCTAAGTTTCGTGCCAGTTCACTAAGTCCAGGTTCCTTGCGAGATTTAGCCACAACCCGCAGTAATTGAAAGGCCTTCCGGACTGCCGGAGCTTGATATCCTGATGTATTTGAAGAATCGGATGCAATCATTTGAACGTTACCCATGTCATGTTATTTTGTATCAGTTCACCGCAGAGACGCAGAGGGCGCAGAGGGTTAGTTTTTTTTACTTTCCGGTTAGAGACCGGAAAGTAAAATATTCATTCTCTCTGCGTTCTCTGCGTCTCTGCGGTGAACTATTACGTTATTTTTACCTTTCTATTAACAAATAACGAATAACAAATAACTTCTATGCTGTTCATTATAATGAACGATAAACAGAATATACGATACAGAAAAATCCTTTGTCAAGATAAAAAAGATTATTTAAAAAATTTATAATGTAGAATTACTAAAGGGAATATAGTTAAAAAGTAAAAAATGGCTTGACAAACGATTGTTTTCAGGTTAAATAAACAAATATAGAATGTTCATCTAAGTGAACAAGGAGGAAGGAATGAAAATTAACAAGGTTATGGAAGGACCAAGAGACGGAGAGGTCCGATGTCTTGCTTGTTTTACACGTTTTAGACCCAAACAGGGAACTGAAGAGGCAAAATGTCCTAAATGCGAAATCGAATGGAGAATTTCATGGCCATATCCAAAGACCGCAAAGATCAGGGGGCCGGTCTGGGAAAGCTATCCAAAAGATATAGATGAGAATGTATAACCCCAATTGGATTTGTTATTTGTTATCGGTTAACAATTAACAAATAAATCACAATAATCAAAAAACAAATAACAAACAAATTGCAATCGTTCGACCTAGAGGCTCTCGACAGGTGACTAAAATTCAAAATTCCAAACAATTTGATATTGGATCTTATTTGAGATTTGGATATTGTAATTTGGAATTTACCCTTCGACTATGCTCAGGGTGGTGAGTCCTTCGACTTCGCTCAGGACCGTGAGCCTGTCGAATGGCATGTCGAACCATTTGTAATTTGGTGCTTGTAATTTGTTATTTCTCTCCGAGCCGGAGGTCAGTTTGTCCGGGTTAAGGTATTAGTTTCTTAACATAATAAAGGAGGAGTTATGGCTTTAAATCGAAAGATTGCCTATATTGATCTAAGTAAGGGGAAAATAGAAACAGCTCCTATTCCACTTGAGTGGCGGCGCAAATATCTCGGTGGGCGCGGACTTGACGCTTTTCTGCTCTATAAAAACGTACCAATGGGTTGTGACCCCCTTGGACCTAAAAATGCTGCCATTATCAGTGCAGGATTGCTGGTAGGCACGATGGCATCTGCAGCGGCACGCACTCATGTCATGGCCAAGTCACCGCTTACCGGGCTAACCGGTTCTGCTAACATGGGAGGATTTTTTGCACCGGAAATGAGATTTGCAGGCTTTGATCATTTAGTTATCAAAGGCCGCGCAAAGAACCCTGTGTATCTTTATATTCACGACGGTGAGATTGAAATCAGAGATGCAGACAAAGTATGGGGAGCCGGTGTTTATGATACCCAGGATATTATTCGCAAAGAACTGGGCGATGAAGAAACCCAGATACTCTGCATAGGACCGGCGGGAGAGAACCTGGTTCGATTTGCAAATGTGATGACGGGTCGCAAGAATGCGGCAGGCCGAACAGGCATGGGAACAGTTCTTGGTTCCAAAAATCTCAAGGCTATTGCCTGTCGGGGAACCATGGATATAGAAATAAAGCGTCCTGTCGAAGCCCTGGAGTACAACAAGGAGATTATTGACCAGGTTATCTCCACCAAGGTTTCACAAATCATGCAGCGTTGGGGAACAGCTTTCATCTATGGTGTTACCAATACCACGGGACTTGTACGCACACGCAATTTTCAGTACAATCAACTGCAGGACAGCGAAGATGTGGAGTGCGAAAATCTAGACCGTTATTCCATAGGCTTTGACGGTTGTTTCGGCTGTCAGGTGCACTGCCGCCATCGCTATATGATCAAGGAAGGGCCTTATGCCGGTACTTATGCTCAAGGCCCTGAGTACACTAGCCAGGGCGCCTTTGCCACCGAGGTTGGCTGCCGCAGCATGAATACTATTCTCGTGGGCAACCATCTGGTTAACGATTATGGCATAGATACCCTGGAGGTGGGGAGTATGATCGCATGGGCCATGGAACTCTATGAAAAGAAAATCCTCACTGATAAAGATACCGGTGGCCTGAAACTGGAATGGGGTAATGACGAAGCGGTGCTGGAGATGGTAAAGCGTATTGCATTCCGTGAGGGACTTGGGGATATCCTTGCAGAGGGGCCTTTAAGAGCAGTAAAAAAGATCGGCCCAAAGAGCCTAAGATATCTTATCCACGTGAAAGGGATGAGCAATTTGCACTCAGACGAACGTCCCACACCTTCCCTGGCTCTTAATATAGCTGTTTCATCTCGTGGTGCAGACCACCTGAGAGGGCGACCTGCCATTGATCTTTATAACCTGCCCATGAAAGTTCTAGACAAAATTTACCGAAATCCGGACGGCTATAAGGGTGCCCTGTCCAGAAGCTTCTCCGAATATGAAGGCAAGCCTCGTATGGTCATGTGGCAGGAGATGAACTACATGGCTGTGGATTGTCTGGGAGTCTGTAAGTATCATACGGTGTTTTTAAGCCCTAACCATCCCACCTTTGGCGAATTTAAAAAGCTGATTGAGCTTAATACCGGTCTGGAGTTTTCGCAAATGGACCTATGGGATATAGCAAACCGTTGCTATACCATTGAGCGGTTATTTAACTTGAGAGAAGGTATGACTCGCAAGGACGATTGGCTGCCTGATCGCTATTTTGATGAGCCGACCAAATTAGGCTTGCCCGTTGCAAGAGGAAAAAGTATCGATCGGGAGAAGTTTAGAGCCATGATAGATGAGTATTATAAGTTACATGAGTGGAATAAAAAGGGTGTTCCGAAATCCCAACTCCTGAAACGGCTTGAAATCAGCGACTTGTGGCCGCCAAAAAAATAAGAGGAGATCGACCTATGCAAAATAAAATGCTTGTTACAGATCCGGAAAGATGTACAGGCTGCAGACTTTGCGAAATTGTCTGTTCGGTAAAGCATACAGGAGTTAGCAATCCTGCCAGAGCCAGCATCCACATCATCAAATGGGATAATGAGGGGTTTTACTTTCCCATGCGATGTCAGCATTGCCAGGACGCTCCCTGTATGGCCGTCTGCCCAAAAGATGCCATATCTCGAGATGCTGAACTGGACAGTGTAACTATTAACTATGATTTGTGTATTGGATGTAAGATGTGTATCTCTGCGTGCCCATTCGGTGCGATGGGTTTTGATACCCAACTGAAAAGGGTTTTTAAGTGTGATCTGTGTGACGGGGATCCGCAGTGTGTGCGTTTCTGTGATATGAAGGCCATAGATTATATAGAGGTCGCCAAGCTGAAGTATCCGCGTATGCGTGAGTCGGCTGAAAACTACTCCGAACTAATGCGCAAGCATGTGGGATAGACTTTCAAAGGTCTTGAAACATCCTGCTTGCAAGGGAGGGTTTAATTGAACATCAAAGTTGAGTTGCTCGGGTTACCTACACTTTCCAGCCTTATCGGAAAAATATCGGAAGTGGAGATTACTGGAGAAACTGTGACAGACCTTGTTGCACATCTTGTGAAGCGACATGGTCACAAAGTACGCCAGATTCTACTGGATCAGAAAGGTGATCTTGATTCGACAATCCAAGTGATTGTCAATGAGGAA
>SDBT01020115.1_pt1 | contig 10446 bp, 4 predicted proteins | sample 2277101 | NCBI WGS metagenome assembly SDBT01 (sample SAMN10404973, study PRJNA504765) | marine sediment metagenome | isolation source: marine sediment core GS10_PC15, 103 cmbsf | place: Arctic Ocean: Southern Knipovich Ridge | collected 2010
TCCCCGGTTCCCTGGTCACTGGCCTCAAAAGGGGACGCACGGGATACCTGGAATGGTTTCAAAGAAGAGCGAAAAGAAATATTTGATTTTCTTGCGGCAAATAAAATCAGCGGTGTAATTCTGCTATCCGCTGATCGGCACCGTTCCGATGCCTGGAAGATTGAACACCCTGACATCTATCCATTATATGAATTCAGCAGTTCCCGTTTGACCAATGCGCATTTTCATGAGTTAATGCCCAATGCGCTGTTTGGCTACAATGAAAAACAGTCGTTTGGCTTTTTGACATTTGACACCTCCAGCCCGGAGCCGGGTGTAACCTACCAGATTTATAGTATAGATAATGAGCTAATTTATACGCTTAAAATAAAATTAAATGAGATATCTTATGAAAATTAATAAATACCGCCGGGTATCACGAAATAGCCTTTATAATTTTATTAAAACAATTCTATTTCTTTTAATCCTGTCCTCTCTGGTTTTTGGGCAGAATACCTGGACAGAGGATTCCTTTGAAGATTTTCGTGATGGTACTTTTTTGGATGCGGGGAGTAATCTTTATGTGTCGGCCAAAGGCCGGATGCAGATCATTAACCGTTGGGATTTTAATAATGACGGGTATCTGGATATACTTTTACCCAGTGGTCATGGGCATACGGAAAAGGAGAATACATTTATATATCTTAACGATGGCCGGCAGATCGATGGCCGCAATCGTATTGAACTCCCCGGAGGCGGAGCCCGGGATGGTGTGGTAATTGATTTAAACAAAGACGGTTTTAATGATTTGGCCATTGCCAATTCCGCCGATAGTCATTTCAGCCGGGTTAATGCCTGGATCTGGTATGGTTCCGAAAAAGGATATAAAGTAGAAGATCGAATCGAACTCCCTGCCTATCACGGAAAAGCGATTGTTGCCGGCGATTTTAATAATGACTCGTGGGTGGATCTGGCTATTGCCTGTCAATGGCAAGCCGGAACGATCACAAATCCCGAGGGTCCGCAAATGAGTTTTATTTACTGGAATTCGCCCGACGGCTTTAAAAAAGATAACCGGTTAAACCTGGTTTTTGAGGAAAAAGGAGCGAACGCTTTTGCCGCTGCCAATCTGGATGATGATGGTATTGACGATCTTATCGCTCTGGCAGCCGGAAAAACATATATCTTTTTATCATCCGAAAATGCTTTTAATGATTCTGAAAAAGTTAGAAGTCTTTCGGTCTCTGGAACTGCATTATCGACAGGTAATATTGACGGAAACGACTATCAGGACCTGGTCATTTGCTCAAAAAAATCAGTGCGGGTGCTGTTTGGTACTGGCAATGGTTTTAATCCCGAAGAGGTAACCGATCTGTATGTAGAAACTCCCACCGATGTCGTTCTCTCCGACCTCAATAAAGACGGATTTGATGATATCGTTGTTGCCAACAATGCAACGGCCGGTGGTGCCACCTGGACGGATTCTTATGTTTTTTTCTCTGATCAGGGAAAATTATCACTTGATAACAGTCTGAAATTGCCGACATATGGTGCGACAGGAGTCAGTGCTGATGATTTAAATCAGGATGGCTTTCCCGATATCGTGTTTAGTAATCAACGCATTACCAATCAATTAAATATAGCATCTTATGTGTACTGGAATGATGGCGGTCGCTTTTATTTTGGTAATCATACCCAGCTGCCTACCCTGGGAACAGTCGGTAATGTAACCGGAGATGTTAATAATGACGGTTTCGCCGATGTAATCTTTTTTAATGAAGAGGGGTATTTTCGTGATGGCCCGACCATGAGTTATATCTATTGGGGTGATGGTACACGTAATTTCTCACCGCGGCGACAGACTTCTTTTCATACCCATCATATTTTTGGTCAGGGACATGCCGACCTGGACGACGACGGTTATGTGGATCTAATTCTGGCCCAGGAAAGGTTTATGTATCGAATTCCGCATGAGCAAAATGGTCTGATCCTGTATTGGGGAGGCGAAAAAGACTTTTCCAGCCCCTCACATTTGATGATGAATACGGCCTATGGCGGTGTACGTATTGCTGATATTAACAAGGATGGCTATCTGGATATGGTAGCCGGAGGATCGGTGGTTGATCTGGAAGATCCTGAAAAACATGGTATACCGATCTTCTGGGGTTCGGAGAAGGGTTTCGTTTATAAAAACAGAAACATCATTCATCATGACATAGAGAAAATGCGGGCACCATTATTGATGGATCTCAATCGTGATACCTGGCTGGACATTGCCGGACAGGTTGAAGATGGAAAGGTTAAAATATGGTGGGGAAGTGCACAAGGGTATGAAGATGAGCGATATACCGAGATTGACCTGGGGCGTAAGGATCATCTGATGTATATCAAAGGAGCGGATTTTAACAAAGATGGCTGGCTGGATCTGCTCTTCCCCAAGCGTAGACCTCATGAGGAATACAATACCTCCTTTATTTACTACGGTTCTGCCGAGGGTTACTCTATCAGTAATCGCATTGAGATTGAGGCCAATATTCCCTATGAAAATAGTATTGTTGATTTTGACGGAGATGGTTGGCTGGACATCTTTATAGCCAGTTATGGAACAGATCTGAAAGGAAACCGGCCCTCCGTTATACATTGGGGCGGACCGAATGGATTTGGCGACCGGCCGTCCATAGAACTTAAGACATATGGTGCCTCCGGTTCGGAGGTGCTCGATTATGATGGTGATGGATGGAAAGATATATTAGTTGCTAATCATCGCCGGGCTGGATCTCTTGTTGAACCGATTCCACATAAGCACATCACACCGACCTTGCTTTATTGGGGAGGACCGGATGGATTTTCAGATGATGACAGGTGGGAAGTTGTGGCGACAGGCCCGAGTGGATTAAATCTGCGTGACCCGGGAAACAGCTATGATCGTGGATTTTATGAAGATTATATTTCATCCGCATTTAAAATCCCGGATAACGAAAAACCAGTAAGGATAAGCTGGCAAGCAGATACACCACACGGATCAAAAGTACATTTTCAGATACGCCTGGCGGACGAAAAAAAATTATTATCTAAAGCAAAATGGAAGGGCGGAAATGGTCCTGAAACATGGTTTGAGAAGAGCGATTCTGAAATTGACAATATATCCGGAAAGTGGATTCAGTATCGTGCCCGGTTGATAACGGCAAACGGCGGAGCGACGCCGTATCTTACATCGGTGATCGTTAAATTTGAGTAAATTGGAATGATTGAATAAATCTGATCTGTTCATAGCGCCCCGAGACCTCGGGGCAAACAAAGAAAAGAAGTCCACGAATTTCACGAATTTTCACTAAATTAAAAATAATATGACTAAATATTAGCGTCTTCCTATAATAAATTAGTGCTGACCCTCCCGCTTTAATCCCCCTCCCTAATCTGATTAGGGAGGGGGAAAGAGGGGGTGGGTTATTGATCTAAATCCAATATTTTTCAATGGGCCGACCGGTGAATTTTCCTATCCTTCACATATTTCAAGTACTGTCAATGCTTATGTCGTTGGTGAGATGCAAGTTCGCCTTTTGGATGTGCATGGTAAACCGCTGCCGAAATTCGGTTGGGTGTTAATTCATGGTGATTCCATTACCCATCCTGTGAACTGGCAAGACAGTCTTGAATCATTGACAGGACAGTCTGTTCGAATCGAATTCAAACTACAAGATACCCAGTTGTTCGGGTTTAATTTATGGAGAAATTTATTATGAAGGTCTATTATTTATCGTCTATCATTGTTATAACCATTTTACTTTTTAGCAAAGTTTCAATAGCTCAACAAATCTGGCGAGAATCCACCTTTGAAGATTTCAGCGACGGCAGTTTCGACGATGCCGGCGCCAACATGTATGTCTCTCACAACGGTAGGATCCAGACCATCAACCGCTGGGATGTGAATGGCGATGGGCATATCGATATTCTTTGCGCCAATTCTCATCCGCTAATGGAGATGCTGGATATGTCTATCTATTGGGGTAACGGCAAGGATTTCAGCATTAAAAATCACAACTACGTGCCTGCCAACGGTCCCATGTGGATAGCTGCCGATGATCTGAATAACGACGGCGAGATGGATCTGGTGGTGGCAAACTATTCCAACGGCACCTGGACCAGCATGGATTCTTATGTTTATTATGGCGGTCTTAAAGATAAAGATTACCAGCCTCAAAAAGATGAGTGGGCATTTTATCCCTTTAAAAAAAGAGTTCCGTTGCCCAGTTCCAGTGCACAGAAAGCTGCCATCGGTGATTTTAACAACGATGGCTATAAAGACATTGTATTCGCTTTCTCAGGAGGGTTTTGGGAATACCGCTCGCAAGAAGGGTATTCTCCATCGAGAATCTACTGGAACAGCCGGGACGGATTTGACCGGGCTAAATTCAACAATATCATGACCCGCGGGGCGACTGATGTGGCGGCGGCAGATTTGAATGAGGATGGTTGGCTGGATCTGGTATTTTCCAATGGGGAAGGTGAAGAATCTTTTATTTATTATGGAAATCAGGATGGATTTTCAGATCAACGGCTCACCAAACTGCCTACTGTCAAACCACACGCCGTGGAGATCGGCGATGTGAATAATGATGACCGGCTGGATATTGTTTTTGCCAATGAGAGTGGAGCGGTTTCGTTTGCTTATGTATCTGAAAATGGAAAATTCAGTGCTGACAAAAAAATCGAGTTTGAGACACATACTGCCAAAGACGTAGTAATCGAGGATTTCAACAAAGATGGTTTTGCCGATGTTTTTTTTACCAATCATCAGTACTCACTTACGGGAAATCCCAGGTTAGCGAATCGCTTAATTGATTCGTATTTATATTTTGGATCACAAACAGGATTTTCACATGATAACCGTCAATCCCTTTCGACGATTGGTGCCTGGGGGGCGAATGCGGCTGATCTGAACAAAGACGGTTGGGTTGATCTGTTCGTGTGCAATTTTCAAGAGCACTACTCGTATGAAGTGCCATCATTTATTTACTGGAACGGTCCTGATGGATTTCAACTGACAAAACGAACCTGTCTTTATGAACACGGTGCCCAGGGTAATGCGATCACTGATTTCGATGGGGATGGAAATCTCGATATTTTGATTACTTCAATGATGGGCAATTCCCGTGGTGATTATGACCCCAACTACTTGTACTTTGGAAATGATAAAGGTCTGTATTCGCCTACTAATCGAATCGAACTTCCGGGACGTGAAACCTATGAACAGGCTTTTGCGGATATGGATGATGATGGACAGGTCGATATTCTGCTCATGAACCGCGGTGAAACAACTCGCCACGCAAACGAACTCTGGCTCTACTGGAACGATAAGAATGATTTTAGTCCGTGGAGAGTCACCGGTTTGCCTGTGTATGGTGGTATCGGAGTTGAAGTCGCCGATCTGGATAAAGACGGTTATCTTGACATTATTGTCTCGAATTCAACGCCGCAACAATCTAAAATGGACGAGCCAAATAGCGGGTCTTTTATCTATTGGGGAGGACCTGACGGCTGGCCGGTTACTGACCGCACAATCCTGCCGATTATGTGGACAAGAGCTGTCGCAGTTTGCGATATTAATAATGATGGGAATCTCGACCTGGTTTGCGGACAGCAACGGAAATTGGGAAATGCCTCCATATTTTACGGAAATGGAGCCCGGAAATTTAATCGGGTTAGAATTAAAGAAAGCAACGGCTCAGGAACCCCGGGTGTGGCTGATTTAAACAGAGACGGTCTGCTGGATATCTCCTTTGCTCACGATAAAAATGTTTTAGTGTATTATCAGCAAAAAAACGGGAAATTTTCCAAAAAGAGATCCGCAGTCATTAAAGTACAAGCGAAAACCATGTGTGTCGCCGATGTGAATGGAGACAACTGGCTCGATTTGATTTGCCCCTATTACAAAGGAAACGGCAAGCGCTCAGGGTATTCAACAATTTTGTTGGGTGGTGAGAATGGCTACCATCTTGACCATTCAATCAAGCTGCCCACCGACGGCGGCGGCGGTTCTATCGTCAGTGATTTTAACCGGGACGGCTATCAGGACGTTTTTTTCTTTTGCCATCGCAAGGATGGAAGCGATACTAAAATTGGTGACTTTGGAGATCACCACACCAACTCAATGATTTACTGGGGAGGACCAGATGGATTCAACGCTGAGGACAGACTGGAGATTCCCAGTGTTGGGGTTCATTATGATGTCGGCGTTGATATCGGCCATATCAGAGACCGGGGATTTATTTTTGAATATATTTCATCACCTTTTCAAACAAATGGCAAACCTCCCATTAAAATCAATTGGGATGCTGAGACACCACAGAAAACGTCAATCAAATTTCAAGTACGGGTAGCAGGTTCAAAAAAGGCATTAGAAAAAGCAAAATGGCTCGGTCCGGAAGGACCCGACTCATACTTTCTCAAACAGAATAGTTTATTAAAGAATTTTGCATCAGGTGAATGGATTCAATATAAAGCTATTTTTGATACGGACAACGGAGCCTATTCGCCGATTCTTGAACAAGTAGAAATCACTTTGAAGTAAAATTTAGAATCATGAGTGTCCGGTTTAAATAGTCAGATAAAAAAACTCATCCCCAAACCCCTTCTCTTGATAAGAGAAGGGGCTAAATTACAGGTAAAGAAAGTCCCTCTCTTTTCAAGAGAGGGATTTAGGGTGAGTTATTAAATCAAGTCGATCTCTGAGGATATTCATTGTTCCAGCCTGCCTCGGGCGCGGCGCTGAAAACGCAAAGAAAATGGGTCCGCGAATTACACGAATTTGGTAGAGCGTCCCAATGGTGATTGGATTCTTCCTTGAAGAGGGTACAACGTACTGCATAAGTATCCCTGAGGAAGTTTTCGCCGTTGTTCTCTGCTATTTTGAAATTTTTAAATTTATGTTTTTTAATTTGTATATTGTTTATCTTTGCTCGTAGGCTAGCTAAGGAAGAACCTTACCATGGAAATAAAATCTGGTACTAGCAAACGTGAAATTATCCTCCAGGCCGCTAAAATACTTTTTGCAAAAAAGGGCTATGAAAACACCTCCGTACGGCAAATTGTTCTCAAAGCAAATACCTCGATGGGAAATCTTTATTTTCATTTTCCAAACAAGCAAAATATACTGAAAGTCATATGTAAAGAATATGTGAACATTTTGCGGAACCAGATCAAGAGAGTCCATGATCTTTCATTTCGCCCGGAAGTTGGTTTCGCCCTGGATTTCCGGATCGGTTATATTACCACACTTGAACATCCGAGTACGTCACAGGTGTTCTCGGCAGCTCAGACCATTCCTGAAATTCATGAGTATTCGCTCGAGAATAAACGGGTACGTTTGAAAACTTTTTTTGGTGATAGGATCTCACCTGATGAAATTAACTACCTGGCCATTGCCCTTCAGGGAATTGCTGATGGTATATTTGATCAGAAAAGAGAAGGTAAACTTACTGAAAAATCCTCAGTGCTCAGTAATACGATCATTGACTTTAGTCTGCGTTTGATCGGTTATTCTAAGTCGGAAATTGCCAAAACGATAGAGGAAGTCGACGAATATATCAGAAAACATCACATAACGATTGATAAATATTTTAACTTATAGAATGCATTTCACTAGCACTAGCAAATAGAAAAGTATGGGTATAAGGTAGACGGTATACGGTATAGGGTATACGGGAAGTGAATATTCGTAGAGCGTAGCGCGTTGGGCGTGGAGCGGAAATGAAAACCCAGCCCCGATCCAGCCCCAACGTTTACGTCGGGGAAAATATGCGGGTATAAATGTTTCAAGCATCCAGTATCCAGTATCCAATCATTCCCTTTGATCATTATCATAAAAAGGTTGACGACGAATTAATACAGCAGGCATTTGATCTGATGGATCAGCTATAAAAGAGCTTTAGGGTATACCACCCGGACAAGTGAAAAATTTACAATTATTTTATTGAAATATACCTACTTTCATCTTAAATTAACAGAGCGCTGCTCTATAAAAAAGATAATGTGCTTATATTTTTGTTTTTAATAAGCTTAAACAAAGTTTTTGATTAAAAATTTTTGCTGTGGTCAACAACCTCACCCCTAACCCCTTTCCTGAGAGGAGAGGGGAATTGGGTTTTGCGAAAATTAAAGGGTAATTAGATCTGCCATTTCTCTTTTTTCACGCAAGGAATCCTGAGCGAGTTATTTAAATTAATTAAATTAGAAAAATTCTAAAAATTTTAAGCATATAAAATTATAGGAGAAATAAAATGACTTTCCATCAGTGTACAAGGTCAATCAGATGGTTTACTACGATCACCTTTAGTCTGATCACCCTAATGAGCGGATTTGTTCTGCCGGGTTGTCAAACACAGGAAAAGGTAAAGGACTGGAACATCGTCTATATCCTTTCCGATGATGTTGGTTGGAATCAGATGGGATATCACGGAAATGATTTTTATGAAACAACTAACATTGATCGTATTGCCGGTGAAGGTATCTATTTTGCCAACGCTTATGCAGCTGATCCGGTCTGTTCGCCGACACGCGCCAGCATCATGACCGGCAAATATCCGGCACGTTTGCATCTAACAGATTATATCCCCGGAAGCCCCTATCCGTATGCCAGATTAACAACCCCGCAGCAGGCACCCTGTCTTCCTCTTGAGGAGGTAACCATCGCAGAAAAGCTAAAAGAAAATGGTTATATCACCGGCCATTTTGGGAAATGGCATCTCAGTACGGATAAAAATTATAAACCCGGGAGACCTTTTGATCCGGGATCACAGGGATTTGATGTCGTATTTACATCGGTAAAACCCAAGCCCGATGCGGATCCGGACAAGGATGCCCATCACACGGTTGAAATTGTAGAAAGATCCATAAAATTTATTGAAGAAAACAAATCACAACCCTTTTTCTGTTATGTTTCTTTTCATACAGTACACCGGCCGATCATGGAGAATGCGGAACTGGTTGCCAAATATGAGAATAAGCCCAATTCGGATGACCCGGTAAATAATCCGATTATGGGAGCAATGATTGAAAGAATGGATATTGGAATTGGCCTGATCATTGAAAAACTTGAAGAATTGGGATTAACTGAGAATACCATCGTCATTTTTTATTCCGATAACGGCGGATTAGAGTCACTCCAGGATCAGGCACCGCTTCGGGGCGGTAAAGCCACAGTTTTTGAGGGAGGAATCAAAGTGCCGATGGCAATCAAATGGCCCGGGGTAATTACCCCGGGAATTCAATCCGAAACTCTGGTTTCATCTCAGGATTTTTTTCCAACTATCATGGAAATGACCGGTACTGACTACGATAAAGATAAATTGGATGGTGTCAGCCTTATGCCGTTATTAAAACAGAGTGGTGATCTGAAACGCAATACACTCTACTGGCATTATCCGCATTACCACCACCAGGGATATAAACCAGGCGGTGCTATCCGTGAGGGTGATTATAAACTAATCGAATGGTTTGAACCCTCTATTATGGGTGGGGATGGCCAGGTTAATCTCTATAATCTGAAGAAAGATGTCGGTGAAACAACGGATCTGAGCAATGATATGCCTGAGTTAAGGGATCGTCTTCGACAAAAACTGAATGACTGGCGACAGGTGACCGCTGTACAGGAAATGAAAGTAAATCCGAACTATGATCCGGAAAAGGCTGATTACAGACACATTGATTCAAAATAGATCCCGAACCAAGTTCGGGATGACAATTATGTCACCCTGAACTCGTTTCAGGTTCTCATTATAATATTTGATAATAGGAGATAGGTTCATGTCAGCGGATATAAAAAAACTTGAGAGAATAGCGACAGAATTGCGCATTAAGGTAATACAAATGATGGAAAAGGCAACCAGCGGTCATGCCGGTGGCTCCATGTCGGTTGCTGAAATGGTATCGGTCCTTTACTTCCATGAAATGAATATAAATCCGAAAGATCCCAATGATCCGGACCGGGACCGGTTTATACTTTCCAAGGGGCATTCCTGCTTTACCGTCTATGCCGCTCTGGCAAAAATTGGGTATGTCGATGAAGAGGTCTTAAATCATCCCTATGAGGTGGATAGTCCGGTTCAGGGACATCCTGAACTGAATGATTTCCCAGGTATTGATATGGGTGCCGGGGCATTAGGCCAGGGACTTTCGGCAGGTATTGGAATGGCTTTAGGGGCACGGATTCAAAAAAGGAATTTCCGGACCTATGTGATCATCGGGGATGGTGAAAGTATGGAAGGGCAGATCTGGGAAGCAGCGATGCTTGCCCCAAAATATAAACTGGATAGTCTGGTAGCGATCCTGGACCACAATAAGATGGCTCTATCCGGTCCAATTTCAGAAATCATGCCTCTTGATCCGGTGACGGATAAATGGAAAGCATTTGGCTGGCATGTACTTGAAATCGATGGTCATTCTGTAAGTGAATTGGTAGAAGCGTTA
>SDBT01020116.1_pt1 | contig 10446 bp, 9 predicted proteins | sample 2277101 | NCBI WGS metagenome assembly SDBT01 (sample SAMN10404973, study PRJNA504765) | marine sediment metagenome | isolation source: marine sediment core GS10_PC15, 103 cmbsf | place: Arctic Ocean: Southern Knipovich Ridge | collected 2010
CATTTAAACACTGCTCCCTCACTTGCAGAGCTTACCAACTTTGCATATCTCGCCAGATAACCCTCTTTCACCTTTGGTTCCGGCGCTTGCCATCCGGCAAACCTTTCGTTAATTTCTTTTTCACTTAAATCCACGTTTATTCTCTTTTTATTTATATCTATGGTAATCTTGTCTCCGTCTTTTAAAATTGCCAGAAGGCCTCCCCTTGCAGCCTCCGGTGAAATATGGCCGACGCACAGTCCTCTTGTGCCTCCGGAAAATCTTCCGTCGGTAATAAGCGCGCAATCTTTGTCGAGACCCATGCCCGTAATAGCTGATGTCGGTCCAAGCATCTCGCGCATACCTGGCCCGCCTTGAGGGCCCTCATATCTTATAGTAACACAATCGCCTTTTTTAATCTTTTTCCCTAAAATTGCCGCGATTGCCTTTTCTTCGGAATCAAAAACCTTGATTCTCCCTTTAAACCTGAGGGACTTGGGGTTCACTGCCGATTGTTTCACGATGGCTCCGTCCGGGGCAATGTTCCCTTTTAAAATAAAAATCCCACCTTCTTTATGATAAGGGTCCTTAGTGCTGCGTATAATGTCATCATTGTAAATCTCTGCCTCAGCGGCAATCTGGTTGATTAACTTTCCGCTGACAGTCGACATATTGTGCAGTTTCTGTCCTAATCGCTTCATGCAGGCAGGTATCCCGCCGGCATATTCCAAATCCTCCATGAAATAATCTCCCCCGGGACGTAGATTTGTAATATGCGGGGTATCCTTACTCAACTTATCAAACTTATCAAGATTAATATCAACGCCGGCTTCCTTAGCGATAGCTATTAGATGCAAAACAGTGTTGGTAGAGCCGCCTAATGCCATATCCATCCGGATGGCATTTTCAAATGCGCCGATTCTAAGAATTGTTCTCGGAAGAACATTTCTTCTGGTGAGATTAACTATTTTTTCACCGGATTCCTGGGCAATCCTCTCTTTTTTTGCCGAACCACAAAGAGCGGTTCCGCAGCCAGGAAGGCTCATACCCATTGTCTCAGTAAGGCAGGCCATTGTATTAGCTGTATATAATCCCTGGCAGGAACCGGCGCCGGGACAAGCATTTAGTTCGAGACCGGCAAGTTCTTCTTTAGAGATTTTTCCACCTTTAAATCTTCCAACCGCTTCAAATGTATCTCGGACCAAAGAACGCTTTGTAAATCTATAATTTCCGGATAGCATCGGACCTGCTGTAACAACAATTGACGGAATATTTAATCTTGCAATAGCCATGAGCATACCCGGAGTAATTTTATCGCAGTTAGTAAGGCACACCAGTCCGTCTAATTGATGGGCCTTGCATACTGTCTCAACCACATCAGCAATCAATTCACGAGATGCAAGGGAATATCTCATGCCGATATGCCCCATTGCGATACCGTCACAAATACCGGGAACGCCAAAAATAAAAGGAACCCCTCCTCCTGCGGCAATACCCCTTTCAATAAATCTTTCAAGCCGCCTCATGCCAACGTGTCCGGGAATTAGGTCGGTAAAACTTGAGGCAATGCCGATAAAGGGTTTATTTATATCAGAAGGCGATAAACCTGTTGCGCATAAAAGCGCCCTGTTGGGCGCCCTTTCTATTCCTTTCTTAACTCTATCGCTTTTCATGTATACCTCTCTCTTTCTATAAAGCAGTATTAGTAGGTCTCTACTTAAGTGTGACCCACTAATACCCTTCTATAAAGATATAAGTATATCAATATTATATCACTAAGTCAAGAGAGGGGTGTTATTTCTAGTTATCTGGTATGATATACACGCGGGACGCGGCTAGTTATGCCGGTTAGTATCTCATAGGGGATGGTGCCGGCAAGGCGAGCTAATTTTTCTATTCTTATTTCTTCGTTCTTTTGTCTTCCGATTAATACTACCTCATCTCCGAGTCTCACATTCTTAATATGTCCCACGTCAATCATTGATTGGTCCATAGTAACCTTCCCTACCAGAGGGGCTGATTTGCCTTTTATGAGAACCTGCGCTTTATTAGAGAGAATCCTTCCGTAGCCATCAGCATAACCTATAGGCAGGGTCGCTATTTTTGTCGGCTTTTGCGTAATATAAGTTCTACCATAACTTATAGAGCGGCCGGTGGGGGTATTTTTAAGAAAAGCTATCTTTGTTTTCAATGAAAAGGCAGGCTTTAGTTTAATCAACCTCGGAAAATTTCTTTTGGGATATATACCATATATAATAATGCCCGGTCTAATCATGTTTAAATGCGACGTCTTCCGGTCAACCGCTGCTATAGAATTTGCAGCATGTTTTAGTGGTATATCTATATTGTGCTCCTTTAATCTCTTCGTTAAATTTTCAAATGAATTAATTTGATACTGGGTAAAAAATTTATCGCGGCCTGCTATTGAGAAATGCGTATATATGCCTTCGCTTTTTATAAATTTACTACTCCAGACTTTCTTTATGAAATCCAGCGCGTTTTCATGCCATACCCCGATCCTGCCCATTCCCGTATCCACTTTTATGTGAACCTTTGTTTTTAATTTATTTCTATTTAATTCATTCAGGAGTTCTTTATTGCAAAGTGTCAGGGTTATATCGAATTTTTGCGCTGTCTTTGCCTCATGCGGAAAAATCGAACCGAGAATCAAGATTGGCGTCCTGATATTAGACCTTCTCAACTTTATCGCTTCGTCCAGCGTAGCAACCCCAAGATAAGAAATGCCTTCGCGTTGGAGCATTTGGGAAACCTGAATGCTGCCGTGGCCGTAAGCATTTGCTTTTACAACCGCCATAACTTTGACAGTTGGAGCAACGACCTTCTTAATGGTTCTATAATTCTGCTTTATCGCATTTAAATCAATTTCTACCCAGGTTGGCCGGTATATCTTCACTTAATCCTTACCCCTTACTTACCACTTACTCTCTTACGACTGATATTACATTCTTTCGGATGCAGATACATCGGAACTAACTTATCTATATCTTCCCTATAGCCTTTCTTAATCTTCTCCAATCCTAATTTCCCTATAATCTCGGCTCGCGGATACCAATTAGTGTCCTTTGAAAGCTTGACCAAGGGGCAATGCTTGGCCATATATTCGCCGTATAACGATAAACCATCGCCGAAAAAGAGGGTAGGCCCTTTTAATCTCTCAAGCAGGCTATCGACGTCCACCAATAAATATTCAGAAATTCTACTAATTTCGCCGGAACTGGATTCGTATATTGCCGAATAGACTTTGCTCTTTCTGGCATCGAGGATACACGATATATAACCTTCTTCCTCTATATAATTATACGCTATAACATCCAAACTTGGAACTCCTATTACCGGGATATCCCTTACAAGAGAAAGCGCCTTTGCGGTAGAGACGCCTATACGCAAACCTGTAAAAGAACCCGGACCAATATTTAAAGCAATAGCGTCGATATTTCTAAATTCCAGATGGGCACGCTTTAAAGTTTTATCTATCGTGGGTATAAGTATTGATGAATGGCTTATTCCTATGTCTTTATGAAAATTCGACAGCAATTCTTCCTCATCCAGAACTGCTACGCTCAAGAATTTATTACTGGTGTCGTATGCGAGGATTTTCATATATTTTTATTCTTCTCCTACTCTTACCCGCATGAAAAAAACTCACGTCTATTCTTTTATCCGGCAATATATCCTTAATCTTATCGGCCCATTCTACGACGGTCACGCCTTTTCCGTAAAAATATTCCTCATATCCAACACCATCCAAATCATCGCTTGAATCGAACCTGTATATATCAAAATGATAAAGAGGAATCCTGCCTTTATATTCTTTAATAATAACAAACGATGGACTGTTTACGCATCTATATTGCTTGACGCCGAGAGATTTTGCGATACCCTTTGTAAAAATAGTCTTGCCTGCACCAAGTTCGCCTATCAATCCTATAAACGACCCCGGCCTAAGTTTCCTCCCCAGCTTCGCGCCAAGAAGCATTGTTTCCTCAGGACTATTTGAGATGTACATATCCCCTCGGCTTTATCCTATGAATCCTGCCCTCATCACCCACAAACTTCAATCCCCTCCTCTTGGAAACAACCTCGCCAATGAGGGTTACATCGGGATATTCGTATCGGCCCACATACCTCATAAGTTTCCTGGCTTCGTTTACGGAAAGCGTAAACAGAAGCTCGAAATCTTCCCCGTACTCAAGGGCTTCCTTAAAATTAGTTGATCTCTCAGAAAGGGGAATTAAGCTTTTATAAATAAACGCACCGACATTGCTCGCTGTAGTGAGTCTATACAAATCGAGAAAGAACCCATCTGATATATCTATCGTTGAGTTTATCTTGAAAAGTCTCGTAAGCGTTCTTGCCTCTTTTATTCGTGGGGTAAACCCGAGATGCCTTAATCTACCTTCTCCCAAAGTGCCTGTTACAAAAATTAAATCTCCTATTTTTGCGCCACTACGCAATGTTAATGATTCCTTTTCAACCTCGCCTATTATGGCTGTATCAATAACTAAATTCCGTCCTTCATTTGTATCGCCACCGACAATCGTAATATCATACTTTTTACATACAGCCTTTGCGCCGTTTAAAATAGATTTTAATATCTTTGAAGAGGCGCTTTTTGGAACGCCTATGGACATTAGAACATATTTTGGAATTCCTCCCATGGCAGCAATATCGCTTATATTTACACTGACTGCCTTCCGACCGACATCCTTCGGGTTGGTGTCTTTAGAAAAATGCACACCCTGAATAAGCATATCGCTTGCAAGAAGGAGATACTTATCTGGGGTATATTTTATGACCGCGGCATCGTCGCCGATACCGTATATTACGTCTTTACCGCGTTTAATATTTTTTTTAAGATAATCGATAAATTCCAGTTCATTCATAAAGCCTTTTCAATGTCTTCCTATACGGTTTTTTAAATATTCCCTTTTCGGTTATTATAGCCGTTATCAATCTGTTCGGCGTGACGTCGAAAGCAGGATTGAAAACACCAATTTTCTTGGGGGCAATATATTTACCCATTATAGTCCTGACCTCGTTTGGGTCTCGCAGTTCAATAGGGATATCCTCCCCTGATGCGATATTAAAATCGAAGGTCGAAATGGGCGCTGCGACATAAAATGGTATATCATGCACTTTTGCCAATACAGCTAAATTATACGTTCCTATTTTATTTGCGACATCGCCGTTTTGGGCTATTCTATCAGCCCCCACGATGATCTTATCAATTTTTCCGTCACGCATTAAACTTGCGGCCATATTATCGCAGATAAGGGTCGCATCTATGCCCTCCTTTAAAAGTTCCCAGCAAGTCAAACGCGCCCCCTGTAAAACCGGCCTTGTTTCGTCAACAAAAACGTGCACATGCTTATTATCTATTTTTGCTCTAAAAATCGGAGCTAACGCTGTTCCAAAATCAGCGGTGGCAAGGCCCCCCGCATTACAATGTGTCAGGATATCATCGCCCGATTTTATTAATCGTGAACCCTGTTTACCGATAGATCTACAAATTACCTTGTCCTCCCGGAGTATATTTATTGCTTCTTCTAGGAGCAGTTTTTTTATTGATGAGGTGCTTTTATTGCGGTTAATCCACGCCGATGCCCTCATTCTTTCAAGCGCCCAAAAAAGATTTCTTGCTGTAGGTCTTGACGATGCGAGATATTTTTCGCATTTTTCTATTTCTCTGTAAAATGGGGCGAACGTTTTTGCCTTTGAGCCCCTTACGCCTAAATACATACCAAAGGCACCGGCTATACCTATAGCCGGTGCCCCCCTTATGTTGAGTTTGCTTATAACCTTCCGGATATCTTTTATATTATTGCAATAAACAAATTTAAGTTTATTGGGTAAAAGATGCTGGTCGATGATTTTTACTCGATTCCTCTTCCATTCTATCGTCGGTACAGGCATATCACTCCCATATCTTCCGTGCCAGCCAGCTTTTTCTAATATCTATCGCCTTATAAGGGCAGACCTCATGGCAACACATACACCTTACGCATTTATGTCGATCCACTTCGTAGGAGCCTTTTTCGACACTTATTGCGTGCATGGGGCACGATAACTTGCATAAATTACACTTCTTGCAAATTTTATTATCGATCTCCGGCCAAAATCTTAAAAAAGATGCAATAAAATTGGTTAAGACCACGGGTAAATATCTGACAATCTTTCGCTTTTTTGCCAGCTTAAAATTGGTTATTAAAAAATCCGAAAAATTATCTCCTAAAATATCTATTCCTTCAATATCTGTCTCGCCCAAATGCCTCTTTTTGCATTCTCTTGTAACCGCGAAATCAAGGGGCTTACACCCTATCAAAATTGCCAAAAGACTGTCTATAGCTACTGCATCACTGCTTGCCATTAAAAAATTGGTTTTCCTCGGTTCTCCCGCAGATGGTCCCTCTCCTTCCATTGACCAGACTGCGTCTAAAATGCTTAAAGTTGGTTTTATCAAAGAAAAAACTTTTGCGATAATTTTTGCTAAATCTTTTTCGGTAGGGGCTTTCGCGTGACATTGTGTTTTAAACAAACCTACTACAGTGCCGTACATATTTTTTATAGCAGCGGTTATGCCTGTCGTCTCATGGGTCTTAAATTTAGGGATAGATATAATCTTATCTGCTTCTAATGCCCGAGCGCTCATAGGAAAACCATCTATTGCGCGGGTAAAGGTAAATTTGACGAGATTTACATTTTCTTCTCTTGCAACATCGCTTATACCGGAGACATCGTAAACCTTCCTTATATCTTTTATAAAACCACCCGGTGAATCGCCCATTGTGACACTGGCCCCTTTCTCCTTCAGGAGTCTTATAACTGCCCTTACGATTTCGGGATGCGTGCAAACCGCTTCTTCGGGTTTTCTTGCAGAAAGGATATTCGGTTTTACAAGAACCCTTTCGCCCGGTCTAACAAAAGCGCCCATACCCCCTATCAAATCAACGGCCCTTCTTAAGGTTTTCTGAACAAGGTAAGGGTCGTAATTCTCGCATTTGACTATAGATACGCGTGATTTATCCATTTTGAAAATTAAGCGCCTTCACCAAAAACACCATAAATAACGATGCCAGATTATGCGTAATATGCACTGTGATCGATGGAACAAGGCTTCCTGTCTTTTCGTATAAATACGCCAATAAAATTCCCAGAATCATTATCGGCATAAATCCTACTACATGCGCATGCAAAAATGAAAAAACCGAAGACGTGATAATTATACCCCAAAAGACACCTATATGCTTTTTAATGGCATTATACATAAATCCCCGAAAGAATATCTCTTCCATAATAGGGCCCGCAATCGCGGCAAACAAAGATGAATAAATCAAAAGGGGAATTTTTTGTTCTTTGAGAAGAATGTCAACGATTGGTTGAACCGGCGGTCTATATTTGAATATTGTTATAATAACCGCCGTTATCATCATTGTTATAAATAAAATCGGAATAATCGCCAGATAACCGGCAATACCATAGAATACATTTTTAAAAAAGTTTTTCAACGTAATCCCGATAGCGCTAAGGCGCTGACGGTATATAAATTTAACAAAATTTAATACGAAAATAATCCCTACGATATCAATAACGGTTGCGTTAAAAATAAACCGGAAATTTTTATTATCCAGCAATGGAAATTTTTGTAATAATGCCGCTTCCGACAGCATAAAGACATAGGCGAACGCATAGAACATAATTGTGAACTTTATGACATCTAGAAAATCCCATCTTATATAACTTCCCTCAAGCGTTCTCTTAATAAAAGTTTTCCCCTTCTTCCATTTATAAATTAATAAACCGTCCAGGAGTATGCTGCCGAAGAAAACTAAAACCATAAAAAAATTAACTGCCATCAAAAATAAATATAGCGGGGGATTCCTATGATAAACGGCTTCGATAGCCTTCTGTGATTCTTTAAATTTTGCCGCATCTATCAGCTCTATTCTATAGGGTTGCCCCAGCTCATCTTTAATGGGTTTGCCTTGCTTTTGGGCCATAAACAAAAGGAGGCTTATGAATACAACGAAACAAAGCATAAAAACATAAGGCCAGTTTGTTTTTAAAAATCTACCTATTCTCATTCTATACCTAACCTAAACAATCTATTAGCGTTACGCGTGGTAACTTCCTCAATCTTTTCCCCAGGCACATTCAGTATAAGAGACAGCGCCTCCACAAGATACACTAGATATGCCGGTTCGTTTCTTTTTCCCCTATACTTTTGCGGAGCTAAAAACGGGGCATCTGTTTCTAAAAGCAACCTGTCAATAGGGGCGTATTTAACAACATCCCTTAGCCTGGAAGAATTCTTAAAAGTTATATTGCACGTAAAAGAAATATGTAGGCCCAGATCCAGGACCTTTTTCATATAATCAGTGCCTTGAGAAAAACAATGCATAACGCCATCGATAGAGCCAGACGCCTCATTTTTAAGAATATCCAGGGTTTCCGCCGCCGCATTCCTTGAATGAATAATTATCGGCAGATTTAATTTTTTCTTTAATGCCAAAAAAGATAAAAATAAATCCTTCTGAAGTTCCTTGGCTGATAAATTCCTGTAAAAATCCAACCCTACCTCACCTATGGCTACAACCCTTTTATTGGTCCTGGCTAAATCTTCTACTATGTTCAATGAGTCATCTCGTATATCTTTTGCGTAATGTGGGTGGATGCCGACTGAGGCAAAAATTTGAGGTACTTTAGAGGCGAGTTCGCAGCCTTTTTTTGAGCCTTCGAGACTTGAGGCGACATTTATTATATATTTTACATTTGCTTTACGAGCTCGATTTAAAACTTCACCTAAATCATCTTGAAACTCCGGGAAGTCAAGGTGACAATGAGTATCTATTATCATTACTTTATTCTTGGAAAAAGCGGTTTTCCTTTATTAATTTTTGTACCTGGGATTATAAGGCCCCATTTAATCTGTTTATATTTTATTTTTGCGATATTCCCCTTACCCCCAATCTGATTCCACATATTTTGCGCTGTATCTGGCATAAAGGGGTATAAAAATACTGCGATAACGCCCAGGGATTGCACCAGGCTATATATCATGGCAGCTAATAACTCTTTATTGTTTTCTTTTGCTAATTTCCACGGCGATTTATCCTCTATATACTTATTTGCGTAATCTATTAAACTCCATATAATGGGTTTAAACACCCCCAATGAGTTCCCATCAGCAAACATAATGCTAATTCGTTTCGGCATATCCAAAATATTCTTTTTCATCTCCTCATCATGCAAGGAAGATTGAGCGCTTGGAATAATTCCTTCAAAATATTTCTCGACCATCGTTAACGTTCTATTGACGAGATTCCCCAAATCGTTGGCAAGGTCATCATTGTATTTCTTAACAAAAAGCTCTTCGGAAAAAGTTCCGTCATAGCCAAATTGAACCGCACTTAAAAAATAATATCTAAATGCATCCACGCCATACTTGCCTATCATTTCCATAGGGTCGATTACATTCCCTTTGGATTTAGACATTTTTTCACCGCCAATTACCCACCAGCCATGTGCAAAAATATGTCTCGGAAGACTTTCGCCAAGGGCCATAAGTATGATTGGCCAATATATAGCGTGGTGCCGCAATATATCCTTGCCGATAACATGGCGATCAGCAGGCCACAACGAATCAAAACGCTTCCTATCGTTTAAGTACCCAACACCGGATATGTAATTTATAAGAGCATCAAACCAAACGTAAGTAACATAATCGGCGTCGAATGGAATCTCGATGCCCCATGTAAGTCTTTTTTTAGGTCTTGATATACATAAATCTTGCAGTTTATTATTCTCCAAAAAACTTAATACTTCGTTTTTTCTTATCTGGGGTAAAATAAATGAGCTATTTTTCTTTATATGTTCTATTAAGACATTTTGATATTCTGAAATTGTGAAAAAATAATTTTCTTCGTTTAATTTTTCCAGAGGTCTTTTACAATCGGGGCAGTTGCCTTCGGGGGCCTGAATATACGACCAGAACATTTCACAGGGGGTGCAAAACCAGCCTTTATATATTTTTTTGTAAATTTTACCTTTTTCATGCAATACTAATAATACTTTTTTTACAGTCTCCTCATGTATTTTATCTGTCGTACGTATAAAATAATCATAGTTTATATTAAGTCTTTGCCATACTTTTTTGAAGTTTGGCACTATTGTATCTACAAATTTTTTTTCTTCTCCTTTATTAAAACCTGCTTGTAAAACTGCCTTTTCTATCTTTTCTCCATGTTCATCCGTTCCTGTCATAAAGAAAACTTCATATCCTGATTGTTTCATGAACCGAGCCATGGCATCACAAATTATCTGGGTATAGGAGTGTCCTATATGCGGTGGGGCATTGACGTAGTATAAGGGGGTAGTTATATAATATTGCTTTTTCACGCTAATTTCTTAAAAGGTATTTCTATCCGTTTTCCCTCTGCGGTTTCTATG
>SDBT01020117.1_pt1 | contig 10446 bp, 7 predicted proteins | sample 2277101 | NCBI WGS metagenome assembly SDBT01 (sample SAMN10404973, study PRJNA504765) | marine sediment metagenome | isolation source: marine sediment core GS10_PC15, 103 cmbsf | place: Arctic Ocean: Southern Knipovich Ridge | collected 2010
AAGGTCGGACGCGCGTCGGCCAGCGCCTTGATCAGCGTGTCCCGACCGGTGAACGGCTTGGGACCCGGGCTGGCCACCTCTCCAAAAACGAAATAATGCTGACTGCGGTAGCCGATTACCTCCACCACCACTTCCGGATCGATGTAGTAACGCGATAATTGCGCTTTGATCTTCTCGACTATCTCCTGGGTCGTGAGTCCGGCCACGTGCACCTCCCCCAGCAAGCGCAGCGAGACCTTGCCGTCCGGGCGCACACGCTGGACCACCCCGTCGATCTCCCCGGTTCCAGGAGCATGGAAGGCGATCGTGTCCGGTGGCGCCACTGTGTAGTGTCCGGTAGCGACGGGGGCATCGTTTGCTCGCAGGAAGGCCACGATTTGATCGTGCGTCGACGCACACCCGGCACTGAGAATGAAGACCAGCGCCGCCGCGCCGCAGGTGGCGATGGGCAGGTGGAGAGTCCGGCCCCAACGAGTCTCATGGGCTGGACAGCGGTGACTCATCATTGTCACGTCCGAATATGATCCCGTGCCCTCCATGGCGGATTCCCGCACCTCAGTGCTCTTATGGAGAATTTATCGACGGTTCCGCCAGCCGCATGAGGAACGAGGCCCGATCGTATCCAGATTTCCTTCCTGGCCGCCTCCAGACCGCTCCTTGTTTCAGCAACCACCATTCCGGGCCGATGTTCCCGATGGTTTCACCGCGCCTTAAGAGGCCCAAGAGCGGCTATGGATACGTACGAGCACTTCAAACTGAACAAGCCGCCCTTTGATCCGCACCCAGACGTGGATTCCTTCTTCGAGACACCGGGCCACGCCGAGGCACTGGCCACGCTCCAATATGTCGTGCATGCCGACAAGGGCAGCTGTGTCGTGGTCGGAGATTCAGGCTCCGGGAAAACCCTGCTGGCACGAATGGTCGCGGAAACGGTCGCGAACGACATGCCGATTCTGTGGGTTCCCGGCGGCGGACAACCCAGCGACCAGACCAACGCCAGCGTGTACTGCCCGCCACCCCGCGGCACTGCGCGCGGAGAGACTGCGCGACAGACGACCCTCACCGCTGAGACCCACACCGCCGCCCCCAGCTCCGACTCGCCGCTGCTGATTGTGGACTGCGCGGACGATCTGCCGCCCAGGGGCTGGGCCGACGTGATCGCGTGGTTCACCAATGCGATCCACCACTTGAAACCGGCCAACCTGCTGCTGTTCGGATTGCCGCGGCTGCTGGACATGCTGGCGTCGCCGGAGCTCGTTCGCCTGCAAGCGCGTGTATTCCGGGTTTGCCGGCTGGAGCCCCTGTCGATCGAGTTGAGCAAAGACTACATTCTCGCGCGCGTGGCGCTGGCCGGCGGCGATGCGCGCCGCGTCTTCGACGAAGAGGTCATCGAGCGGGTCGCGCGCCTAGGAAACGGCATCCCAGCCCGGATCAACCAGCTTTGCGACAACGCCCTGGTGGAGGCTTTTGGCGCGGGTCACCGCCGCGTCACGAATGCCGACGTGGGGAACGCCCTGCAGGTGATGCTGATGGGGCGCTCGGAGGAACGGACGGCGTTGCCTGCTCCCGCGCCGTCGCCGCGCGCAGTGCCGCCCCCGGCACGAGGCTCGCTGCCGCGGTGCCCGCCCGCGGTGCGCCCCAAGGCCGCGGCTCTGCCCGAACCGCCGCTGGCCCCGGCGCCGATCGGCGAGCTTGGAGAATCGGTCGACACGCGCCTGCGACGGTTCACGAGCCGCCTCTCTCAGGTTCTGAACGTGATCCATGAGATCGCGGATGAAGACGTCGAGCAGCCCTCCGCGGTAGAAACCGGATTACGAGCGGTCGCCACGGAGAGCGCCACCGTATAGCTCCGACGGTTCGCACCCACTTTCATCCCCGGCTGAGTCGCCCGCAGAGCATCGGTGAAGCTGCGCGGCGTCGGGGGCGGCTCAGAGCCGGCAATGTGCTCCTAACCGCCTGCCCATACAGCGCCGATAAGAACTCTATGCCCCGGAACGGCGACGGTGCCGCTGCGCGTCCTCGATCGGTCCCTGGCACTTTTTGCGCATCCACTCGGGAGCCTTGAGGAGCTCACCCGCTGTGAGACGTTACGTGGCCGACTCGATCGCTCTGGGCCTGGTGCTGCTGCTCGGAGTGTGCTTCTATTACCCCGAAACCGACCCGCTGCAATCACGCTACGTCTACTACGCGGACTCGTTCGAGCGGGCGGCGCGGCAGGTCAACCCCGAGTACACCGATTCATACCAGCGTTACGAGTGGGAGAGCTACACGCCCCTGATGACCCTCCTGGCGCGCGGCACGCTGCTCGCCTTTCCGGGCGACCCGGGCACCGCGGTCACGGTGCTCCATTTCGGCTTGGCGCTCGCCGCCGGCGCGCTGACCTTTCTGGCCACGCGCTATTACTTCTCCGTGGTTCCGGCGCTGTTCATCACGGTCCTGCTGATGTACGACCGTGCGCTGATGCCGCTGGCCCGGGGCTTGGGCGTGATGGTCGTGCTGCTGCTTACGCCCCTGCTGTTGATCTTCATCCACAATCTGGCTCGAACGCAGGAGCGCCGGACAGCTTGGCCGCGGCGGATCGTCCCGATCGTGCTGCTGGGGGTCTCGGGCGCGTTGATCTACTCGCTCGGCGCCCACGAAACCGTCTACGCGGTCGTATTCGCGATCGGCTTCGTCGGCATTCTGACGGCGGGCTGGATCGTGCGATCTTTGCGCACCCGGCAGCGGGCGCCGGGACCGACTCCACCGACGTTGATCGGGCTGGGCACGGCGGCGGTCCTGGCGGTGGTGATCTTCACAGCCACCTGCCACGGCATCGCGAAGGAGCAGCATCCGGACGGGTTGTGGAGCATGCTTCGATACCGGCTGTTCGTCGGTTTGACTCTGGACGACGCCGAGCTGGAGTTAACGGAGCCTGACACGAACCGGCTCCTGCAGTGGAAATCGACCTTCTACGCCGGTCGCTACCTGACCGGCTATGGCAGTTACCACGCCAACACCTTTCTGTATCACGGACCGGGTTTCAACGGGATTATCCCGCTGTGCGTCTTGCCGGGCTTCTTCGTCGGGCTGTGGGGATTCGGGCGGGCGTTGGTTCGGCTGGCGCGGTCCGCCGGGCCACCGATCGACCGGTCGCAGCGCTACTTCCTCATTCTCAATCTGGTTCTGCTGACTGTGTTTGGGCTGGTGGCGCTGATCTCGAGCGACCCCAAGCCGACCCGTTATACCGCCTGCATGTTTGCGATCTTCGCGCTGTCGGCGCAGGGCTATCAGCGGCTCTACCAACTCGTTCGACGTTTCGTCACCGAGCGACAGTGGAACTTCATTCCGCTGCTCGCGAACCATCGACAGTTCGCTGCCCGAGTGGCGGCGGCGGCACTGGTGGTGGCGGTGGGTGGGGCGCTGTCGCTACGGCTACACAAGAACCACGCCGATCTGCACCGATACTTCGCGCGCTATTTGAGAGAGATTCCGACCGATGGGCTGCTGCCGCTGCTGGAGCAGGCCCGCGGGGAGTACGCTTCGAAAGAGGTCTATTTCCTGAACGGCTTCGTCGCGCACGCGTGGCATCCGGCAATCGGTCTGCTTTTGGGTTGGGACGTGCCCGCGAACGTCCGGTTTGTGAATCCGCACGTCTGGAAGCAGCCGCTGCCGGCCGACGCGGCGGTTTTCGTGCGCGAGCGTTCCGAATGGAGGAGCGGTGATGCCACCGACCTCGGCAAGTAACCTGTTGATCCTGATCCAGGCCCCGTACTTCGAAGACTACGGGCCGATGCGCAAAGCCGCCGGGTGCTATTTTCCGCTCGGGATCGGCTACATCAGCGCGTTGGTCAAGCAGCACGGTTTCCGCGTGCGCTTCATCGACCCGAACGTGCAGGACCTCACCCCGGCCGCCGTCGCCGACGTCGTACGCCGGGAAGATCCTCTGCTGGTGGGCGTGTCGTTTATGACGCCGCAGTTCTTCACGGCCCGGAAGATCGTCGATGCGATTAAGTTGCAGTCCCCTCAAACGCCGGTCGTGCTGGGTGGGGCGCATCCGAGCGTGATGCCGCGTCGCACGCTGGAAGAGATTCCCAACGCCGACTTCGTGGTTTACGGCGAGGGCGAGCAGACGACGCGCGACTTATTGGAGACGCTGTCGGGCGGAAACGGTCGCTTGGCGGAGATCGAGGGGCTTGCGTGGCGCCGTGACGAGCAGGTGGTAGTGAATCCGCCGCGCCCGCCGCTCGAAGACCTCGACCAACTGCCGCACCTGGACCGCGAGTTGATCGACCAGTCGCTCTACCACCAGCAGGGCTTCCTCAGCTATTCCAAGCACGCGGCGGCAATTCACACCTCGCGCGGCTGTCCCGGGCGGTGCACGTTCTGCGCGTCGGGCTACAAGCTGGCGTCGCAGGTGCGCGAGCACAGCCTCGACTACGTGATGAAAGAAATCGATGGCCTGCGCAGCCGCTACGGCATCGACTACCTGCTGATCAAGGACGACACGTTCACGATGAAGCGTTCGCGCATTCGCGAGTTCTGCCGCTTGATCAAAACCCACCATCCGGGCCTGAAATGGCACTGCATGGGCCGCGTGAACACCATCAACGCGGAACTCCTCGCAACCATGAAGGACGCCGGCCTGAACGACATCTTCTTCGGGATCGAGTCCGGCAACGACGCGATCCTGAAGAGCTGCTGCAAGTACATCACGACCGCGCAGGTGCGTCAGGCGGTCGCGGCGACCGATCGGCTCGGGATTCGCAGCTATGGCGCGTTCATTCTCGGTCTGCCGGGCGACTCGCGCGAGACGATCGAGCAGACGATTCGGTTTGCCTGCTCGATGCCGCTGACGATGGCGGGCTTCTCAATCCTGACGCCCTACCCGGGCACGAAGGTCTTCGAGGACTACTACGCGGGCGCGGACGACGAGCAGATCGACTATCGCAGCTTCATCGCCTCGACCGGCCTGCACGTCGTCGACGGCTACACCGGCTTGAACGGTCTGGACCCGCACGAGTTGCCGCAGCTCGTCGCGGCGGCGCAGCGCCGTTTTTACGGGCGGCCGCGACAGATCCTGCGGATGCTGCGGGCCGGCACGCCGGGGATGTTCGCTGGTTATCTAAAGGGGTTTGCCGCGTTGGTCAGCAAGGAACTCCGCCTCCGGCGCAAGCCGGCAGGGGCACCCGTGGGAGCGCAATGAGAACATTACTGATCGCGCCTCCGTGGCTGGACATTTACGGCGATTTCAAGGCCGCCGCCAAGCTCGGCTGCGTCAGCCATCCCCTGGGTCTGGCGTACCTGGGCGGGGCGATACTGGAGATCGGCGGCGATTGCCGAATCGTCGACATGGAAAGCGATGGAGTGAGCGTCGAGCGCCTGCTCGAGCTCATCCGCGAATACCAGCCGGACATCGTCGGTATCTCCGCCACCACTCCGGTCTTCAAGAACGGGACCGTCCTGGCCAGAGAGATCAAGAAGCACTTCCCCGAGATTCCGCTCGGGATCGGCGGCGTCCACAGCACGATCATGGGCCGCGCGATCCTGGAAGAGTGCCCGAGCTTCAATTGCCAGGTGGTCGGCGAGGCGGAGCACACCATTCAGGAAATCTGCCGGGCGGTCGAAGCCCACAGGTCATTCGAAGACATCGCCGGCGTCATCTGGCGTCAGAACGGCAACATCGTGGAGAACCCCCGGCGGCCACTGACGCCCGAGCTCGACGCGTTGCCGATGCCGGCCCGGCATCTGCTAAACGCCGACAACTACCAGCACAGTCTGCCGGGCCAGGGCTTCGTTCGGTACGCCAACCTCTTTACCTCGCGCGGCTGTCCGTTCCAGTGCGTGTTTTGCAGCCAGCACACGATGCACGGCCGGCGGATGCGCTTTCACGGCATTCCGCGCGTGATCGAGGAGCTGAAGAACATCACCGAGAACCTCGGCGTTCGGCACGTGATCATGATGGACGAGACGCTCACGCTCAAGCGCAAGCGCACGTTCGAGCTGTGCCAGGCGATCCGTGACCACGGCCTCGAATTCAGTTGGGAAGGCTGGACGCACGCCAGCACCGTCGACGAGGAGTTGCTGCGGGCCATGAAGGCGGCGGGGTTGATCCGGCTGTCGTTCGGGATCGAAAGTGGCGACCCGGAGATTCTCAAGCGAATCAAGAAAGGCGTCACCCGCGAGCAGATTCAGAACGCCTACCGCGTCGCCGCCCGGGTCGGCATCGAGACGCGCGGCTCGGCGATGCTCGGGCATCCCAACGAGACGCGCGAGACCGCCTGGCGGACGATCAAGTTCATCCGCGGCCTAAAGGAATGCCAGCAGATTTTCCTGAACATCGCCTGCCCCTATCCCGGCACCGAACTCTACGACTGCGCCCTCAACGGCCGCGATGGCATGAAGCTGCTGACGACCGACTACTCCCGCTACAAACGCTACGGCGAGCCGGTCATCGCGGTCAACGATCTCGATCCGAAGGCGCTCAAGCGGCTTCAGACCATCGGCCTGCTCTACTTCTATCTCACGCCGCGACGCATCTGGTACAACCTGGTCAAGCGGGCCGGCGTGCGGGCGGGTCTGGTGAACGGCTGCGCGTTTCTGTCAGGAATCCTCAGCAGCCTGTGGCAGGCCAAGCGATGAGATCGCCGGTCACACTGCTTCGAATCATTCTGACGGTGGCTATCCTCGGCGCGCTGCTGGCGTTTATCACCCCGGCTCGCGTGTTAGCCGACTTGCAGCATTGCGACTGGCGTTGGGCCACCCTGGCACTGCTCCTGGCGCCGGTATTCCTGTGGTGCCGGATCTGCAAGTGGAGCTTGCTCGAACGGCAAGTGCTCGGACCGGCCGACGTCGCGCAGGTGTTGCCCCGGTACCTGTGGGGGATGGCGGTGGGGCTGGTGACGCCGGGCCGCGTCGGCGAGCTGGCCCGCATGCGCGCCCCTACGTTGTCAGCTCGGGGCGGCGGCCTGTTCTTCCTGGAAAAAGCGGTCGAGGTTGCGTGTTTGCTCAGCCTGTGTCTGCTTGCGCTTCCAGCGCTCGGGGTCCTGCCCTGGTGGACCGTGCTGCCTCTCGCGGGTCTCTTGGGCTACGTGTTCTGGTCGTGGCGCGGCGTGATCAAAGTCTGCCTTACGTTCGTCGGACGCGTGACGGGTCGTCCTTCGCCGGTGCGGCGACGCGAGTTGACCGACAGCCTTCCAAACCTGAGGTTGTCGGGCTGCGCCGTCCTCTCTATGGCCTGCTTTCTCATCTACATCACACAGGCCTACCTCGTGTTGCGCGCCCTGGGCGTATCCGCCGATCCGGGCGTGGTGCTGCTCTATCCGCTCGTGCTACTGGCGAACCTGGTGCCGATCACCGTGGGGGGCTACGGGGTGCGCGAAACGCTGGCCATGGTCGTGCTCCAAGTTCGCGAGATTCCCGCGGCAAAGGCGGCCGCGAGCGTGGCGATCGTTACGTTCTTCGATCTGGTCTTGCCCGGGCTAACCGGCGCCGTGCTGCGCGGACTGGGAAAGGTGCCGTCGTCGAACACGCGAGAGCCGTCGACGCCGGGGAGCACGCCGGTGCAGCCCGACCAGTGGGACGACTTCTGGGAAGCCCGGAACCGTCGCTGGGCAGGCCGCCTGGTTGCCTGGGTCCGGCAACGCTTCGTGACGGCGAAGCTGGCCGCGTACATCCGCGAAAACACGGAGAAGGGCACGCTGGTCGAAGCCGGCTGCGGCTCGGGCGAAATCACGCTCCGGGTGGCCGCCGAGCGGGGCGACGACGTTGTGCTGGTGGACTGCTCGCCCAAGGCGCTGGCCCTGGCCGGCCGGCTGGCACGCAGTTACGGGATCGAGGCCCGGCTGGTCGAGTGTGACGTCGCCGAGCTCGGCGCGCACGTTCGGCCCTCACCGGACACCACGGTCTTCAACGTCGGTGTCGTCGAGCACTTTCCGGACCCTTCCGGCGTTCTGCGTGAGATGGCCCACGTCAGCGGCCGTGACGCGCTCGCCGTCATCCCCGAGCGTTCGGCGTTCTGGCTGGTATTCATCCGCATCGCGCGGCTGCTGGGGCTGGTCCCGCGGGGTTTCTTCGTGCAGTTCTTCGACCGGAAGCGACTCGCCGCCATCGTGTCCGAAGCGAATCTGCACGTACGTTGGATGCGGAGCGTCCGGATTCTGGGAGTGATTCCCTACCTTGGCGTCAGCTACAGTCTCGTCCCCCGTCGAGAACCTCGCCATCGCGCCGATGTGCAACAAACGCAGGCCGGTGCGCAACTTGGCGATTCGCGTGTAGAGGAGAATCCGGCTGTGGAAGTGACCTCGTGATTCCGCCGATGGACCAACTGAGGGCAGGTGGACGCACCGGAAACGCGCGATGTTCGTAAGCTCGCATCAGGCCGAGATCAGCGTCATCACCCCAATGTACAACGAGGTGGGGCGGATCCGGGAGAATATCGGACGCATCCTGGCGGCGCTCGAGCGCCTGGGATTGCCCTGGGAATACATCCTCGTCGATGACGGCTCAACCGATGACTCGCTCGAACAAGCCAGCGCGGCGATCGGTAACCACCCGTGTTGCCAGATCATCCATTACCCGGTGAATCGCGGGCGGGGTTACGCGCTGCGGCAGGGTTTCGCGGCGGCGCGCGGCAAGTACGTGATCACCACCGAGTCGGACCTTTCGTGGGGCGAGGGGATCATCCGAGCCCTATATGACCGGCTCGTGCTCGACGGGTGCGACGTGGTCGTCGCCAGCGTCTACCTCCCCGACGGCGGGTTCGAGAACGTCCCGTTCTCACGGCGTCTGCTCAGCTCCGCCGGCAACACGATCATGCGCTGGTGCTTCGGCGGGAAGCTGACAATGCTCTCGGGCATGACCCGCGGCTACCGCTGCGAGGCGATCAAATCGCTGCACCTCGAGACCGACCGCAAGGAGATCCACCTCGAGATCATCGCCAAGGCACAGGCCCTCGGCCTGCGCATCGTCGAGATTCCCGCCACCATCCGCTGGCAGGATCCCGGCCCCGGACAGAAGCGCAGCGGCGTCGGCGGGATGGTGAGGTTCATCGTTCCGCACCTGGTCAGCTCGTACAACCTCGGCGCCGCGAAACTTCTGATGTGGGGGACCGCGACGCTCTTCTTGCTCGGGACCGGCCTGGCCGGGTTCGGCGTGCTCAATAAGCTCTTCTCGATCACGCCGGCAAACATGCCCCTGCCGAACATCGTCACCTATGGCTTGGCTCTGATGCTCATGGCGGGGATGTGTGCCTTGTTCGGCGGCGTGAGCCTGCAACTGGCCACCCTGCACCGCAGCATCACGCACATCCAGTCGCAACTGGAGCAGCTTCAACAGACAAACACCGTTGGCACTCGGCAGACGCGCGACCTGAGCGAAACCGGGATGCCAGAACCCCCAAGGTTGCCTGGCGCGGCGCGTGCAACGTCGAGCAGCGCTGCGTCAATCTCCGATTCGTGAGCTCGCCGTTTACCTGGCTGCGCGTCCAGCCGTCGCTCGAAAAGCGGCGAGCGTATCTCGCAGGCTGTCCACGAGCGCGTACCCGTGCACCCAGCCCGTGCGTTGACGCAGCTTGGCGCACTCGCCGCAACTGTGCCGAATGTCCCCCTGGTGAAATCGCTCACTACACGACTCGACCGAATAGGGCTCCCCCACGATATCGATGAGAGTGTCGGCCAGCTCGCGGATGGTGGTGCTCTCACCGCTGCAGACGTTGTAGATTTCGCCCACGGCTCCTTGTTGCGCGATGAGCCAGTACGCGGCGACGGCGTCGCGGACATCGAGGAAGTCGCGGGCGCTGGACAGGTTGCCGAGGCGGATGATGCGATCAGGGGGCTCCCGCGCGATCTGCGAGCAGATCTCGCCGATCACTGTCTGTGGCGGCATTCCCGGGCCGAACAGGTTGAACGGGCGGGCGATCACGATTGGGAGCGCGAATTCCGCGCAATAATGCTGGCAAAGCTGCGTCTGCGCAAGTTTGGCGCGCCCGTAGGCGGTCGCGGGATTGCACGGGTTATCCTCGCCGATCCGGGGTGCATCCGTCGGGCCGTATTCGGCGGCTGAGCCGATCACCAGCACGCGCGGGCTGATCTTCGCCGCGCGGACCGCTTCGAGCAGGTTGCGGGTGCCGTCGACGTTCGCGGTGCGCAGCTCGGCCTCGGTCGCGGGGGGCATACGCCCGGCGAGGTGGATGATCGTGTCGGGACGACATGCAGCCAAAGCAGCGGTGATTGACTCGATCTCACGCAGATCGCCGACGAACTGCCGCTCGACGCGCGCGTCCGCGGATTCGTGCAGGTCAAAACCGACTACCCGGATCGGCTCGGATCGGGCGTGTAGATAATCGACCAGGTGCCGGCCGGTAAAGCCGCTGTGGCCGGTCACGAGCACGACCTGCTGTTCCGACGCTCTCTGCATCAGACCCGTCCCAGCTATCAGTTCTCGTCCGGCAAGAAGACCGATCGGTCG
>SDBT01020118.1_pt1 | contig 10445 bp, 10 predicted proteins | sample 2277101 | NCBI WGS metagenome assembly SDBT01 (sample SAMN10404973, study PRJNA504765) | marine sediment metagenome | isolation source: marine sediment core GS10_PC15, 103 cmbsf | place: Arctic Ocean: Southern Knipovich Ridge | collected 2010
GCAGACGAAGAGCTGGCGGCCACATTCGTCACATTGCTGCGGTTGGCGATGGGCAGGGTCAAATGGCGGGTACCGGCGACAACGGTTGTCGTCAGGGTCCTGGATCCCGAAGGGCAGATACGGAGGCAGTGGTCCTTGAGCAGATTTTTCCGACATGATGTAGCTCGGAGCGGCTGGCGCGACTGCTATCACCAGGGGCTCATGACCTTGGCGCCGGTCCGCTCAAGGTCGGTGACGTTGCGGGTCACCACCACGCATCCGTGAACCCTGGCGGTTGCTCCGATGAGAGCGTCAACCACCGGCAGGGACCCGCCGCCGACCTCGGCCGCGCCGAGCATCGCACCCCAGGTCGCCGCGACCGCGGTGTCAACTGGGAGGATTCGCCCGTGAAACCGGTTGGACAGATCCTCCCTGACCCATGTTTCGAGCCGTTCTCGGCGTGGGCCCGTCGGTAGCTTCGCGATTCCCTTGTGCAGCTCGCCGATCGTGAGGACGCTTAGGAACATCCCATGCTCATCGTGGCCGTTGACCCACCGCACCACCGCCTGATTCGGCCGTGGCTTGGTCAGCTCGGAGACAACGCAGGTATCGAGCAAGTACCTCACAGCTCGACCTCGCGACCGGTGTCCCGGTCCCGTTCCAGGTCGAGCTCGATCTCTCCCAGGGGTGATGAGCCCAGAAATTCTACCAGCGCGACCTCCGGTCGGGCGAGCCGGCGATAATCCTCAACCGACAGCACCACCGCGGTCTCTTTTCCCCGCCGAGTCACGATCTGTGGCCCGGTCTTCAGGGCCTCCCTGACGACCTCGCTAAACCGGTTTTTTGCTTCCTGCAGTTTCCAAATACCGCTCATCGGAAACCTCCCTTGGCTAGCCAGGCTAGCCGCTTGTATAGCATATCATATGCCTGCCCTGTCCTGTCCTCCTCAAAAACCTCATCCAGGCATCGGGAGAAACAAAGTTGCGCAAAATGTACTGCCCCAATGGGAATTGCGGATGCGGGTCTGTGGCCAATTTCTCGGCGGTTGAGGCGTTTTTTCGCCTCTCGGCAGCTCTCTCACCACCAGTCTCCCGAGGTCAGCCGGGGACGAGTCGGCCGCGGCCGTTACCGTGGCAGAGCCCGGCCTGCCGGCGTCGAGCCGGCCCTGGCGGGGCGTTTCTTTGTGACTGAGGTTTCTTCGTGACCGAGATTTCTACGCGACCTTGCGTGTCGGCACCAGCACAGGGAGGCATCGGTGGCAGGCACCAGGGTATTGATGTTTTGATCATTCAACCTAAAGGTGTCAGGTACGGGGGCATTGACGTAATGAGCACGCCACCAGATTTGGTATTCGCCCTCGCACTGGCCCACATTGGCAGCCAGGTACAGATCGAGGTAACAAGGAATCTGAGCCCAGGCAGATCAGGTCAGTTGGCTGGGAGCAGTGGCCGCCACGGGGTTCGATTCCGCCGGTGCCGTTTCGCCCCGCAAACTACAGCCGAGAGATTCGAGCTGTTTCCACGGTGATCACCATGGGCTGCCTTTCAGACCCCCGGTTTTGAAGGGTCTCCATGCCCTCCCACGTGATGACGGAGGTATTTCCTGCGTTGAAGGGGTAGGGGATTCCGAAGCCCCAGGTACCTTGGGTGATGGTTTGTGGTTCCCAGTGAGGTTCGGCAGCTCGATGATCCGCGCTTTTCGGGGAATCTGAATCGGAATCGGGTGGATATGGCGAACGCTCATTTCGCGAAGGAGCACTTCCACAACATGGCGGAACAGGGGTAGTGGTGCGAAACATCAAAACCCTGGTGCCTGGAACCTTTAACGCGGAATCCATTTCATTACAGGTTTCCGAGGTGCGCCCGGATCTGCCCGACGAACTTTGCAGGGGCCCTCGAACTCTCCGCTCAGATCGTTTATATCAGTTCTCATTTTATATTTTGATATAAAAGCGGCGTCTCAAATTCTGGGCGTCTCGGTGCTAAACTGATAGTAACAGGAGTCCACCTGTTTGGTTCGAAAGTCACTTCTGGAGAACCATATGCCGCCCGAACGACCAGGGGAATCGCCCGACGAGGAGACGAGGCCAACGGCGCGCCGGGAGTACGAATCTCCCGCGATCTGTTGGCAGGAGGACCTCTCGCCGACCGTTCAAGAGCTCGCCTTCGCCTGCGCAAAAATTAGCGGGCAGGATGGCCCGTGCACCGCGGCACCCGCGAGCTGACCATGGCGTACACGATTGACGATCACATTGCGTGGCAGCGGGTCGGTGATGAAGTGGTGCTGGTAAATCTCGACTCGGCGGTCGCGGTCGGGCTCAACCCGGTCGCGAGTGTGATTTTCCCAATGCTCGAGGACCATGACGAGAAAAGCATCGTGGCCGCAATCGTCCGTGAGTTTGAAGTCAATCCCAGCGATGCTCGGGAAGATCTCCGGGGGTTTGTCGCTCAGATGATGGAGCAGCAAATGCTCTACGCGGAGGAATCCACGAAATGAGCGAATGCGGCTCGTGGGCCGGACTCCGCGCTCGTGCAGAGCATCTCGAGACACCGCTGATCGTTCATTTGGAGCTGACCTCAGTGTGTCCGTGGGCCTGCGTATTCTGTTCGACGGTGCCTGCCCCTCACCAAAAGGCCCTGGGTTCAGCCGAGTGGATCTCTGTGCTCGACGATCTCCGTGAACTCGGTGCGCTCCAGGTCGTGTTCACCGGTGGTGAGCCGCTCGCCAGCCCGGACTTTTTCGAGGTGGCCCGCGCGGCCCGCACGCGACGCTTTGCCATTCGCATCTTCAGCAATCTTGCCCTCGTTGATAAACCCACCGCCGCGGCTATAGCTGAGCTACGCCCGTTGGCGGTAGAGGCGAGCCTGCACGGCGCGACCGCTGCCACTCACGATCTCACAACCCGTCGGGAAGGCTCCTTCGATCAAGTCTGGGCCGGTGTCGAGCGACTGCAGGGTCACGGCGTTCGATTGGTGCTGAAAACACTGGTGACACGTCTCAACGAGAATGAAATCGACGACCTCATCGACTTGGCACGTGAACGGGGTGCGCCATTGCGCCTGGATTTGGCCCTGTCGCCGCGCGGTGATGACGGGCGTATCCCGGCAAATCTCGAGGCATCCGAACACACCCAACGGCGGATCCTGGCCAGGATGCGATCTCTCGGCCGGCTGCCTGCAACCAAGCACGCCGGGGCGAGCCGCAGCTGCGGCGCCGGCCGGACGACCCTGGCGATCGACCCGACAGGCAACGTGTACCCCTGCATTCAGTGGCGTAGCCGGTCACTGGGCAACGTCCGGGCACAACGGCTGAAGGAGATGTGGCAGAGGTCGCGAACGCGTCAAGCAGTCTCGCAGATCACAGAGACGGCGGCTCAGCTTCTCGCCGCAACCAGCCCGGCGACTGCGGCGTATTCCTACTGTGCCGCTCTCGCCGAGCAGCGCACCGGGGACCCGTTGAAACCGGACGCCGGCTTCCTGCAACGTGCCCATTTGGCCGCCCAACTCGGGGAGGGGCCGTGATTACCCTTGCCGGTGTCAACGTCACGGTGGAACCCGATGACATGCTTTCCGCGGCTGAGCGATTGCTGCTTCGCCGGCTGAAGGTCATGTCTCGATCGGCGAAATTACCGGCCGCCCCCTTGCTGGCCTCGGTTCGACTTCGCCTTGCAGACAGGGAGCAGACGTCGGCCGGTACCGGTGGCTCGCTCGATGGTGCACGGGCGGCACGGATCGACTGCAGTGAGGGCGCGGTCAAGATTCACCACGAGTGCTTCGACGTCTTCATCGACCCGTCGACGGGCGATGCCCTCGTCCGCCGGGAGACCGACGACGCCTACCCTCTCGAAATCGCGATCCGCACGGCGGTGTGCTGCGCGCTTCCACGGGCTGGTGGCCTGCCGCTACATGCGGCGGCGGTGATCATCGATGGCTGGGCTGTGGTGTTCTTCGGGTGTTCGGGCGCTGGCAAGTCGACCATCGCCGCCGCGTCTCCTTACCCGGTGCTGTCCGACGAGTTGGTGGCGGTCAGGGGCCCGAACTGGATTGCTGAGGCTACAGGCTTCTGGGGGGAAATGGGCACGCAGGACGCGAATCCCACATGCTTCGGGGCACCACTCAAGGCTCTTGTCGAGCTCCAAAAGGGGCCGGCTTGTCACATCGACACCATCCCGCCGGACAAGGCATCACGGCGTCTACTGCACGTCGTCAAAGTGCCGACGATTCCTCTGCTGTGGCGTGACGTACTGCTGCAAACGGCGCGTTTGGCCCGGGACGTCCCGGTCTATCGAATGCAGTGGCACCGTGATGATCCGCCGTGGCGCGATTTACGACATCGACTCGGGATCTCGGACACAGCTGCTCGCCCGAACCAAGGAGCAGCATGGCCGAGCTCGAACGCATGGGAGGTTCCCAGTGCGACCATCCCTTGAACTGGTCCTGCGCGGTACCCTCTTCATCTGGTTGGTTTCCGGATACGTCGCTCCGGGTCTGTGCTCTGACAGAAGCGCCCTGGTCACTTCACAGGCGATCAAGGTCCTGGCCGACGACCCCGCCCAGTATGTTTACTTCGGCTATGCGGCCGACATCGACGGCAACCACATGGTTGTCGGCGCCTATTACGCTAGCACGGGGGGGTGGACCCAGTCCGGGGCGGCCTACATCTTCAGGCGCAACCACCTCAGCAGTGACGGATGGGAACAGGTAGCCAGGCTGGCACAGCTGGAACCGTACATGTACGACAACTTCGGAGTGGCGGTCGCCATCAGCGGCGACACGGTCGTTGTCGGTACGATGGAGAGCTACGGCGGCGGCACCGCCTATGTCTATGAACGCAATCAGGGCGGCATCGACGCCTGGGGACTGGCATCAATCTTGGTGGGAAGCGACACCGTTGAGGACGACTATTTCGGCCGCGCCGTGGACATTGACGGCGACACTCTTGTCATCGGCGCTTACGGCGATGATGATGGCGGCAGCACGGCAGGCGCCGCGTATGTCTTTCGCCGGGAACCAGGTACGCCCGGAGGAGATTGGGATGAGATCTCGAAGCTGACGGCGTCGGATGCGGCCGCCGCCGAGTATTTCGGGCTCTCGGTGGGTATCAGCGGTGACACCGCCGTGGTCGGTTGCTTTCGGGACAGCGTCATCGCCGCCGACGCCGGCGCCGCCTACATCTACGAGCGCAACCACGGTGGCATCGAAGACAGCTGGGGCGAGGTGGTCAAGCTGGTGGCGAGCGACCCCGACCAGTTGGATAGGTTCGGCCGCTCGGTAGCCATCGACGGCAGCACCGTCGTGGCTGGCGCCTACCATGACGACGATTCGGGCATCGACGCCGGAGCGGCGTACTTGTTCGAAAGAAACAACGGTGGCGCTGACTCCTGGGGGCAGGTGCGAAAGCTGACGGCGAGCGACGCCACTGAGCTGGACAACTTCGGTTCCTCGGTGGCACTTGACGACTCGACCGTGGTGGTCGGCGCCCCTATGCGCGACATGGATGGAACCTTCCAAGTCGGCGCCGTGTACGTTTTCGAGCGAAATCATGGTGGCGCGAACCTTTGGGGCCAAGTCACCATGATCGTGCCACCAGTCACCGACTCGGACCAGCTCGGCTCGTCGGTCGCCATCGATGGGACCTTTATCGCGGCAGGTGCCTCGAGAGACGACGAGAACGGTTCCGGCGCCGGCGCGGCGTGGGTGTACCTGCGCGACGGGGATCGATGGCCGCAAGAGGCATCTCCCCGACCACTTGACGGTGAGGACGGCGATAAATTCGGAATCGCGGTCGGCATCAGCAACGACACCGCCATCGCCGGCGCCTACTACGACGACGACGGCGCAACCGACGCGGGGTCGGCCTATATCCTCGAACGCAACCAGGACGGGAGGAACACCTGGCAGCATGTGGCCAAAGTGGTCGCGTTGGACCCATCCGAGGACGCGCGCTTCGGATACGGAGTCGACATCAGCGGCGGCACGGCCGTTGTCGGAGCGGTGGGTGACGACGAGGCCGGCAGTAGCGCCGGGGCGGCCTATATCTTCGCGCGCAACCACCCGATCGCTGACAGCTGGGGCGAGCTCAAGAAACTTCTTCCGGTGAGTCCCCCAACCGGCGCCTGGTTCGGTTTCGCGGTGGCGATCGACCGAGACACGGCGCTGGTCGGCGCCCACTCTGACGACGGGGCGACGGGGCGCTCCGGCTCCGTATACGTCTTCGAACGCAACCAGGACGGACCCGAGGCTTGGGGTCCCGTGACCCAGCTGGCCCCGTCCGATCCCGCCTTCCAGGACTACTTCGGCTGTTCGGTGGACATTGACGGGGACCTTGCGGTGGTGGGTGCCTGGGGCAATGACGATCTCGGGAACCTGACCGGCGCAGCCTACATCTTCTCCCGTCACCAGGGAGGCGGAAACGCCTGGGGGCAGGTGGCCAAGCTCGTGGGCCACGAAGCGGGCGAGCAGTTTGGTCGTTCTATCGCTGTCGACGGCAGCCTCGTGGTCGCCGGTGCGCCGTTGAACGATGGGCTCGCCGAGAACGCCGGTGCGGCCTATGTCTACGAGAGGAATCAGGGTGGAGCGGCCGATGGATGGGGGCTGGTTGCCACCCTGACGGCGGAGGCGGATGCGGGGGCGTCCGCGGCTTTCGGGGAGGTGGTCGATATCGAGGGAAATCGGATCGTAGTCGGGTCGCCAAGCGACTACACCAATGGGACGGCCTATGCCGGCACGGCGTACCTGTTCGAGCAAAACCGTGGTGGCGCCGACGCCTGGGGCCGGATCGCGAAGGTTTTTCCAACCTACGGCGCCCGATATTATGGCGAAGCCCTCGCCATGACCGCCACCGAGCTCATCGGCGGCGGTCCGGATGCGAGCCACTCTTTCACCGCGCACGGCAGAGCCTACGTCCACCGCCTGACTGCCCTCGAAAGCGACCTTTCGGTGACCAAGTCCGACGGCTCGGACACGGTGACCACGCCGGGAACCACCGTGGTCTACGACCTCACCGTGGCCAACGCGGGACCGGATGCGGTTGTTGGTGCAGTGCTCACCGATGTCCTGGACCCGGCGCTGTTTGATACCGCGTCGGCAGTTTGGACCTGTGCCCCGGATACGGGCGCGGGACCCGAGACTGACTGCCCGGCGAGCGGTGATGCGGCGGATCTCGCAGCCGGCGTCGCGGTCGACGTGGAAAGCGGCGACTCGGTGACCTTCGTCTTGACCGCACCGGTGCCGTACTCGGCCACGGGCGATCTCGTCAACACCGCGACCATCGACGCTCCGTCCAACGTCTACGATCCCGATCTCGACAATAACCGCTCAACGGACATCAACACCCTGCGTGAGCTCGACTTTGGCGACGCTCCGGACCCGAGCTATCCGACCCTGCTCGCTTCGGGGGGGGGCCGCGCACGGAATCGACCAGTTGCTCAGGCTGGGCGCCAACGCCGATGGTGAGCTCGACGGCCAGCCTGACGCCACGGCCACCGGTGACGACGACGACGGGGGCAATGACGATGACGGCGTCGTGTTTCGCTCGTCGCTGATGCCGGGCCGTTCCGCCGCCACCGACGTCGAGGCCGGTACCGCAGCCATCGTCAGCGGATGGGTCGACTTCAACATCGACGGCGACTGGGATGACGTCGGCGAACAGGTGCTGACCGACGTGGCCGTTGTTGCGGGGGTCAACCGCGTGAACATCGCGGTGCCGGCGGGCGCCACTCTCGGCTGGACCTTTGCGAGGTTCCGTCTGTCGTCCTCAGGAGGTCTCGGGGTGACCGGTCTTGCTGTGGACGGCGAGGTCGAGGATTTCCAGGTCGAGATTGTCACCGCCGCGGTCGAGCCACTGCGGGCTTTCACCGCGACCGCCCGGGGCACCGAGGTGGTTCTCCATTGGGCCAACCCGGAGATCGGGTACGACTCGACGATTGTGCGGGTGTCGACGACTGGTTTCCCCTCAGGACCCGGCGACGGTGATCCTGTGGTGGACGACGCCGGGGTGCCCGGTGGCACAGGTTCGTACATCCATTCGGGCCTGACCGCGGGCCAGACGCAGTATTACTCGGCGTTCGTGTTTGACGGTGGAGTGAGCTACTCAATCGCCCACCACACCGACGCGCGCCCGTTCGATACCGCCTCGACGGACGTGCAGTGGATCTACAACACCAGTGCCAGCGCACTCGCGCCGTCGGCGCCGTTGCCTGGAATCGGTCACTTCGCTGTCTCCAACGATCGGATGCTGCACGCCATGACCGCCGGCGCCAACGGTGGCCTGTGGCCTGCGGGTTGGACTCCGCCGGCCATGAACGGACCCGCCCAGGCGCGCGGCCCGGTGCTCGAGCTGCCCTCGACGACGGTCCGAGGTGCCGACAAGATCGCAGTTGTCGGTTCTCAGGACGGACGCGTCTATGCCTTCAACGCAGAGACCGGGGCCAGATTGTGGTCATCATCCGCATTCGCCGGCGAGGTGCAGGCGGCGCCTTCGCTGTACCTCACCGATTATGGCGGCGACTTCGACTTGGTGATCGCCGCGACCCGCAACGCTTCCGGGAACAGAAAGGTGGTGGGACTCGACCTTTTCGACGGAACCGTTGCGTGGGAGTTCGACAACGGCGGCGGTGAGAACGCGATCGGCATCATCCCGTCGCAGGTGTCCGTTGACGCTTCCACGTCGCCGCCGCGAGCGTACTTTGGCAGTCGGCGCCACCCAGATGGCGGCAGCAGCTCGACCGTGTGGTGCATCGAGTTCACCACCGACAGCGCCACCAGAATATGGGACGTTGATATCGGAGATGTCGACGGTTCGCCAATCTCACGAAATGGAAGGCTGTACGTGGGCAACAATGAAGGCGAGGTTCACGCCCTTTATCCGAGTTGGGGAGGATCAGCGTGGAGCAGCGGACCGTACCAGACCGGTGATGGCCCCGTGAAAGATTACGTGTGGTTCGATACAGCCACAAGTCGTTTGTTTTTCAGCACCAACACGAAAGTGCATGCCGTGATCCGCAGCGGCCCGGGCCCGGTGTCCTACTGGACGTCGCCGGTGACGGTGGCAGGCGGTCCATCCGTTCCGCTCCTGGCTGGAGACCGCGTGTACGTCGGCAACGGAGAGGGCGACCTGGTGGAGATCGACGCCTCCGTGACCGACCCGACCCCGATCATCATTCCGCTTGGCGATCCGGCCGCCACCTTCGTCGTCGGTTCGCCAAGTTTCGACGGAGTCGAGTCCCAGGTGATCGTCGGTGCGAACACCGGCGAGATCTTCGCCGTCGCGGTCCAGCAGGGAGGAAAATGATGAGGCGCGCGACGTGCCCCCTCGCGGCAATCGGGCTCGCTTCTCGCCGGATCCTGCGCATCGGGCTCTGGTTTGCCCCCCTGATCATCGCCGCATCAGTGGCAGCTGGGACCGCGGAGGCTCAAGGCTGCGCGGTTGTCGGCATCACGCCCATCCCGAACATCCCCCAGCCCAACGGATATGTGGCGACCGAGATTTTGGATCTCGAGTTCGCCATTCAATTGGATCCGGACGGGCTCGGTACGAATCTCGTGCTGGAAATTTCATTCCATAGCCCGGATGGGCACCTCTATCAAAAGAAAGCCATCCCATTCACTACCGCAACAACAAAACGAAACAGCACTCGCAGCCTGCCGGGATATCCCCATCCGATGCCGGTCCAACAGGCTTATCCTCCCAAAGCGGCCGGTGCGCAGGTGGTCGAGGTTAGAACCCGGCTGCCGGTAGCCGGCACCGCCATCGTGTCGCACTCGTTGTATGGTGACTGGCGGCTGGATCTCGTGCTCGACGGTCAGACGCTCGGCTGTGTCGAAGGGAACGGGTTTGAGATCACCTTGACTCCGTCATCCGAGATCTTCGGCGACCATTTCGAGTCCGGCAACACCTCGGCGTGGAGCTTCACCAGCGTCCTGCCCTAGCCCGCGCATGCCGAGAGTGAGATATCGACACCGAAACGGTGCATCAGGAAGTTCAACCTCATCCAATAGGTCAGAGGAGCATTTTTCGAAAGACCCGCCTCACAGCTCGGAATTCGCGCCCCTGGTCAAGACTCAGATAAAGCGCCGCTGAACGGCAGAGCGAGTAGACGCGGCACCGAGCCTGCGCCCACCGGAAACGCCGCCGGAAGCCGGTCGGAAGACTGGAAAAAGGTGGGATCGGGGCGCGGTCGGGCTCGATGATGGCCACCACACGACCGCGAATCGCGGCCCATGGGCTGACGCCGATGCCGCCCTCGAAATCGCCGCGGTGAAACAACAAATCGGTCTCGCCAAGGATTGACCGCCAGATGATCCGGTGCACGATCCATCCGCACCCCCCTTCCAGAATCACCACATCACCCGGCGACACATGATCAGCGTCGCCGTCGACCCACACGGTCCAACCTTTTTTGAGGGTCGGCTCCATGCTTCGACCGGTGATTTCAACTATGGGCGGTACGCGGGTCTCGAGTGATC
>SDBT01020119.1_pt1 | contig 10445 bp, 4 predicted proteins | sample 2277101 | NCBI WGS metagenome assembly SDBT01 (sample SAMN10404973, study PRJNA504765) | marine sediment metagenome | isolation source: marine sediment core GS10_PC15, 103 cmbsf | place: Arctic Ocean: Southern Knipovich Ridge | collected 2010
TCTGGGGAAAAAGCACCCTAAGGAAGTTAAGTCGGTAAATATTTATTATAATAATTCGAAGGGCTATGTTTATGGAAAGTTGAATTATTTATTTGCAATTCGTGGTGGTTATGGAATTCAAAAAGTTATAAACAGTAAGCCGTACTGGGGTGGGGTCCAGGTGAAATACATGTATTACGGAGGAGTTTCCCTTGGCCTGACCCGGCCATATTATATATATATTATCAACCCGATAAATGATTACGAGTTTTATCTTACTGATGAACAATTCGACCCTGAACAACATCATATTTCCAGGATATACGGCAGAGGCCCATTTGGAAAAGGTTTTGGGAAAATGCATATTTACCCCGGTATATATGGCCGTTTTGCGTTTAATTTTGAGTTTGGGGATTATGATACATCGATCAGGGCATTAGAAGCTGGATTAACAGTTGATGCATATTACAAAAAAGTACCCATAATGGCTTATAGTGAAAACAGAAGTATTTTCATCTCGTTGTATATTAGCTTTAGCTTTGGGAAAAGATTTAATTAGTGTCTTAACCTCCAATCGAATATTCGACCTGATGGAGAATAATATACAATTACAAGATATTAGAGATCAGTACAAAATTTCTTTGTGAGCATTACAGTCAAGTTAAAGTATAAACGTTTAACATTGAGGGTACGCTGAGTAGTTGCAAATAAAAAAGCCCCCCAAAATATGGGAGGCTTTGGAGTATAATAATTAAATATCTAAAGAACGATAAATTTCGATATTACAGATTCTTTTTCAGTTAATAACCGGATAAAGTAGGTGCCTTTTGAAAGATCAGTACAATCAATTTCATATTTGTGGTTTCCAACACCTTTTCTTGATAGATCAACTAATTTTACAACCCTTCCATTCATATCATATACTTTGATATTTACTTCTGCAGATTTTTTGAGTTTGAATGAAATGGTAAGATAATCAGCAGCAGGATTAGGATAGACTGTCAGACTCGGTTTGTTTGAAGAAATTTTATCTTCAAATTCTTTTATTCCAACATAATCTTTACATTGGAAAATACCTCTGCCATGAGTGCCAACGTAAATAACACCATAATTTGTTACTCCGGGAAGATGTGTAGTGATTGTATCTCCGTTACCAATTGTAACATATGAAGCGCCAGGATTATTAGATGTCTGTTGTCTGATCATGAATGCAGGTACATTATCCATTCCATTATTCTCCTGAGCCCATTCCGGAGACGCAATATTGATATTTTCTGTAGCAAACATTCCATACTCGGTGCCAATGATCACGTGGCTTGTATTGTTCATTTCGATCACCGAAGCGTAAACCGGCATGTCTGGTAAGTTACCTTGTTTAGGTATGAAATTAGGGTTTCCTGATAAAGCGTTATTACAATAATAAACCCAGGAGCTATAATTTCCGTAACCTCCTAATGTAACAACAACCCTATTGGCATTTTTCGGATCAACAGATATTGAAGTAATAGGACGGCTAAATTGGTTAATAAGATCTGTTTGAATCAATTGGCCTGGGCTGGTAACATCAGCAGTAATTGAATCATATGCAGCATTAATATTTGATATTCTGTTCATTGAACCGTTTAAAGTACCTACAAATAAAACATCTCCATCTGTTGAATATGCCATCGATTGTACAGTTCCTGTAAAGTTGCTAATCTTGTACCATTGAGGTACTTTTGAGAAATCGAGCGCCTCTTTTGTCATCCATACACCATTTGTAATACCCAGGAAATATTTAGCCTGAATTTTATCAATTATCGAAACAGTATCTCCCTGGTTAATATTTGTATTAGTTGTATATGGGAATGGATACATATTATTTTTACTTTTTATTGTTAGTAAAGTTCCCGGAGCATAGTTAGCACTGGCAACAAAGCTAACACTATCAGTACTATTTTCATCATTAAAGCTTTCCCATAATAGAAAAGGAGTAACGAATGAAGCACCAAAATCAACATTATTTCCATCTAACATTCTCCCGCTGAGCCAACCAGGCCATAGCTGGAAATTTTCTCCTTTATCCGGTGTTCTTCCAATATTTCCATATTGTGAAGTAGCAAACATCACTTCTTGATTTATTAAAGAAAATGCTACCCAGCCACCATCACCGAAATATAATACCTCGGCATTTTGTGGAGTGTTACCTTGTAAGTCAATAAACGGAGTACTGTTATCCTGTGTTCCTCCGGCAACTTCTCCAGTGCCTGAACAAGCAACTGAATAAAATTGTGTTATATTTAAGTTTTTATTCATTGCCTGGAATGTCTGGCCACCATCTAAAGTTCTGAATAACCCACCGTCTGTACCTAAATAATAAATGTTGGGGTTAGTTGGATGGAAGGTATAGCAATGATGGTCAACATGAACTGATCCACCAAATGTTTTTTGAGTCCAGTGAAAAAATCCGTTTGGGGTAACTTTATAACCCTCCCACATATTGATTCCGCCCAGGATTATTTTATTGGAATCATTAGGATGGACAGCTATCACATTGTCATAATATCCTTGTGAGTTGCTGCCAAAAACTTCAAAGTTTGTACTACCTCCGGGGCCTATTATGTACCAGGATTGTCCTTTATTATTTGATCGGTACACATTATCTAAAGAACCATCATTTGCGGCAGCAAGAATGTATATGATATTGGGATCTTGTGGTGAAATTGCAATTTCAATTCTAGAGAGTGCAGATGATGTGGTCATGCCTGTTGCACTAGGTAAATAAGTTTCGTCATTGCCATTTGGAGAGACATAGCATTTACTGGATACAGCACATACAACTGTTCCATCAGAAGCAACCTTTACATCAGTAGCATCTCCCTGCAAAAATACGTATATACCTGAAATAAGGTATTTTGGTAGAAACCAATTTATTCCCGCATCATCTGAAACCATTAATCCTTTACCCAGGGCGGCATATACTCTGTTTGGGTTGACCGGATCAATTGCAATACGGTTTATTTCAGCCCATGATGCCCCTGCATTATTGGAAGCAGGAATTGTATTTGGAGAAAGAGTAAAATTTTGCCCGCTGGTGTTAGATATATATAATCCCCCACCAATGGTGCCACTACCAACATTTATACCAGGAGGGCTTGCAAGCCCTTCACCTGTTCCAACGTAAATTTTACCATCGGAGCCCTGGGCAATACATGAAACGGCAAGGTTTTCTGAAATGTCAGCAACCATCACCCATGAACTTCCGGAAGTAGTCGATTTCCAAAGCCCACCACTAACACCACCGGTAAACATAATGGTTGGGTTATTTTGATCGAAAAGAATTGCCCTGGTTCTTCCACCAACATTATCAGGTCCCATCTCTTCCCATGTCAGACCCAATGCTTTCGACTGGTGCTGAGCTAAATATCTTACCTGTTTCCTGGCTTTCAGTACATCTTTGATATCGATTGTGCCTGTAGCCGGATCGTTTCTGATTTTATTAAGCCATTCCTGAGCTCCTTTTATTCCCTGTACATTTTCCTGGGCATTAGATTTCCTTGGTGAATATTTTTGGTGCTTTTGGAAACTGTCATTTGTAAGGAAAATAACTGCAAAAGCAAAAATCATAACTGATAAACCTAATAGGTAATTTCTAATTTTCATATTACTTGCATTTAAATTATTTTAAAATATTGATTTCTAATCGTTTATAAAAAAGTATAAAAAATATTTTCTCTCAATAAAATAGCTGTGCAAGGTAAAGATTTTTTTTTATTTAGTGGCAAAAAAATAAGTAAAAAATATTAATATCAGAGTAGTCGTTAAGTAATACGCAAATATACTAAATTATTTCTTATAATATTTTTAAAAATCAGTTAACGGTAGTGATAAACCAGTTATCGGTGCTTGAGAAAAATGTTTATATCATTAATTTTCTTCTATGTAGAATGAATAGGTTTCCATAAATATTTTATATTTGCTTTTTTAAATGCATTATAACTGCAGATTAATATCTGATGTGTTGATAGTCATTGGATGATTCTTGTTGAAAAAGAACATTCAAAGTGCTGATAATAAATTAGTCACCTTATCGGATTTAAGGAAATAGTAAAAGCAACTAAAAAAGAATAGCTATGAAAAGAGATTATGTCAAATCAATCGCGTTAATGGTAGTAGTATTTTCACTTGTTTTGTCAAATATATATGCACAGGAAAGTGATAGTACAAAAACATATAAGTTTGAAGTAATTAAAGAATTGAAAGCCACATCGGTAAAAAATCAGAGTAATTCAGGCACTTGTTGGGCATTTGCTACTATATCCTTTTTGGAATCTGAAGCACTTAGGATATGTGGTAAGGAATTTGATCTTTCGGAGATGTTTATTGTAAGAAATGCATATGTTACCAGGGGTGTCGATTATGTTAGATTTCATGGCAAGGCTGTTTTTGGCCCCGGTGGCCAGGCACATGATGTTATCAACGAGATCCGGGATCATGGTCTTTTGCCGGATGATGTATATAAAGGAGTAAATATTGGCAAAGAGAAACATAATCACGGTGAGATGGATGCAGTTCTGAAAAGTTTTGTTGACGCAATAGTTAAGAACAGGGGAAGTGAAATTACACCCGTATGGTTAAAGGCTTATACTGCTATTGTTGATGCATATCTAGGCGAAATTCCTGAGAATTTTGAATATGAGGGTGAGAAATACAAAACTTCTGCTGATTTTGCTGAAAATGTTAAGTTAGATCCTGATGATTATATTGAGATAACTTCATATAATCACCACCCGTTTTATACTAAATTTGATCTTGAAATACCAGATAACTGGTCACATGATCTCTATTATAATGTTCCTCTCGATGATCTGATAACAATTATGAATAATGCCCTTGAAAATGGCTATACAATTGCATGGGATGGGGATGTTAGCGAGAAAAGTTTTTCCTTTAAAAATGGAGTAGCAATTATTCCGGCAAAAGATTGGAGAGATAAATCAAGTGAAGAAAAGGAAAAAACCTATAAGGAGGTTGAAACGGAAAAGGAGGTATGTGAGAATATACGTCAAAAAGCATTTAATAATTTCCAATCAACTGATGATCATTTAATGCATATCACCGGATTGCTAAAAGATCAGAATGGAACTTTTTATTATAAAACAAAGAATTCCTGGAGTGAAAAGTCAAATGATTTTGGTGGTTATATTAATATATCAGAGGCTTATGTTCGTTTGAAGACCCTTGCCATAATGGTTCATAAAGATGCAATTCCCAAAGCAATTGCGAAGAAGCTAAAGTTGAAGTAGAGAGTTGTTTTTGTTTTGATGCTATTCACTATACGAAATTTGAGTCCCCCCCGAAAAGTCAATTTTTCGCCACTAAATCACCCCGATATAGCTATTAATTCCATACGGGGTAAACTAAAACGCAAAATATTTACGCAAAGATCGCAAAGGATTATTCATGAAAATGAAATGTCTTATAAATTCATTGAGTAGCCAACAAATAACTATACCTTGAATATTGCAGTTTTGGCCAGGAAATACAAGGATTACCTTTGTAAAGATCCATAGTGCCGTTTTTTACATCAATGATAGTTGTGCCAAGTGTTATCCCTGCTACATCTCCTTTTGGGTGGCGACAAACAGAGTAGGGCTCATTATCATGGCTCGACAATATTTTCATTATATCTTCCTTTGTTATTTTAGAAAATTCGGGCAAATCTGTCACATTTTTAGTGATTGAATCATAGCGAGTTTTCGAAGAGGAATTTACATATCCCATATCCTGTGGAAGGCCCTTTGTGCTTTCATGAATCAAATGGTTTGTATGAAAAAATACTCCTTTTGGATTCTTTATTTGGTAATTGTTTGGTGTTGTTTCAACCGATAATATTTTTTGCTCTTTTGTAGATGCCAGATTATGATGATAAGCAAAAGCCCGGTTTTTCTGAGTTACTATCTTCACGGCTTCATCGAGGCTTTTTGACTCTAGAACAGCCCTGCCAACGATATAACGAGGAATTCCAATGTTCCATCTTTCCGATGCAATATAGTTAGTCGTTTGTGAAATGCCAAAACTGTTTATACCGGGGCCATTGCCCATAATTATTCCGGGATAGGTAAAAACTGTAAATGATACTCCTGATGGTGGTGTTGCTTTTACCACAAACATTATGTCGCGACAGGCAATATTACCATCTTCGTTATGGAAAACCTGTTTCTTATTCTCTCTATTTAAGTATATTGTTGAGCAACCGGGTGTTTCGGGCTTTTTGTTGCGCAACAAAGCACCTATCTCGGATTTTACATTTAATAAAAAAATAGTATCAAACGAAAGACCTGAGCCTTTTGCCATTCCTTCCATTTCTTTTACAAGGTTAGGATAAAATTCAACGGCCTTTTCCAATAATCCTTCATAGAGGCTTTTGCCATCTCCTGATATTACTTGTTGCAATTTACTAAACCATACTTTTCTTCTATGTAAAACAAGTTTTATTTGTTCTGTGAAACGATGGCCAATTGCATATCCTATGCCATAATAGCTGCCTTCTATCTCAAGCAACGGGAACGAGTTTTCTGTTTCAGGATATAATTTCCCATGGGATTTTTGCTGCCGGCATGAGGTTAGAAAAGATGACAAGGTTGCACCTCCCAGGGTAAATAATGATGGTGTCAATGCAATGGTGGCAGAACCTAAAAAAGTGTTTTTTACGAATTTACGCCTGTTTATCTCTCTTATCATCCGAACAAAAAATGTTTACTGAACAACTATTTTCTTAATATGAAAAATATTGTCGTTTTGAACCTTCAAGAAATAAATCCCTGAAGATATTCCTGATAAATTAATTGATCCAAAATAGTGATCGGATCTGTTTTTGATATGTTCGTTATACATAACTCTACCCTGAAGATCATAAATGCTGACATCTACCCAGTTATCATGTAAATTATTAATGGATAAATTAAATAATCCTTTTCCGGGATTAGGATAGATGAGAATATCAGATAGCTGTACGTTATTATTAATCCCTATCCCACTGGTTTCGATAACCGAAATATCATCAAGGGCGATATCACTTTGGTAACCGGGTCCGCTAATACCTCTGAAACGAATATTGATTGTTTGGCCATTATAGGCAGACAGGTCAATTTGTTTGTTTAACCATAGCGCTCCCTGATTGTATGAAATCGGATTTATAATGTCCAGGTTCCAGTGGGTTCCTGTTAAGATATCAACATGCAATGATCCCATATCGGCACCAAGCATATTATACCAGAAATCCATTACAGGATGTGTGGCGCTTGTCAGGTCGAAGCATGGACTTAGCAGGTGAGCAGTATTTTCGAAACAGTAGGAAGCTTCAATGTAAATGTATTTTCCTGCCGGATTACCAAGAGTATGATCATATGTTGGCCCGGTATTGGTTGAAGGTGTTGAACCATTATTTGTTCGCCAGTCAATATCATCATCTTCCAGATTTGGAGGATTTATCCATCCATTGGAAAGATTACATATAATCAATTCACAATAATTTGATGTATTACAAAGTGAGAAACCTTGAAAATCTTCAGTAGCATCTGGCGACAATGTTGTGCCTGCGATCAGTTTGACATTGACAATATTCGAATCATTATAAATATTTCCATCTGAACCATAATTCAACCATACCTTGATTTCATGACTTCCAACGGATGATATATCAACAGATGATGTAAAAGTATAATTTGCCGAGTCCCCCGGTGTTATCGTTCCTGAAAATGTTTCGGGAATAACAGTTCCATTGTTATGTTGATAATAAAGAGGAATATTTGAGATATTTGAAAGTCCGTTATTTTTTATTTTTACAGCAATATTAAGACTAGAATAGTCCTGACAATTTTGGAGTGTTGAAGTGGTCATTCCAATTATTTCTACTAATTCAGCATCAACAGCTAACAGGCAATTCCAGACACCCGGATTTTTAACGATAGCGTATGCCCGCCTCCCAATGGCGTTATTTGGCCCGAGGGCCTGAACACTGAACCAAAAATCTTCTAACGGATTAATGTTTTCGACTATGAAATTATGTGATGTAGAATGCCCTATTGAATCCATGTACATGCTTCCAAGCATACGAATAACATATGATGTTGCCCCCTGTACACTGTTCCATGTGAGGTGGCATGAGTCGGGACAAGCCCAGTCGACTGTAATGTTTTGAGGGACCTTAATAATAGTGAAGCTTTCATTACTTATATTGCTTTGCAGCCCTCTTGAAACTCTTATCAACGCTTTTCCTGTTACAACATTTGGAACGGACCACGTATAATACCGCCTATACCCTGGAACAGAAGTAGTAATTGTATTCCAATTTAATCCGTTATCTGAGCTGTAATCAATTGTAAAACTACCTGTGTTTCCATAAGTGTCCCATCGTATGGTTTCAAGTTCATAGGGGACAAAACCTTCACCTCCAAATGGGTATGTCACTTCAATATCATCTGTCAACATTTCGTAAACAATATAATATTTTTGTGGTCCCTGCGGCACCAGGTTTCCGATTACTTTTAAAGTGAAGTTTCCGGAATCCGGATTATTGATAGTTACTTGTTCCATATTGTTTAAGGAATCATTACCACGGGTAGCTTGATTATTGAGTGTTATAGCATTAGGTGTTGGGTCGAGAACCCAGGGATTATATGTAAGTAAAGCAGGATTTATTACTTGTAGTTTCAGGTCATTAACCAGGGCTTTTGCAGCAGTTGTTGATCCCTCATAATCAAGCCAATATAACATTATCCTTATTTGGTTGATTCCTGAAGGTACATTTAAAGTATAATTATGTGTAACACCTTGCGTAATTGTTGAATCGAAATATCTTTCATCTTCCAGGATCTTAACTGCTCTATATGCATTTACTCTTCCCCAGCCAAAAGAGTAGTCGGGTCCTGGATTCCCATAATCTTCTGCCGTGTTTAACAAACACGCTTTTATAAGAGGGGATTCAGGGTTTTGTCCATTATTTAAAATACGGTATGCATGATACAGCTGTGCACATATTCCGGCAATTCCTGGTGCGGCAGCTGAAGTTCCTCCTCCGGGACTATATAAGTTTGGTGGATCCATTGACATTTGATTTGCTCCATTGGAACAAATATCGGGCTTTATTCTTCCATCTGCAGCCGGTCCTCTACTACTACTTGTTTGCAAAACTCCCAGGTAATCCAGGTTACCACAAGCGATAACATTTTTTGCGGCTTTATACCCTCCTGTAATATTACCCCATCCTGCTCCGGCACCATAACTGCAGTTCGATGTTCCGGCATTGCCAGCCGAAAATACATGCAAAAGTGAAGGGTTTTGCCTGATCATTTGATCTCCACTGGAAGCATCAGTTGTGTATTCCCCTCCACAACTCTGGCTGTATGATGTAGACGTTATCACAGTTCCTAGGGTTGTTAGGTTAGTGGGTGCATTAACAATATGAAGGTAACCTGATATATCATACATATGCAGGTGAGCACCCGTAGCCATCCCTCTTACAGTTGGGTCAATATTACCAGCTCCCATTAAAATACCTGAGGTCATATCTCCATGTGTACCTCCAGGTCCGGCAGTATGTTGTGTAATCCTACCTTTTATATCAATGTGAGGGCCAACACCACCATCATCTCCAATTGCACAATTAACACCCGTTCCATCATAATGCCTGCCAGAAGCATAATCTGAACTTATTACATTAGACCTATGAAGACTTCGGCCACGTGTGTCATCATGTACCGGTGGATGAGCAACAAGTTCCATTGATGAAACAAAGGGTAGCTCTGCAATATCTTTTATTTTATTAATAGGTACCACTATTGTTACCAAGCCTGAATAATCATTTGATTCCGTAATCCTGATACCTTCTTCTGTCATGGCTTGTTTTGCCGATGATGGTTCAATATTATTATGATATTTGATAACAACTTTAATTTCATCACCAATCATTGCCCATTCGGGATAAGGGCGTTCGATCAGTGTCCGGTCGATTTTATGATTTGATTCGATTTTAATAATACTTCTTACGTTAAAATCCTTAAGCAGCTTGAAATCATATTGAGTTGGAATTGAGGCTATATATGAATATTCAGGAATATACTCCAATAATTCTATGCCGGTTTTGTCAATCAATTCCCTGGTATTTTGATTTGGGATAGCGTAGAATTGAAGATAACAGTAGTAACTTCCATTAAATTCTTCAAGTTCACTCTTTCCATCATCATTAATAAATGAATTTATATTTTCAGCTGTTGCGAATATTTCAGCTTTTAAATATAGCCTGTAATCCTTATTATTATTTTGTGCAAATATTGTGATGGAAGCAAAAATAACGAGAAGTAAAAACAGAGTGGATCTACCGGATTTGAAAATAGAATTTGTCATAATAAAGGGTTTTTATAAATTTTTCTTAAAATTAGACAATATTTTTGAAGGAAAAACTAATTATTCAAATATTTATAAAT
>SDBT01020120.1_pt1 | contig 10445 bp, 7 predicted proteins | sample 2277101 | NCBI WGS metagenome assembly SDBT01 (sample SAMN10404973, study PRJNA504765) | marine sediment metagenome | isolation source: marine sediment core GS10_PC15, 103 cmbsf | place: Arctic Ocean: Southern Knipovich Ridge | collected 2010
CATCAGTGGACTTGAGGGTGAGCGTCTTATCGATAAACAGGTGCTCATTATAAGTTCCGGGGAAGACAACAATTTCATCACCATCAACGGCGGCATCAATCGCTTCCTGGATGGTATCGTAGGCAGTCCAGCCTCCGTCATGCCCGAGCGCCACTGGACCCACTGGACCCACTTCTGCCTGGAATTCAAAGCCAGCAACCCAATCTGCCCCAGAAATTGTGCCGTCATTGTCATTAGCTGTTTCATCAAAGATTGTACCCCCAGAGCCTTCATCCATATGCCACAGGGCTACTGTATTAGCATCAGCTTCAAATTTTTGACCAGCCCCACCATTCCAGCTGGCTGCTATTTCTCCTGGGGTCCGGGCTATATCTGAAATGCGGACTTCATCAATAAGACCATCGAAATTATAACCACCGCCTATATATTCTCCAATCACTAGGTGCAGGGTTGTAGGACTAAGGGTATTCGCATTTCCTACTTCGTTATCGAAATTCCCATTTACATATATTGTTGCTTTATCCTCTGAATCAGAAAATGTAACGGCTATGTAATACCACTCATTCAAATCAAGCACTGTAGTGGACTGCAGCCCAGGCGAAAATCCTCCGGCCCTAAATAGTATTATATTGCCTTGCCCTGTAGCCGAACCAGTAAGTGAGAACTGGGTTTGACAATCATGGTCAATGATACGGATATAGGGGTCAATACTTCCATTAAGTTTTATCCATGCCTCAACTGTAAGCTCACCAAGAACATTCAAACTCGTGTCTCCACCACAATCCACAGCATCATCCTCCCCATCAAAGGATAAGGCTTGCTCGCCGGCGGCACTGACTGGTTGGGGCAAAAGCGCTATTGTCCCTAGTGAAAAAAGGAGCACCCCGCTTAATACTAGATGGAGTATCTTTCTTTTAATTGTTTGACTATTTACCATGACCAACCTCCTTATTTATAAACTGTAAACAGAATTCGTATATTTATTTAGAACAATTCAGCTTTAATAAAAAAGCAGGGCACACCTTTATTATTGCCCTGCTTTTCAGTGTAACAGTTGCCAGTAACACTTCATTTTCGCTCTTATGCTAGAGTTTAAACAATAAACTAGCACTATCACCCTCTTTGTTAGAGAATAATATATAGTTAAAGTATACTTCACCATTTGGCGAATGTCAAGTGCTAACTATACTACCACTATTTTATGATTTGCCAAGAGGGTGATAGTGTTTATTTGGGATTTCCCATTTCAACTCGCAATGAGACATCCTGACCTTCATCGCTCTTATCACCAATAATATATCCATGACACTTGGCTGTCAATCCCCTTGGCTACTTGGTGCACCCACTGTTTTGAGACTCCAACCCGTTTGCCTATCTCCACATAAGTAATATCACTTTTGGAGAGCAGGTCTATTATCCTGTCTTTTCTACATTTCAACCTTCTAACTCACTTTTTTAGATTCCTTCCTACTTTATCTTAACACAAGCCGTTTTCAGGTACTCAATCCTCTCAGCTATGGACCCTCCCTATTCAAGTAGGCTATGCTCAAACGTGGCTAGCTCTTGAAGTGCATCATCAGTGGCTCTGGCTAGTCCGAGCTATACTTTAGCTCTAGCCCTTTTCCCTGCTGTAGTGCGACCATCATACTTTACCAGATTGATAATCCCCATAAGTAGCTGTCGTGTAACAAAGGTATGACAGCTATCTCGGAGTTTTCTGGAGATTGCCTCTTGATGAGGTGACCATTATTTAGATAATCCTTTTTCAGTCATGGGCTTCCTCCGAGCGGTATTCTTATGGAATACAACTTAGGAGGCACGTTGCGATTCTTTAGTCAACAAGGTTATAATGGTAAAGGTTGGCTGGGAGAACGTGAAGACTAAGCAAATGTTGGATCAAGGCTAACTCAGATGAGAAAAGTAGTGGTTACCGGCGGTGCTGGATTTATCGGCTCACACCTCACTGAAGAACTGGTGAAGCAGGGCTACCACATGGTTGTCCTTGATAACATCTCTACTGGAAAGACGGAAAATATAGAACCCTTGCTCAACAAGGAGAATGTGGAATTCGTCCACGGCAGTATCGCTAATCTTTCACTGCTCCAGGGGCTTTTTCAGGATACAGCCCATGTTTTTCATCAGGCGGCTATCCCTAGCGCACCCCGAAGCATAGAGAGCCCTGAGGCCTCCCACGAAGTCAATATCCCTGGAACCCTAAATGTGCTTTTGGCTGCCAGAGATTGTAATGTTAAGAAAGTAGTTTATGCCTCGTCTTCCTCAGTCTATGGTGATACTCCCACTCTCCCCAAGAGGGAAGATACGCCACCCAATCCTCAGTCCCCTTATGCCGTGACCAAGCTTGCCGGAGAGTACTACTGTCATGTCTTTCAGCAGGTTTATGCCCTCTCCGCTGTTTGTCTAAGATATTTCAACGTCTACGGGCCACGGCAAGACCCGGATTCACAATATGCTGCCGTTATTCCTCTATTTATAACCAGGGCTTTGCAAGGCAAACCTCCCACTATCTACGGAGATGGTGAACAAGCCCGGGATTTCACCTTTGTAAAAGATGTTATCAAAGCAAACATCCTGGCTGCTGAAAGTGACACCAGTGGTGTATTCAACATTGGAAGAGGAGAAAATGGCACCATAAATAACTTAACGAAAACTATTGCCAGCGTTATGGGGAAAGATTTACGACCTGAATATCAGCCACCACGACCTGGTGATGTAAAGCACAGCTTGGCTGATATCTCCAGAGCCAGAGCTATCGGCTTTGAACCTCAATATAGCTTGGATAGAGGATTAAGGGAGACCATCAGGAGTTTTCAGCGTGACACACAACTTGGATGAAGCTGTTGTCTGTGTCATTGGCTTAGGCTATGTTGGCTTGCCCCTGACAGAAGCTTTTTCCAAAAGCCTGAAGGTGGTTGGTTTTGATATTGATGGCGACAAGATAAGAAAGCTGAATCAGAGTAATGATAACCAGAGTCTCATTTTTACTGATAGCCCCGGGGAGATATCAAGAGCTAACTTCATAATCATCTGCGTCCCCACGCCGGTGACCAAATCCAAAGAGCCTGACCTTTCCTATATCACTAGCGCTGCTGAGGTCGTGGGACGAAATATGCAAAGAGGTAGCACAGTAATCCTGGAGTCCACCGTTTACCCCGGCGTCACCGAAGAAATAGTAAAGCCAATTCTTGAAAGGATATCCAGGTTCAAATGCGGGTTGGATTTCAAGATTGCTTATTCCCCGGAGCGCGTAAACCCGGGCGATGAAGGACACACCATAGATAAAATAACCAAGGTGGTTGCTGGGATGGATGGGGAAACCACGGAGCTTGTAGTCGAGCTTTATGGCAGGGTCACGGCAAGCATCTTCAAAGCCAGGGATATCAGGACCGCTGAGGCTGCCAAGGTAATCGAAAACATCCAGAGAGACCTGAACATCGCTCTTATGAACGAGCTTTCACTCATCTTTGACAAGATGGGCTTGAGCATCGGAGATGTCCTGGAGGCCGCCGCAACAAAGTGGAACTTCCAAAGATATTCCCCTGGACTTGTTGGCGGACACTGCATTCCTGTTGACCCTTACTACCTAGTATATAAAGCTAAGGAGTTTGGTTATCACCCCCAGGTTATCCTGGCGGGCAGGGCCATAAACGACTCCATGCCCAAGCATATCGCCGAGATGACCATCAAGGCACTAAACGATGTCGGGAAGGTGATAAAAGGCTCCAAAGTCTTAATCATGGGCTTAACCTACAAAAAGAATGTTGCTGATACTAGGGAGACCCCAGTAAAGGGAATCATAAAAGAACTAAAAGAATATGGCGTCGAAGTATATGGCTACGACCCTTTGCTGAGTGACATTGAGGCTGAATTTGGAACAAAGACTCTGCAAGATTTTGAGGAAAGCCCGAAGGTTGATGCAGTGCTCCTGACGGTTGCTCATCAGATCTTCGAAGATATAACCCTAGAAAAATTGAGTGCTATCATGAATCTCAATCCAATATTAATGGACATATGTGGATATTACAATAAAGAGGAAGCTTCTAAACTAGGTTTTCGCTATAGAAGCTTGTAAGAAGCAAGGTTTTGAGGACGCATTATATTACTCCTATCCAAACTATCTTGTGAGGTGTGAAATCCACTTAGTGAAACTGTACAGGAAACTATTTGCAGCCTTCTCGAATTCTGCCAATGTAGGAGACGAAACCGAGGTTGAATCAGTTATACTTCACAAGAAATATGCTAAAGATACCGCATTGGCAAGTATTGCTACCCTTATTCAGAGTCTAAAAGGCATTATTCTGTTGCCCATTTTGACTAAAGCCCTAGGGGCAGGACTATATGGAATTTGGTCTCAAATTCTGGCCACTATAGCATTGCTTACACCGCTTGCTTTGCTACAGCTAAATCAGGCTATGGCTAGGTTTCTGGCTGCTGAAGAGGATAAAAGGAAAATTAGCCAAGGGTTTTTCTCCATCTTCCCTGCAATAAGTTTTTTTACGGCTATATTGTCTTTAGCAATGTTTACTATAGCTAAACCTCTTGCGACAACGATATTTGGGGGTGCTAATGCTGAACCATTTATTCAAATCGCGGCTTTTGTCCTTTTCCTAACTGTGATAGACCAAATAGTAATTGGATACTTTAGAACTTTTCGACAAATGAAAAGATACTCGATCGTCATTACAGTGCAAACGGTAGTCGAGGTTTCATTAGTCGCTTATCTTGTATTATCTCTCAGCCTTGAACTATCTGGAGTACTCTATTCGTTATTAGTTGCCAGAGGATTTACATTTATCGCAGGTTTTTTACTGATAACTTCTGAAGTTAAGATTACTACTCCCAAAATCACTTTATTGAAGTCTTACTTAGCTTTTAGTTTGCCACTAATCCCTTTTATGCTCTGTGCTTGGATTGTAACTCTAAGCGATCGGTATATTATCGGATATTTTATGGATATGAATGCTGTAGGGGTTTATTCTGCAGTTTATAACTTAGGAAACCTTGTACAGCTTTTTATTACTCCAATATGGGTTGTCCTTCTTCCAACTGTAACAAATCTATACGAACATGGTAAAATACAAGAGATCAAGACCCACCTAAAATACTCTCTTAAGCTTTTTCTGATGTCTGCCATTCCTGCTTTCTTTGGACTTTCAGTTCTTTCTAAAGCTTTATTGGGAATATTGACAACTTCAGAATTTGCTGGGGGATATTTGATAATCCCGATTGTTGCGTTAGCAGTGGTTTTATTTAATAGCAGCTCTATTTTGGGGAATACTTTGATGCTCTTAAAGAAAACAAAGACGATAGCTTTAATATATGGTGGCTCTGCTTTCATCAATATTGTGCTAAATATAGCTTTAGTTCCTTTAATCGGAATTTTAGGTGCAGCGATCGCCACTTTGGTGACTTTTGCCATTCACATCATTGTAATGGGCAAAGTTACTTTCAAAGAGATGGCCTTTGATATCGACCCAAAATTTATCATAAAAAGTATAATCTCCTCAGCAATTATGGGCTTAATAGTATTCATATTAAATCCTGATAATGTCCCGACTGTTGTAATCTCTATAATTGTTGGTGTGGTAATATACTTTGGAATCTTAACACTTTTAAAAGGTTTTACGAAGGAGGAATATACGCTCCTGAAAGGTATTGTACGAAGCGTATTTTAATGTTTTTGGATTTAGGTTTTATCAACCTAGTATAAGGACAACTCAATGTTACCAGAACAGTTGAAAGGCATTCTCAGCGGTCTAGTATCAGGGGTTATATTGTTTGATGAATCAATGTGCAATCGTACGTCACTTGGTATTGGTGGGGATGTGGATGCTTTGTTCGTCCCTAGAAATGTGGGTGATTTAAGGAATGTAATATTGCTTGCCGTAGAGAATAGTGTTTCCGTTACTATCATAGGTAATGGTACGAACTTGCTGGTGAGCGATGAGGGAATTGATGGGATTGTGATTAGGATATCCGGGTGCTTTAACACAGTCTCCATTAAAGGGCGTAAAATCACGTCTGGAGCAGGTTGTTCTCTATCCGAATTATCAAAGCTAGCACTTGGCAAGAGCTTGTCAGGGCTTGAGTTTGCTATGGGGATTCCTGGAACAGTAGGCGGTGCAGTAGCGACTAATGCCGGGGCACATGGTGCAGCTATGGATAGTATTGTTACTAAAGCAGAGGTTCTGAATTTGCGAGGAGAAACAGTTGAGTTGACCAGAAGTGAACTTGATTTTGGTTATAGAAGCTCTGTGTTGCAAAGAAAAAACATGGTTATAATAAGTGTTGAGTTGGAATTGAGGGAAGGGGTTAAGGGTGATATTGGGCAAAGAATGCGTAGAAATATGCAGCAGCGAAAGGGGAAATACCCCTTAAATCTACGTAGCGCAGGGAGTATCTTCAAGAACCCTAGCGGCGGCTACGCGGGCAACTTGATTGAGTCTTGCGGCTGCAAGGGCATGAGTGTTGGAGGTGCTGAGGTATCGGAATTACACGCCAACTTTATTGTAAATAAAAGGTCAGCTAGCGCTCTAGATGTGCTTAATCTAATGCATATGATTAGGGGGAAGGTTTTCAAGAAATATGGAATTAAATTGGAGCCCGAGATATGTATTATAGGTAAAGGGATAGATATGTTTAGATGAAGACTTTTGAGACGAGCATTTGTCAATGGAAAAACAACGCCAAGGCCTCATTGACCCTTTCTTTCGATGGCGGATATGTGATGAGTTTGGACCTGGTGCTGGATGCTCTTGTGCGATATAAAATACCGGTGACGTGGTTTATTGTTATTAGCAGTGTAGGCAAAGAGCTTCAGGGCCGCGCTGTGGCAACATGGGGTGATTTTAAAAAGGTGTCTGAAATGGGTATGGAAATAGGTTCTCATACAGTAACGCATCCACGCCTTGCATATTCCCTCTTTCAATCAGGGTTTATGCTGTTCCAGTCAGCTCTAAAAAAGGGATGGACACTGTTAAACGTGAGGGATGTCGCTAGGGCAAAGAGTGCAGTACTTATTGCCAAGAGTCAACGTCAAGGGGTGAGTCATTCTAAGGTTATAGTTGAAGCACTTCAATCGAAAAGCGTAATTGAGACACATATTCCGGGTGTCAAAGTGGCTAGCTTTGCCTACCCTGGAGGACGGTATAATTCGGTATTGAAGAATGGTGTAAAGGATGCTGGTTATCTATCGGCACGCTCTACCGATGATGGCTATAATTTTCCGGACTCGATTGACCTTTTTGCTCTGAAGTCTAAGGTGTGGGATACTAGTATGCATGTCGAGTCGGCAAATAAATGGGTCGATTCTGCCTTTAATGAAGGTTCATGGTTGATAGAGACGTATCATATAGTAAGTAAGAACGGTACTACAGGGTATCGTTATGATACTGCAATTTCAGATGTGGAAGCCCATCTTGCTTATATAGAATCGAAAAACATTTGGATTGATACTCAAAAAAACGTTGCTAGATATATTATAGAAAAGAAGAATACGAAAGTGGAGGTCGAGGTACTTGCCAGCGATAGAGTGGTAGTCTTACTGAAAACCGATTCAAGTTCCCCGGTGCATGACAATGTTTTGACTTTGAAAACGTTTGTTCCACCGACATGGGGTAATGTTACGGTGGAACAGGATGGAGATGCTCTGTGGACTACGTCAGGACAGGAGAGAAATAAGGACTTTGTATATTATAACGTTAAGCCCGATAAGGGGAAAGTTACATTAGTTAATGGTTTGGTTGGATAATGTTAGGATTTGAAGGACATCGTGATTATAATCGCCTGAAGCTGGCTTTTGATTTACTGAACAAATGTAGTGGTCAAAACGTGCTGGATATAGGATGTGGAAGAGATGCTTTTTTAGAGCGGTGGTTCAGAGACCGTAAGGTTATAGGACTGGACATACTTATGTCCAACATTCAAAGAGCTAGAGTGTGCGCACCTCACGCAAGGTTTGTCTTGGGAGATATCAGAAGTTTACCTATTCGTGATGACTCCATGGATAGTGTGGTTATGCTGGCGGTTTTAGGATGCGTTCCTAATGGCGAGGAGTCGGCTGTTTTCAGAGAGGCTAGTAGGGTACTAAAGAATAGGGGATACCTTGTGCTCATGGTTTCCCATGAATGTCAGCCTTACTCAGCACTTGCTCCATACAGGATATTTGGTGATAAAGGATGGCGTAATTATGATTCTCAATTACTGCAAAAGCAGCTTCAAAATGAAGGATTCTGCATTGAGAAAATTGTGTTTGCTGGAGGTATGTTGAGTCTGCTTGAAACAATATTGAGATTCTTTGAAAGCTCGTTAGGGCAATTGTTTAGCTGTGTGAGCCATAAAACAGTTAGTGTGCTTTTACCTCGTCGATGGATAAACAGAATAACAGGATGGGAATATCACCTTTGCAAAGGAGAAGGGAGAAGAAGGCTAAGGTCAGACAGATTCATTTATATGGTGGCTCGGAAGATATAAGAATTGTAGAGTAGGATTAGTGATGGCAAAATTTATCGTAAAGGGTGGAAATGTGTTGAGAGGCGTCGTTAAATTAAGCGGTGCCAAGAATTCAGCTTTACCAATAATATGTGCTTCCATATTAACTTCCGAGAAGATCAAATTGCTTAATATACCTACCGAGTTGGAGGATGTCAAAGTTCAGTTAAGTATGCTTGAAAGCATAGGTGTGAATATCTCCGTTGAAGTTGATGCGGTGAATATTGATAGTGCTTCAGTAACAAGGCATGAGGTTTCCATGGATTCGGAAAAAAGTATTCGAACCTCTTTGCTGACATTAGGTAGCTTGCTGGCAAGATTTGGAAGGGCACGGGTGCCCTTGCCCGGCGGTGATAATATCGGTGAGCGCAAATATGATCTGCATATTTATGCGTTGGAACGCTTGGGCGCAAAGATTAAAGTCGGTAATGATGGATTTCTAGAGGCAGAATGCGATGGTTTGAGAGGGGCAGAGATAGACTTTCCTCTCCGCACAACAGGGGGGACTGAAAATGCTATGATTGCCGCATCTTTAGCGAGGGGAACCACGGTAATAAAAAATGCCCATACTCGACCGGAGGTTACTGATTTAGCCAATTTTTTGAATGCCATGGGAGCAAAAGTAAAAATAAGAGGATCTGGATATATTGAGGTAGAAGGGGTTACTGAGTTATATGGAACGAATTATAGTATAATGCCAGACAATGTAGAGGCTTTAACCTTCATCATTGCTGCAGCTTTGACAAGAGGAGACGTAGAGATTAAGCGCTGTCCCGTCAATATGTTGGAAATACCTATTATCTATTTACGAGAATCCGGCGTTAATTTTTATAATAGCGATGATTCATTATTTGTGACTCGAAATAATACAATTACTTCGGTTGATTTGAGTACAGGATCCTATCCTGGGATAAATTCTGATTTTCAACCATTATTTACGGTTTTTGCTACTCAAGCTAAAGGTAAAAGTAAAATTACTGATATTCGCTTTATTAATCGATTTGAATATACTAAAGAACTAAATAAAATGGGTGCTAATATAACCATCCAAGGCAATACAGCTATCATTGAAGGCGAAACAAAACTAAAAGGTTGCCACGTCACCGCTCATGATATTAGAGGAGGTGCAGCTTTAATAGTGGCTGGACTATGTGCTGACGGCGAGACTATTATTGATAATGCATATCAAATTAAGCGAGGCTATGAGCAAATAGAAAACAAGTTTATAGGATTGGGGGCTGAGTTCAGAAACGAACTGGAGGAAGCATGAGAGAAATAAAAGGGAGGATTTATGACGCATAGAAGCCCAAAGATAAGTATTTGTATACCCAATTATAACTATGGTAGATTCGTGGGAGAAGCGATTCAGAGCGTGTTGGATCAGGACTTCACCGATTTCGAAATTGTAGTGGTGGATGATGCTTCGACCGATAATTCTGTATCCGTAATTGCAGGTTTCTCTGATGAGCGAATCAAGTTTTCCCAGAATGACAATAATATAGGTAGGGTAAAGAACATAAACAAAAGTCTTCTGCTCGCTTCGGGAGAGTATATAACGCTTTTACCTTCTGACGATATATTATTACCTGCTTCGCTTGAAAAAAGAGCTGCTGTTCTAGATTCGAACCCACGGGTCGGCCTTGTTTATTCTCTTTCAAATAGTCTTAAGGTCAATGGTTGTGTCGTTCCAGAACCCCACCTTTCAGATGAATCTTACATCTCAAGCGGAGAAGATGAATTCAGGAAGCTGCTATTTGGCAATTATATACCTGTGCTAACGGCTATGGTGAGAGGGGAATGCTATGCTACTTTTGGAGTATTTAGTGAAGCGGCAACTGGCTGTGCTGATTGGGAAATGTGGCTGAGAATCTGCTTGAATGGATATGATACGGCATTTGTAGCTGAAGTTCTTGCTTGCGACCGGAAACATAGCGGTA
>SDBT01020122.1_pt1 | contig 10445 bp, 22 predicted proteins | sample 2277101 | NCBI WGS metagenome assembly SDBT01 (sample SAMN10404973, study PRJNA504765) | marine sediment metagenome | isolation source: marine sediment core GS10_PC15, 103 cmbsf | place: Arctic Ocean: Southern Knipovich Ridge | collected 2010
GCAATTTTTCGTAGCCCAATTCCCGGTGCTGGGGTGCGTACATACTCTGTTTTCGCGTCTTTATATTTTGGCTTACTAGCCACGACTGCCCCTCACTTGGGTTTATATGGATGTTTCCAACTGTCGCCTACTGGCGTAGGGGTATTTTACGCTATTATTGGGCAAAACGCAATATATTGTGTACTGGTGTGTTTTTAGGGCTGTATTTAGGGGTGTTTTAGGGAGTCTATGTTTCAACTATTATCAAAAAGTTCGATCTGCTCATGGGTAGCACCTCTCCATTCACAAACCCATTCATAAAAAGCCTTTGTCACTACTACTATTTTATTTTTTTGGACATTATTATATTCGTTCTGATGTCGATGAATTAAAGATTTTTCTATCTTTAGTATCTCTGCTTCGATGGCCGCTTTTTGTGTTCCAAATACCTCGCTATTAACACCTGGTGAAGAATAACTACCATGGTGGCCAGTTACCAAGGATGAACCACCGCGCCATTTATCGTCACTGCCTTGCGCTGTTTTGATTTTAACCTCACCTACTTTTTTTATCACAGCCTCAATTATTTCTACAAAATCTTTGCTGTAACTCCCGTGGAGGCTTGCTTTAGGCTCAACGGCAATCGTGCTTTTGTGAGGTGCCCAATATGGCCATAGGGAATCACTCAATTCAGTTGAATACGTTTCGGTGCCCTCGTTAAGTATACGAGTTTTATCAGTAGCAGATAATGCACCGTGAGTTAATTCATCCATGTTTCAATTTACAATGTTATACCAGTGTAAGCAACGCAAAAGGGGCCGCTCTCACCAGCCCCACCGTACAGATCATGGTTAACAATCAAGCCTGCTCCCGATTAAGGGTAGTTCATACTGCACCCTACCTTTCTGAAAGGAGGTATTGCTACCTAATTATTTATTGAAATCTTTCCGCTCCTGGATACGCAGTCTGGACAAATCGTAATTTCCCCCTCGTAATCTTCGTATTCGCTAATAGAATCTGGTGCTGCATCAGTTACTGCGTATATTGCTAATAATTGTTCTCCATTAGAATTACTTATTCCCCAAGGGTCTACTAAAGCAGTGTTATTATTTGTACTTCTATCTCTTCTTTCTCCTGAACTGTTTTGTCTATCTATAGGTGTTGCTGTTAGAGTATCATCTATTTGTACTGCTATCCAGTAAGTTGTTTCAGCAGTTATTGCAATATTTAATCCTGTAACTTTCTTCCACCCTGCAGTTGTTCCTTTAGCATTGTCTATACTAAAATCTCCTACTTTAGCTTCTGGATTATCATCTCCTGCATTATGAGTATAGATTCCCACATCAAAATTAGCTTCTTGTGTATTATTTTCACACCACCATCCTATCTCTGTAACCTTAGTCGCTCCTACTGGTGCTATAAATTTTCCTGCGTTTGAAGTATCATCACAATTCAAACCTCCAGCCCCACCTACAGGGTCTGCACTAGGAGATACTCCTTCTAATAGAAATCCTGCATTAACACCTTTGACAATTGCCATTTAAGCCGCCCTTACAACCTTATTGATACTCACTTGTCCATTACCTACAGGTACTAAGAATAGAAAATCAGTTGCAGCAGCTAATACTATTGTATCAACTACAGATTTTAGAGCAGCACCACTTACTTTATGAGTTCCGTAATGTGTTAAAGTTAATTCTCCTGCCATTATAATTCAGTTGTACCCCCACTTACTGCATAATAGTATAATTTTGCACCACTTACCCACATAGCACCTGATACTGTTGGAGTAACTTCTCCTGCAATTCCATTAAAAACTGGGACAACTAACTCACTAGGTTTTACAATATCTCCCTCAGTCTCTACCATTATTTCCTCCCTTTAGGTTTAACTTCTTCTTTTGGAACCTCTTTTGGTTTTATAGAATCTAAATAAAATTGTAATTCTGCCATCTTATTAGGATTAGAAGTAACTCCCTTAGGATAGTCTCCAATCTTATTTCTCATATTGTAATATGCTTCTCCTCTAAATAGTTTTCCTTGTTCTGACATTTTATGCGGCCTGTGTATTTGTAATTCTGTGAATAGCTTTAGGATTTGTAACCATAGTAATTCCAACTTCCCAGCCACGAATTGTGAATTTAATTCCTGCATCTTCCTCAGTATGAGTTCTAAGAGCAGATAGAGTTTTCCAAGTAGATGCAGTCTGTCCTTTAATAATTAGTGCTTCATCTGGTGGGACTGAATTACTTTTAATAATTGTTAGTCCTGAAATCTGACCTACTCTCCCATTACTCACAACATCAGCAGTTTTAAAACTAGGATTATTAATAACTTTAGAGTTTCTCATTAAGTTAGTATGATCTTTAGGTGATAATAGTAAGAATCCATTTTCTAAGATGTCATAATTACTCTCATCTATAGTTTGGTTTCCTGTAAGAATATCAAATATAGGGTCTCTCTTTGAAGCTGTTGCATCATCCCAAGTCTCAACTGCTGCTGCAGTATTTATATCAGGGTCTGCAATCCATGCTGCATAGATAGCATCATCTACTGATTTAGCTATTGCTCTACCAATTCTTAATAGTGTTCTAGCCATTACATCAATATCATTTGTTATTGCATCTTCCCAAAATATCTCTGATTCATTAGCATGTTTAATATGACGTGCAGATGTCTCTTCCCAAGTTGGCTCCATGAAAGGAAAGTTTGCTCCTCTTGAAACTCCTTCAATATTACGAGTTCCTGCTGCAGTTAATTCATCTGGAGTTTCTTTAAAATATGTTTCTTTCCATGCACTAGAATTCTGAACTAAACATACTTGCTTGAATTTATAAGATTGTAATGCAAATCCTTTAACTGCACGGTCTACGTTTTCTGCTCTTAATGTAGTCTGTCCTGTACTCTCAAATGTCATTATCCTGTCCTCCCTATATCAACTTCAACAACTGTTGCAACTCCTGAATCTACAGGTTCTAGAACTTGACCAACAACATCTCCAGTTAATATGTTTGCTTCTAATACTCCACTACCTACCATGTTAGCACCTGATAGTTTTACTAATCCTCCTTCAACTAGAGCTGCTCCACTGGTAACATATAATTTAAAAATTCCATCTTTATGTAATGCTAGGTTTAATTGTCCATCATCTGCTTTCTTATCTGCTGATGAAATTCCTGCAAAAGGATGTTGTCCATTAGAAGGGCCGGCAATTCTTGCTCCAGACATTTTCATTAAAGTATATTTTGGAACTGCTGTTGCATCTGGAACTGTAAAATCTGTTGCATTTAACTTTGATTGACCTTCAACTTTTACTGCTTCTAATACCATATATTCGGTAAGCCGAATAACTATTTAAATGTTTTGCTTCTCATCTCTCTTATAAAAGGATCATACCTGTTTCTAACTTCATACTCTACTTCTATGATTCTGAAATGGTACCACACTGCCCCTAAGATATAACACCCCACTGAATATCCAATAAGAGATATTAAGGTATTTCTCATGTCGTTTGATGTCACTCCAATTACAGCTATTAGTTTAAACAAATAGTGAGAAAGGCCGTAGCCCTTCTCAAAGTAAGCTTTGTTTACTAGTATTTTAAACCATAAATCAAAGTTCTTCGGTCCCATTTTTATAGTTGTCCTTCTTTACTCCAATTGGATAAACACATACTGTGGAATCATTCCATAGAAATCTCTTCATCTTTTTCTCTTCAAACTTAGGAATCTTCTCAGCACCTAGTGTTTTTCTTATTATATTAAGTCCTAGTTTATGTTTCCAATTTGCAACAGTTCTCTCTAATTCAGCATTAGTTGTCCATATCGCTTGTTGCAAATCTCCCATAGAATTCTCTGGAACTACAACTTCCCATAGTTGGATAGGTCTTACTCCACACTGAACAGTATGATTCTTCCCATCCTTCATATAAGGAAATGGTTGTGCTAGTAGACTATTTATAAAGAGATCTACTGAGGGTTTTATTCCTCTTGTCATTAAGTACAAGTGCATTTTCAATGTGATAGCGGTATTGTAGAACAGCATCTTTAAAGACATCTCTATCGACTTCAATATCTATAATATCAAGTCCAAGGTCTACACTCCATTTCACTCCATCAGCAAATCCTCTTGAGTAAGTGAAACTACTTCCTATTAATAAACCCAGTATAAAGAAAATTATTATTAAGATTATAGTTCTTCTCTTAGTTATTTCCTTGTTCACTTTTGGTGTTTAGAAGTTCATTCATTGGAATTTCTCCACGTGCGACTTTCTGAGAATATTCTAAATCAGTTACTGGTTCTAACTTTTCTGGTAATTGTCCTGCATCTGCTTGACCTCCTAATGCTCTCTTGGCTTCTATTGCTTCTCTTCTATCATTCTCTACTTGCATTTTTTCGGTCGCTTCTTCCAACCTTTTTGCAGTCTCAATTCCTGCGTCAATAACAGGAGTGCTTTCGGGCTTATTCCCTTCTCCATTATCCTCTGGTTTAGACTCTTCTTTTTCTTTTTGTTCTTCAATTTTTTCCATTATCTATTCCTCCTTTCATTAATTGCTCGAGTATTTTCTTCGAATTGTTTTTGTTGTCTTACATCTCTTTCAGCTATTTGTTCACCAATAGACTGACCCTCAAACTCTATCTCTCCTCTTTGTTCAGATATTATTCTTTTCCACTGATTATTTGATTTCTCTGCTCCTCTTAAGAATGAATTTATACTTTTAACCACATTTGCATAAGGAATCTTATCAACCCAGTTACTTTTTGTATTTATCATTTCATCTACTGCATCTGTTAATACAGTTGCTCCTTCAAAATCTCCTTCATCTATTGAAGTTTTTATTGGAATACTTATAGTTTGTATTGCTTCTTCTTTTAAGAATCCTGCAAATGGATATGAACCTATTGCTCCTAGTATAATCCCTGCTGCTGCAATTCCTATTCCTGCTTTTGCTAAAAAGTTTTTTGTTAATGTCTGTGATTTCACATTTGAAGGAAATCTCCTTGCAGTCTCCCTAGTAAATGCTGGAACTTTATCTATGTTTGTCTCTGCACCTTTTCCTATTAATCCTCTAGTATTTGCTACAGTTGGTTTTGCAAAACTCGCAACCTTTCCTGCTCCCACACCTCCCAGTCCTCCGAGAATTAGTTGACCTACATCTTGACTAGTTGCAATATCTGATTCTCCAGTTCTTAGAGTCTCTCCAATATCTTCTCCTAATGCAGTTGCAGCAGTTCCTCCAGTAATATCTTGTAAGAATTTGAATGGTCTTGATTGTTCTATCTTTTCTACTATTCCAGGTTCTGGTCTTTCTCCTTGTTGAGGACCTATTAAAACTTGTTTCTTTTGTCTTTCTGCTTCCTCTCTTGTAAACTTCTTAACTTCTCCTTCAGTTGGGTCTACACCTCCAGCCCTCTCACTTCTTTTCTGTTGAAATTCTAAAGAAACTCTTTTAGATACAGCACTCTTCTGTTTTTGTTCTGTAGTTCTAGGTGCAGCTTTACTAGGAGGTTTAACAAATGTAGTTCTACGTGCTTTCTCTTTTCTCTTTTTCTGTGTTTGATTTACCATTATTTAAGTCTTGTTTCTATTTTCTTTAGTATGGCGTTGTTGTTCTCTACAACCTTTAATAAGCTCCCGTTGGTCTTTATCTTGTCGTATAGCAACAAGACAGCCACAAATATAGGGAAGCCCATGTCCTTGATAATATCTACTACCATATCTTCTATCATTGTCCGCTTCCTGCTGTCGTGTCATTTGCATCTATATTCTCTGCTCCATCTTTCTTTTCATCAGATAATAGTTCATTCTCTAGACTTGCTGGGAATACAAACTCTACAACTAGATTTAATTGAGATAATATTTCTTCTTCTGCATATAATTGCTCTTCTTCAATAGTTTGCTGCCAAGCTAGATATGCAATTTTAACTGCAGCTTCTGTTATTCCACCTGCTCCTCCTACTATAATTTTAGGAACTTGTGCAGCTTCATAGAACTTATTGTCTAACATTTCTATCCAAGAGATAGGACTTAAACTTGCATTAGGTGCTATTGCCATAACCTCAGGAACTACATTGTCTTTTGGAACATACATATTTTCTCCACCTTGCCATGCTTTATCCATTGTAATCTTAAATGCTGCAATCTTACCCACATCATCAGTATCAAGATGAAAGATATATCTTGGTTTCAAGTATCTGTTCATAACTTGTTTATAGTTTGTCATAGCTTCGTTCTTCATTAATATGATCTCTTTTAATCTCTCTACAATTCCAACTCCGTGAATCTCATCTGCTACACGATTTCTTGCTAAATAGAATATATCTTCTGGCTTGAATTTCTTAGGTTTTCCTTTAACTTTACTTCTCTGCTCAAACCTCTTGATTATACCTTGTTGATTTACAACAATTCTCATAACTCCAGGGTCTAATGGTTTAAGATTTATTAGGTTACCCTCATCATCTCTAATAATCTCACAAAACGAATCTCCCCCAATATGATAAGTTCTTATACAGTTCTCAATAATTGTATTAAACGTGTCTCCTCCGAAACCCTTTATAGAGTCTAGTAACATTGTAGTTTCTTCATCTGCTCTGAATCCTTTTCCCACAGTCCAAGTTGCTTTAGCATCGATAACTGACATTAACTCTGGAATTGTTTTATAATATCCTAACCACTGAGACCAGAAAGTATTATCATAAATTGTTTCAGGTTGGTCTGCAACTCCATCAGTCTGTTGAGCATTTACTGTGAAGTCTGTAACTACATTTGTCAAGTCACTTGCAACTGCAGATGATAGATTTGTTTCTGGCATTTTATATATCTATGTCGTAAGGTATAAAGATGTGAGTCTTATTTATACTTACTGGGTCGTCTGTTGAAGGGTCTAATCCTAATTGTTTACTATCCCTATTTTGTGGGTCATGTCCAAACCATGAGAATGAGGCTCCATCTGCTACTCCTTTAATACCCCATAGTTCTACAGTCACTCTTAATGTCTCTCCTTTTCTGAAATGTGTTTTTGGAATTGTTATTGGAAATAGAATCATCTCGTGACCTATTGTTCCATTAATTTGAACAACATTTTGAGACCTTGCAACTGCTATTTCAGTTTCATTCGTTCCATCCCACTTTCTTATTCTAGTTTGCATAAATACAGTGTTGATTGTTGTTCCTGCAGCAGAAGATACTTTTAATGTACTTTGAACTAGTGCAGTCCCTCTTATGGTTCTAGGAAGATTAAAAGAAGTTAAGTCAAAATCTAAATCTATAATCTTTGTTGATGATGTTGTCGAAGTTCCTTTTGTATCTATTACAGTTGAGTAGACTTGTTCAGTTCCTAAATGATAATCTGTTGCTGGACTGCTACTTGCAGATAACCAATATTTCACAAACCCTGTTCCATCTGCAACATCAAAGAAATCAAATGTTGCTAAGACCCTTTCATCTTCTCTTGTGTAGATATTAGGTAGTGGCATTATATTCCTCCTATTTTCCGATTTTCCCAAGAGACAGCATGACCGTTTCTTATTGAATCTTCTCCGACATTAATTCCGTTTAGCATGAGTTCTCCAAGAAGTCTACCCCATTTCTCGACACGATTTCTAGGATCAATTAACACATCTACTTCTTGGCCTAATATCTCAGACTCTAACCATGACTGGCTAGCTTCTCCCCCTTCTTCATCAAGTTCAGGAGCAGCTAGTTTAGCGAGTCTTATTGGAAATGTGAAGTTTCTGAAATCAACTTCAACTCTGACAGTGTCTCCATCCGTGACTTTAATAATCTTAGCTTCAAAATTTCTTGTAATTTGTTCATGTGGACTGTCAAAATAGTAGAACTGCATCTGTCGATTAGTAAGTTCTGGGAATCTTTTAAAGTCATGTGGCATTTACAAAGTCCTTCCTTTTTTGTCCTTTAAGAAGTGAAGTCCCTCTAACTACTCCATCATTTAGAACATCAAGCATTTTTCCAGCCTCTGCTCTTGAAGTATATCCTGACATATCATAAGAGATTGCATACATTGCAGCAATGTTTGAAGTAATTTCATCTAAAAGTTTCTGAACATCTGAATCTAGTCCTGCATAGTTATCACTCCAGTTTACCCTAGATACTGAGTTTATAACACTCTCAGCTTGTCCTATGAATATTTCCCATTTAGCATCTGCCCCAATACCTGCACTTAAATCTGTACTAACATTCTTTCCTGCTTTTAATAAGCACGCTCCTGATGCTGTCATAATTCCCATTGTTTTATTAGTAGACGTAAATATTTAAACTTTTGTCTTTCATACACCATGCGGCCCTTATCAAGGCTTCTGCTATATGACTATAATTTCCATAGATTTTCAACTGTTCTGAGTCTCCATACTCATATTGCATGGAACGTAAACTCTGTCTTATTCTTGCATCATCAAACATTTCAATCACTCCACCTTCCATAAGTTTCACCAGATTGTTATACAAATCAACTTTTAAAAGAGGTTTCTTACGATTGCTATCTTGTCCTTTCTCCTTATCTATTGAACGAGTCGCATTATTAATTCCCACGATTTTTCTTTTAGTATCCTCATGTTCGAAAAGTGAGTCATAGACTCCAATTCCCATTCCTCCATCATCTATGTAGATTTTCTTATATCCAAACTTTGAGTTCTTACTTAAGATTAGTCTTGTAGTATCTGTCAGTCTTTGACCTTCAGGAATTTCCATGTCAATCATACGGACTTTTTTCCTTTCTATTCGTTGTACCGAAATTAAAACTGTCTCATCACCTCCCATTCTAGCTATGTCAATTCCTAAAAATAGGTCTCCCCTAGAAGGGGTGGGACTAGGGGATAGTGTGCAGCATTTGTTAATAAGTTCATCTGGAAATAGTCTCATAATTCCACCAACGAACAGTCCCAAATACTCTTGTTGATATTGTAGTCTAGTCATTCTTGTTTTCTCATCTTTTAGAAAGTCTAACATACTTTGTTTTTGTCTTTCTTCTCTTTTATTAGCAACTTCCTCAGTAGATATTTGAAAACTTTTGAACATTTTGTCATTAAAACACCTAAAAAAGTAGTTCTGAGTACCAAATGGAGTAGAAAGGAGATTTATATGTCCTCCAGTAGTTGCGAGCATAGGGGTGACTGCAGCCCAGACTTCCTCAGAGATAAACGCAGCTTCATCAGCATATAATTCATCTATTGTGAATCCTCTGATACCATAACCTGTATCTCCTGTAGGTAAACAGTGTATTATTGAACCATTAGTAAGTTGTAATTTAGTCTTAGTAGGCCTAAATAGTCCAGTTTTAATCAGTTTTTTGTGGTTCTCATGTATCCAGGATAGAATCTTTTCAAATAGTAAGTAAGCCTGTCTTTCAGTAGAAGCAATTACCATAATTTTTCTATTTCTTCTAGTACAAGCAGATTTCCCAGCTTTTATAGCAATTACAGTGGATTTACCAACTTGACGTCCAGAACATAAACACATATTCCCCTCAGTTTCCAGGACTTGTTTCTGCCAGTCATCTAACTTCAAATCTAACATGATACACCCCATTTAGCCAATCTAGTTTATCATTTAAACGTTTTGTCTCAGTTTCTGAGAAATTATCTGGTTTAGCCTGTACTAGAGTGATAATTTTGAACATCTTGTCTATTGCAATAATATCTATAGGACTATGTGATCCTGCAGTCCTTTGAACTATCTCATTACCCTCACTTCTCAGTTTTTCACAGAGTTTGTATTCTTTTCTTCGTCCTTTGACATAGTTTTTATTTGGCATTCTGATAGTTTTAGTATTGTCTCATTAATCTGTTTATCCATCTCATTCCTCTTTAGTCCATCTTCTGCAGATTTCTTTATAAGTTCCCAGTCTTTAATTTGTGGTTTCATTTTGTCTTTTAACCTCCTTTAGTAATAATTCTCTAATTTCCATAATATCACTTTCTTGCCATCCTTTGGCTTTTAGGAGTGGGTTCAGTTGCCCCTCAGGGAAAGGCATTTTAAATTTCAAGTTGAGCTTCCTCCTGATATTTCTTTACTAAATCTTTTCTACCTTGATCTTCTTCTATTTGCTTTACTCTCTTTTCATTAATTTCAATTTGATAATCCATTTCCTGTACTTTAGATTCTGTATCTTTAATTAATTTTTCTTTTCTAATTTTTAGAATTTCAGGATTTTCGGAACTGTTATAGTGTTCTAATAACAGTCTAGTAATTAATGCTGATTGATTTATTTCATCTTTCAATTTCTTGTAAACTTCTTCTGGTAGTGTAAAGCTTCTGGTTATCATATTACTTTAACTATATACATATATATAAATATATAGATAGTATAGTAGTAGTAGTAGTACGAAACACTGCTTTCCTTTTTAAATGTTTCTATATTTTAAAAAATCTCCCTGGACTCCTACACACACAACAACACAACAACACAAGAATCGCGTAATCAGTATGGGTTTTATGGGGCGGGTTACATG
>SDBT01020123.1_pt1 | contig 10445 bp, 1 predicted proteins | sample 2277101 | NCBI WGS metagenome assembly SDBT01 (sample SAMN10404973, study PRJNA504765) | marine sediment metagenome | isolation source: marine sediment core GS10_PC15, 103 cmbsf | place: Arctic Ocean: Southern Knipovich Ridge | collected 2010
ACGTGTGTCTCCACCGCAGTATCGCCAGACGTCCCCGCCGCGGCCCGGGTCTCCTGGATGAGAAAGGTCAGCTTGTCTGCCATGTCCTCGTGGACCTTCGGGTTGTACTGCCCTTGAGTCGTAAACCGGATGGTCTGGGTTTGCGGGGTGACGCGGAAAATGGTCAGGGTGTAGGCGTTGGTAACGGCCACTGTCGTGGTGACGATGCCGTTGTTCAGGCCTAGTCCGATCACGACCGTGTAGTCCACACCCTGGGTCAAGGTGGTGTCGATGTTGCCCAAGATCAAAGTATTGAAGACTTGGATCTGATTCTTGGCGTTGAAGGGGAAGGTTACCGAGAAGACAGAGGTTGGTATCGTCGGTGAGTACGACACGGTCCGAAGGGTGGTCGTGACAACGGCCGCCGCCGGCCCGGGGAAAGCCACGACGGCGACCGTCAGGAAGAGAGCCACCGCTGAACGCAGGGCCTCGAAGGTCGAACATACTCTTTTCACAGGCATGGGTCAATCCTCTTAGTCGATACTAGTCCTCGAAAGGGTCCTGGTCAATCCTTCAAAAAGGTGAACGGTGTCGCCTCTTTAGCCTCTCTACCACCCCCGTGGAGAATGCCCTCCGCCTTGCCGACGACGGAGGCCTCACCGAACTCGCCGGAGGTCACGAACCGGCCGGCGCGGCTGACGGGGACGGCGCCGATGGGGTAGCCTAGGTATAGGCCTGCGATCTCCATGGCGTCCCAGAACCGCTGTTCAGCCTCTCGTTCCCCATCCAGGACACCCTTGCCTGCACGCAACAGGCGTTCACCCACTGAAAACAGGGGAGTAGACCTCTCAGAGAACGACCTGAACTTGGCCTCCCCCTGAATGATGCGGCTCGACACCGCCCCAGCAACGGCCTGCGCGGGACCTCCCGCGAAGGGCACGAACTGGAAGGGGGCCGCCATCATCTTACGAAGCATCCACTCTCCCCACCCCTCATCAGGCTCAGGACCATGCCCCCCGACGAGCTCTCCGCCAGCCTGGCTGGCCAACATCATCATCATCAACGAGGCTACGGCCATGGCAACCCGGGTCCCTGCCATGGCCTTCTCCCCCGCCCCTTCGGCGTTGTGCCAGTCCTGCAGGACCGGGTCCATCGTGCGGAAGATGCCCTGGGCGCGCTTGTTGAAGTACCCGTGAAAGATCATCATCAGGATAGCAAAGGGGCCCCTCATCACCGCGGGCAACCGCCCCGCGTCGTAGCCCGGGAAGTTGGAGACGATGACGTCGTCAGCGTGGACAGCAGCCTGCTTCTCTGTCTTGCCCTCTTTGACGGCGTCATCAAAGGCGGCGTTCCAGACAATACCCACGGACCAGCGATCGAACAGGTCGAAGGCAATGAATGAGGCGCGGATAACGCTCTCACGAAGGCCTTCGTTCATACTCAACCGGGTGGACAACCCCATCGCCCTCAATTCTCGCTCGAGCATGCGTCGCATTTGGGTTACTCGCCGCTTAGGCTCGTGACCCAAGGTCAGGGCCTTCCGGCGCATGGCTAAAAAGCCGTGACCCGGAATGGGGGAAAAGGCCTTGGCGTGATACTTGGCCATGTTCCACTTCGAGGCACCCCCCTTCATAAACGAGATTTCAAAGCCTTCAAACACTGCGTTGGCTGCGACGGGGACATTCAGGGCCAGGGCCTGGACCATCAAACGCTTCCGCCCCCACCCAAAATCCTCCGCTATGGGTTGCATGTTTCGGGAGAAAGACTCTGGTTGTGCCACCGCCGCTAGCCAGCCTCCTTGGGGGTCGGTGAGCTGCTTGTAGAAGGAGGGACCTATGCGCTCTTGAATCGTCGCCTGTACTCGGGGGTCTCCAAGAATCCAACGGGACTGGCGGATGAAACGATCAAAAGCGATATGATGAATCACATTGGCAATGTGGGAGGGGTAACCCCCTAGATCTAATCTCACAACATCGGTGAAGTTTTTCACCCGGGGTTTGGTGTGGCTCTTGTTCAACGCGATGGAAAAGAGACTGCTCGCAACAAGTCCAGTCTCCGAGACGGCCTGTTGTTTGGCTCCGACCCGGCTGTTGACCCTGTCGTACTGAGCAGGATGGTACCCGCCGGAGATGATCCGGCCACTGGTCAAGGTGAAGGGCTTGGCTTGGATTTTCTCAGGGGGGAGCCCATTAGCCTCTTCGTAGGTCTTGGAAACCTGGGACCAGAGCTTGCCATCGGACAGAGCCCACAAACTTTCAACAAAGTCCCATTCGGGGTCACTCATGTTGCGGTCAAGCCAGCCCATGACCTGCCCCTCGTCCCAGCCATAGCCCCCTACCGTCCTCTTCCTATTCGACTCCGAACCCATGCTGAGAGCTATCACCCACATAGCCTCGTGTGTGATCTTTGGAGGATCGCGCAAGTCCTGGGGCATTGTCACCCCATAGTCGTCACGGACCGGTTCACCCTGCAGCTTCTTGAGGGCCTTCGGCAGCTTTTCAAAAATCTTTTTGATTTCCCATAGGACTTCTTCTGCCAAAAGGTCTTCGATCTTCTCCCCACGCATGTACCCATCCGTCCACAAGGTGTCATACAAGGTGGGAAGCAGACGGAGAATTTCCTGTGCACCAATAATTGTCGATAGTCTTGCCTCTATGCGGTTGCGTAGTTTCTTTTGTGCTTTGTCTCCAGGGGGTGGACCGCGAAAGTGCCGCTCATTGCCCTCGTCCTCGACCTTGTCGACCAGGGTATCATGTTCAACGCGGACCCCGTTGACGATGGGAGCACGGCGCTCGCGCGAGATGACGTAGAGCTTCTTCAGGACAGCGTGGACCTGCCGCATCTGCTCGACGGTGAGGCCTTTCCAGCCATTCTCAGGGGGGTTGCGGACGATGGCCACGATGTCTTCGACAGGAACAGGAGAGCCCCCATCGCTGACCTCGAGCTTCGACAGGGTGACCTCGATACCCGTCCGGGTATCGATGTCGGGGGATGCCTCCCGCAGCCCAACGGCCTCGAGGAGCTGGTCCCCCGCATGCAAGAAGTTGGTATTGCCACTGGCGATGCGCTCGCGGGTCTTTCGGTCGCCCCATCTCTTGACGTGCTTCTCGAACTTCGTACGGTCCTGCCGGGCCTGCTCCAAGGCCTTCCAGGTGTAGTGCTCGGTGATGCGCTGCATGACGAGGCGCTGCACGAGCTCGTTGTTGCCCTTGACCGCGGCGATGATCGCTTGATGGGCGAGGGACTCCTCCCGCTGGCGGGTCTGACCAAGGTCGATGAACCCGGCCTTGCGGCGTGCGGCGCGCACGGCGCCGGCCTCCTTAGCTGCGGCATCGACGTGGAGAGCGAGATTGGTGACGTCCCCCTTGCGTACCTTTCTAGTCAACCGGGAGAGCTCCTTCAGCAGGTACTTGGTGGTCCGCTCGTCGTGGAGCTCTCGCTGGATGTACTCCTCAAGGTCCGCGATCTGCCCATCAATCTCCGGGTTTGCCTCCTTCATCGCCTCCTTGGTCCGGGTATCGATGGCCTCTTCGCGGTTCGGCACCGTAGCCGCCGCCTCGAGCATGTCCTTGCCGGGCGTGCCGCCGGTGTAACCAAACGTCCCCGCAGTAAAATCTGGGTCTTCGCCCACGCGAGACAGCCGCTTGGCCTTCTCCAAGGTTTTGACGAACGGGTGACCTTTGCCCAAGACGGCGATGACCTCCCCCCGATGTATCTTGTTATCCCGTTTGTTGCCGCGGACACGGCCATCGGCCAGTTTGCGCCGGCCCTTCACCATGTAGAGACGGGACTGGACCGAGGGCTGGGCGTCCCACTCGTCGGTGATCTTCTCTTTGATCTTGGCGAACTCCTCGGTGCGCCACGCCTCGAGCGCCCGCTGCTGGGCCTGGGCTACCTGCTTCTGGACCTGCTGGTTCGTGTAGGTGGCGAGTTCGATGAGCAGCTTGTTGTGGAGGTCAAACTCATCCGGCGTCATGCCCGCCTCGATGTGAGAGCTGAAGCGAGGGGTGGAGCTGAGCTCGGCAGCACCTTGCATGCGCTTGAGCTCATTGTCGGTGGCGAGCATCCGGTCGAAGAGCTCGGTAATCTCGGGGTCCATGGGAGCGTTGAGCTCTCCAACCGTCTTGTAGATGTTCTTGAGCCACATCGAGAACAAGGCAAAGGGGCCGGCCAAGTCAGCCGAGGGGGCCTTGCCCTCACGGAAGTAGGCCTCGAAGGTGCGTGCCCACTTCTCTTTCTGGGCCGAGGTCACGTCCGCAAACGAGTCCGCCCCCAGCCACTTCAGCATGCGGGCGTAGTCCTTCTTCACGGCATCGGTCGCCTTCTCGTGCGTGGCGATGTCATGCATCATCTCGAGGTAGGCGTGGGACTGCTCGTGGAGCATCGTCGACAGGTCTGAGTCTTTGCCCAGGAAGATGCTCATCGTCTTCTGGGCGCCGTCGCGGGTGATGTCGATCAGGCCACGGGCTTGGTCGTCACCGGGCTGATACAGCGTATCCGTAATGGGCATCCGGGACTCATCCCAAACGACAAAGTTTTGAGTACCCTCGCCGTCTGACCTAGACGCCCCGTCCAGATACGCCAAGCCGGGTATGCCGGCGGCATCGAACCTGATGGACAAAGTCTGTTGATCCCCATCTAGCCGGTCGGACAACTCCAGATGCAGCTCTTCCCCTGTCCTGACTATCTCCTCCTTTGCCCGCAGAGCATCTGCTGGGACAACCAAGTCCTTCCCCTTGCGCACCACCATACCGTACTTCAACAGCTTTTTTAAAATAGGCTGTTGGTCCTCCAAGGGTTTGTCCCAACTGAGGAGCTCTTCGTTCTCAGGGATCTCTGCTTTGTAGACCTGGCCCTTGCCAGGTTCTTTCAAAGAAACCGCAGACGGGTCCTTCAAAAGCTCTTGGATTATATTGAGACGCTCGTCGTCAATACCTTTCCCAAACATATCTTCTAGTCTAGCTGCATGGTCTTCGAGCTGCCGTGCGACCCGCTCGAGTGCACCCTCGACAGTTTTGTCTCCGGCCCCTAGGCTGCTGTAGGTTTTCAAGACGAGACCACTGACGGATTTCCATGCCGCAGAATCGAAGGAGGCTGACCTTGAGTAAACCACGGCGGCGCTGCGTTTGGTGATGTTTTCCCTGTACTCCTCGGCGAGCTTTTCGCTTTCCGCAAAATACATGCCTGCGCCAAAAGCCTCGACGCCTTCCCCTGTCTTACGAAACGCTAAGCTGAACTCAACAATGTTGTCCACGGGACTGCCATGAAAGACAGGCTGCTCGAGGGTCTCGCCGGCGTAGGCCCGGTTGCGGACCTCCTCCATCTCGTGCCAGGTGCCGGGCTGCAGGTCGTCGAGGGCGAGATCGCCCGCCACAACGGACTCAGGCGAGGTCAGGTCTTGGAGGAGTCGGGAGACTTCGACTGGGTCGGTGGCTCGGAAGATTTCTCGTCTGGCGGCGTTGACTTTGAGGGTTCGGGTCGCGGCCCTACGGCCGCGAGCGCCCGCGAGAGTCCGTTTAAGAACCCGAGGGTGGCTTTGCGCTCCACTTCCTCGGGCGAGGTCTTCACGCCCTTCTGCCAGACTAACACCCCCCCGATCCACACCTTTTTGATCGGATCCTTTCCGTTCCAGCTCTCTCTCACCGGACCTGACCGCAGTCCGTTCGGCGCGGTCTCTTGCTTCGGCGCCGGGGTCTTTGATTTCCCGGTCTTTGTGGGCTTTGACTTTTGCGTCTGCGGCATCGTAGTTTTCCCCGATTCCGTAACCGAGCGTGATGCCTTTGATCTGTCGACCGTCCTTGGTCTCGACCACCACGCCCTGAGTTGCAGTTTCAGTCTCTAGTATTTCATGCAGTACGTCAATGAAGAACTGGGCCGTCTCCAAGTCGTCGCTCTGCAAAACGAATTCGTCACCGCTCAAATGTGCCATGTCCAGGGTCGAGGCGCCGGCGAGCCGCGCCGCGTTCGAGAAGGCCCTCAGGATGGCGTTCCCAAACTCCTTGTCCATCGCGTCATTGTAGGCGCCGAGTCCGTTCAGGTCCAAAGAGAAGACGTACTTCTTCGGGTCAAGAGAGAAGAACCCCTCGCGCGTGAGCATCTTCGTCATGAGATCGACGTAACCCGCGCGGAAAACCTCTTCAGGGATCATAGCCTCAACGTCTTTGACTAACGCCTCGGGCACCTCCCGGAGCGTGGGCATGTCCTTCGGCAACGACAGGTCCCGGGGATCCTCCATAGGGAGCCCCAGGGGGCGCTCACCACGAACCGCTCGTCGGTTCGGGTCACCCTCGAGCAGGGCCTCCCGGCCCTTGGCCTCGGCAGCACTATCCACCCCGGCCTTCTCCCAGGCTGCGTCGAGGTCCTCGTTGATGGGTACTACGGTGGCGATCACGTCAAGACCTTCGATCTGATCTGCAATCTCCGGGTTCGCGGCACGCAACTTCTCCAAGACCTTGGCCTTGAGCGCCGGACCGGAATCGACACCCTCCTGAAAACTGGCCACTGTGGCGGCAAGGTCGGCACCCCACTTCGCAGCATCTTCCGTGAGCTCGGCCAGCGCACCCCCTACCAAGCGGTAGAGCTCGTTACCGGGGGTGTGCCCCTCGGCGTTCTTCCACTTGGTACCCTCGAATTTGTACCGCACCAGGAAGCGGCCTTCGGTGCCCTGCTTCTGCAAATTGGCCTTGAAGCCACGCTCGCTGAAGATCCCAATGTTGTTGTCGATGAAGAGCACCTCGGTGCGCTGCTTCGTGGTCATCTTGACCAGCTTCGCGGCCAACGACTTCGACGCCGCCGGCGCGGACAGCTCCAGGGTCTCCTCGCTCAAGGCCTGAATCGTCCATTCCTGGAACACGGCCTCGGCCGCCTCAGGAGACTTGGCGAGCATCGTACGGACGAAAGCCCGCTTCGGGGCCAGGGTCTCTTTGGCCTCCAGCCTGCTCATCTTCTGCGTGGCCATGAGCTGGTCTTCGAGGGTGGCGATGAACTGGGCCTCCATAGGGGATGTCGGCAGCGCATCCTCGTCCCCAGCTTCCCGGATCAATTGTTCGACCAGCTTCTTGAAGTTCTCGGGAAGTTCTTTGAGCTCCCTCGTGGTCTCGTGACCCGCCCGGGCCGTGGTGTCCTGGGCCAGCATCTCCGAGATGCCGCCCCACTTCTCGAGGTACTCCTCCACAGGAATCGCAAGAGTGGCTTTTCCACCGGGGACATCTGAAGTCTCTTGCAGGGCTTCCTTGAAACGGGCCGGACCCTCGGGCCCCATGAGTGCGATAAGGGTCTCTTCAAGGTTGCCCCCCTCGGCCTTGATGATCTCCGCCAGCTTTTGGGGGACTGTATACAAATGGGTGATGGTCTGCTGACTGTTGCGGCTTTCGATCTTGACCAGCTTCGTCACCAGCTTCGGCGCGTGCCGCGCCAGGTCACTGTTCGCGAGCTCGGCAATGGACGCAACCTGCTCGCCGCCCTTCACGGCGGACTGATGGGCAAGCCCTCTTTGAATCAGATTAATAGACACCCCACCACCGGCCAAGAAGACGCTCCCCATCACACCTTGGTACCAGGCCATGTCGGTGGCTTCGCGAGTGCCGACGAAGTCGAAGTCCGCAGCGGAGCCAATGGACAGGCTCTGCGCGAGCCAGCCAAAACCGATCTTGGTCCCCTCCTGCCACCACTCCTCTTGCCCCTCCGCAACGACACCCTTACCAGATTTTACGAAAGCGCGACCGGCGCTCCCCAGCGTCAACTTCGTACCCCCTGCGTTGATAGACTTCCTCCACGCCGAAGCACGCCCGGTTGCGAGGGCCTCCCCGACAGGACCTAGCGCCTTGAGCTTGGTGGCGAAGGTACCCTGCTCGATCAACATCGACACGGTGCCGGATAGAAGAGCGGCGCCAATTGCCATGTAGGGGTCCATGCCCTCCATCTTGACGAACTCGTTGTAGGCTCCCCCTCCTTCAAGGGTCAACGTGGACCCGGCCATCAGCGTGCGGGTCACGATAGTCGTACCGGCCACCACACCGCCAATGGCACCAGCGGGGCCCCCAACGGCCAGGCCGGCGATGCCTCCACCGATCCCGCCTATTACAATGCCGCCGGCCAGGGACGCCCCTGTAACCGCCTGAGACGTCAGCCCCTCGACAGCGTCCAGTACGTACTGGCCAGCTTCGCCCTGCCCGTAGTCCTGCTGCACGGCTAGCGAATCCTCGATCTCGATGATCGCCTTGCGATTGGTCTGGGCCGCGGACCGGGCGGCCTCGTATGCCTTCGGGTCTTCGTTCGGATCCATCCTCAATAAACTGACATCCAACAGCAGCTGGTTCATGCCCAGCGCGGACGCCTCGAGACCCTTGGCGGTGCGTATCGTCTTGTCCCACAAGGCCGCATACGTTTCGCTATCAAAGGGTCCACCTATCTGGTGCTCCGACTCCTGAACAGGTACCTGCCGAGGCTCCCCCGCCTCCACAACGGCCTCCTTCGCAGCCTTGAGCTTCGCTTCGCGTTGGGGGTCGGTGAAGGTGTCGATCATGTGATTGATGATCAAGCCCCCCAGACCCCCCACCGCTGAGCCTGCCGCTTTCAAAACCCCCTCGACGGGAGTGTCAGGAGGAGCCAAAGTGGCGCGCCCTAAATCAACTGCCGCCCCTACTACATCGAGGGGCGACGGGAAGATACCCAAGGAGGGGATCCCGGTGGTCAAAGTGACCAGCCGTTGCATCGCTCGATTTTGCCGCATCCCCAGGGCAAACCCCGAGATCTTCTCGTCCTGAAGGGCCCCCACGGCCTCGGGGCTGGTGGTAATCCACTCGAACTGCCCCGGGTTTGTGATGCGCCACAGGTGTGGGTCGTAACCCGTCCACCGCACGGCGTCTTCGATCTCGTCGTAGTTATCCTCGATAACCCCGAAGGTTAACCCGGTTCGCTCTTGCAAACCGATGATGCCGATGTCTTTATCTCCCCCTGGACCGAACTGCTGCTTCCTCAGAATAGCAGCCGCTATTTCGTCGAGAGTACCTTCGTACAGCTGTCTTTCGTCCTGTGTTTCCCCCGGCGGGGATATGAACTGCCCCTTCTTCAAGACCGACGCCGCAATCTCGTCGAGAGTGTCTTCATACAGCTGGCGCTGGTCGAACTTGTCTTTGGGAGCAGATGTAGATTGGTAGCGCCGAAGCTGGGCCTGGCTGCGCTTGTAGTCCGAAAAGTCATACTCCTCGGCAGGCTCTTGCTCCAGAAACTCTGCCCCAGCAACAGGTGGCGCAGCCTGCAAGAACTCCTCCGCGCCCAACTCCTCTGCTGTGGGGGGTGTGGCCCAGGGGTCTGGTCCCCCTACCTCGGGGGTACCGGCGGCTGCTTTTTCAGCGAGAGTAGGAGGCGTGGCCCAGGGGTCTGCCATGGTTTAATTCTCGAACCTGATCCAAGTGTCGGTTTTCAAATCATAGATGCGAACTTCAGGCAGGCCCGTAGCGGGGTTTATGCCAGACCTGACGGGACGGTTGGTACCCGCCTCCCGCTCAGATTTCAGGGCCTCTATCTCGGTGTCGATTACGAGGTCGTCCCAAATGAGACCCTCGTCTTCTATCATCCACCACAACCCGATCTGCTCTCGCACTTCCTTGCGGGTGGGGGGAGTTCCTGGTTTTTTGGTCACCGATTCCTCAGCCTTTCGTTCCGTGTACCAGCCGTTTGCACGGATCATAATCTTGTCCCACAAACGCTGCTGGATGCTACCCCTCTGCTCATTCATCATTTTCGTAAAGTCGTCGCGAGCAGCACCCCGATCCTCCCGGTGCTCAACTTTCAGTCCGTTCTGGCCCGCTTGCACCCCGTCGATCACGAATTGACGAGACCTAGGCATGGCCTTGGAGACATCCGTATTCATCTGACTATCCGGTCCGACGAAGGGAGGGCGCGTGTTGTACGCAGCCACTTCTGCACGCTCGAGAGCTTCTTGCAGCCGCAACCCATCAATAGCATACGTTCGTAGCCCCCGTCTATACGCGGCTCTCTTCTCCATCGCCGCCCTGAACCCACCGCGGGATAACTCCAACAACCGCGGGTCTGAGTCCAAGAACATCTTGTTGTCAGCAAGCTCCGCCACCAGCTCATTCAACACAGGGGCGTCTCGCGCGTCAATGAACTGATCCTCAACTTTGCGCATACCTAATCCACGAGACAAAACTGCATCGTAAGAAGAGGCGGATATCTCCCCCCTGTTTCTCTTCCCCTCAAGCTCCGCAGTGAAAGTCCCCATGTCACCCTGGGAGGATTTATACATACCCACGGCCATGTTCAGCTCCGCATCTTCTTCGGAGTGTGCGTTGATCCGAGCCTCGATCTGGGCGTCCGCAAGGGCCTTCTCATCGATGACCTCCGGGTCTCGATAGGTATCGAGATAGGCCTTCGCTTGACCAGCCTCGCCGCGATTCAGGAGATCATCGAGGATGTCGATGTGAGCCTTCGTGGTGAAGGCT
>SDBT01020124.1_pt1 | contig 10444 bp, 8 predicted proteins | sample 2277101 | NCBI WGS metagenome assembly SDBT01 (sample SAMN10404973, study PRJNA504765) | marine sediment metagenome | isolation source: marine sediment core GS10_PC15, 103 cmbsf | place: Arctic Ocean: Southern Knipovich Ridge | collected 2010
CTACATAGATGGCATAACTTTTCAATTGCGGGCCATAGATAAGAAGCTGGAGGATGTCAGAGATGTAGGCATACTTGGGCAGTGTCGCCTCCGTCATCCAGCCACCGTATGGGGCGGCTCCAGTTGGGTAAGCATCATCGGTGTCATTGTCCTGGACCCAGACCGCGGCCTCCACATGCTGGAAATTGTGGTGGCCGTAGCTGCCGGTGCGCCAGGCTTCGGGCTTAAATTCCTCTATCCAGGCCGCATAGGCCCGCGCCCCGAGGACGATGTCCGAATACGGACTGCCCACTACTGGGATGCTGCCCCACTCGGGATCAAGAATGTACAAGTTGCCGCCCAGGCCCTCCGGTGGCACCTCCACTGACCAGAAGCCTCCCCCGTTGGTAGTGGCCGCCACCCCCAGGATCTCAGCGATTTCCGTGTCCACTACAACTATATCAATTCCTGCCGCGGGCACCCCCATCCGCTCATAGACGCGACCGCAGACCAGGTCATCTTCCGGAGAGTAGTATTCCAGCGGGGCCATGGTCACCTCAGTGGTCTGGCCCGCTGCTACCGTAGCAATTACGCGCGGACAGCCCCAGCAGGGGTCCCAGTCGCCGCCAACGGTGCGCCGGTACTGGACGATGCCGTGCTCTCCGGCCGGCCGCCCGGTCACCTGAACGGTACCAGAGGGCGGCACCTGGTAGTTTTGGCCCGCGTCATCCAGTACCCCCACCCGCACGTAGGCTGCGGCGGTGGCGTGAATGGTCAGGGCTCCACTGCAAATGTTGATTATTGCTGGCTGTCCCTCGGCCACCGGCACCTTCCGGCCCCGGTAGACTGCCAGTATCTGCTGTACCAACCGAGGTAAAGGCTGGCTACGGGTCTCGGCAGTATCGTCCCGGTAATCACCGGCTCGCTGATATATAGCTCCATGGCCCCGGGGAACAATGAAGCTCCAGCTTCCACTTGCTGCCGTCTGAATCGGCGCCACCACCGTTGTCCCTGTGACATAGGTGGCCATTTCCAGCGAATGAACTAACTCATTGAACTCCTCACTGTCCCAGAAAGTGAACTCATCTCCCTCGGAAGCCTCCAGACGCACCTCCAGGCTGACATTGGCTTCCTCCTGGGGCTGGCCGTCGTGCAGAATCTGCCCCTCCAGGCGGTAACCCATCACAAACTCTTGGGTGAACGGAGCTGGCCGGAACTGGGCCGGCTGGATGCGCCGTCCCCAGTAGGCATCATCTACCATGAGAACATACTCGTCAGTCAGTTCCCCACTATCCGCCAGCCGCTGCACCAGGTATACCCAGGCGCCATCCAGCGGCACATCCGGCTGCTTCGCCTTGTACACATCGGCGGCTATCTCGCCCTCGGCGGTGGTGAAGGTGGCCACGCCACTGACGGTCCGCTGGCGATCTACCGTCACCCCCCGGGCTGATCCCAGAGTGATTATTTCAGCAGCCATCAGGTATCCTCGGTGGTGGTGAAATTTATCTGCTACCGGCAAGCATGCCCACTTATCTGACCAAATCAATCATATATGATAGCTCTTCGTCTTCGCTCAGATGCTCCGGCGGGGTAGCTGTTAATCGGCTGGTCCTGGCCCGGGTCAGGTGACGGTTGGGCGAGAGTTGCCCCATCCGGCGATGACGGCTCTGCGGCCAGTCTGATACTGTCAGTCCCAGGTGCCTCGGCACCAATGCCGGGGCAGAATCCGCTAATCGCTCCTCTGCCCCATCTGTTTCCCCCCGCCGCACGTTCGGCAGGGAATAGGTCGCTTCCAGATAAGCAGCGGGCCGAGACTGTAAAGCAGCTTGGGACTGAGGCTGCGTCACCAGGGGCGGCGGGGCAGTCACCTGCCGCGCCCACCAGGGTTGCCGGAGCAGGGGCGGGTGGTGGGGGCCGTTAGTTGTGCCATTCTCATTCATAGAATTCACCTGTTAGGGGTACTGTAGTTGGGGCCAGGCCGCCTCTGACTGGTGGGCCTGCCAGAAGACTTCCCACAGCTCCACTCGCCAGGCCGGCTGCTGTGACCAGCAGACTCCGCCCGGCAACTGTCCGGTGTGCTCAAACAGCCGCAGCTCATGCAGTACCGCCGCCGTTAGCTGGGCAGCTACCGGTTCCACTCGGTAGCGGGCCGGAGCCAGTCGGAGCTTTTCAAGTTGCTGCTGGCTGTGGAAATCGCGGCCCTCACGCCGGATGGGGTTGGTAGTTTCGGACTCCTCTTCCACCAACAGGTCAGTCGGCTTCACTACTCCGCCGACCGCCAAAGCGCGCGCCGCTGCCCTCAGCTTTTTTTTACTGTGGACAGGAGCTGTTGGTCACCGACGCGGCGCAGGTTAATCTCATCCAGGGCCTCCCGCAGCCACTGGGCCAGAGCCGAGGGCAAGTTTTCCAGCAGGTAATCAGCATCAATTCCCGTCTCCTGGGAAGCTCGCCAGGCCACAATCTGGCCTTTACTGTCCTCGCGGGGCAGGCAACAAGCCACCAGGCAGTGCTCATAATCGTAACGAGTCATGGCCAGGTGATCATAGCGCCGCACTACCCGTTGGATGCCACCACTGTTATCCAGATGGTATTCATCGTAGACTCCCAGGCTTTCCCGCTCTCGGGCCTCCTGCTCAGTCAGCGGGCGCAACTTCACCCAGGGCTGCTCTTCCCAGCCCGGTATCTGTACCGGCGCTTCAAACCGGCGCCCGCAATCCCTACCCGTCGCTCCAATTAACCAGGCCAGCAATTGCTGATTAGGTGGAGACATTTTCTCGGGCCTCAATTCCACAGGCTGCGGTCCGTACACCGTTCTCTACCGTTGGCTGCATCCGGACATTACTTTCCCCAATGGCAGCTAAGTGAGAGTTATGGGTGCCGTTTCCCCGTCCAGACTGCCCAGGGCCAGGAAGTCAACCTTCTCTACGATCCGCTGGCGATTGGAGCCGGGTAGGCCCAAATCATTGGCGGTATACAGGATGCGCGGCAGAGTTAGCACTGCGGTTGCCGCGCCGCGCTGGAGGGTGATAGTCAAGGCTGCTTCGGTCCCACTGGCAAAGTCGCCATAGACGGCGTTGTCCACAAAGTCACGGCTGAACGCCCCCCAGCAGCGCACGCCGGCCAGATTATACAGTTGCACTGGCTCGGCAGTGGCCGCCAGTCGGAGGCCCTCGTCGCTATCCTCCAGAGCGGTATCCACCACGATGCGCAGCTTCTCGCAGTTGACATCCTCGGCCAGCGCCCCGCCGCCGGTGGCCAGTTCTACAGTGGCCTCCCGGAATATGTAGGGAGCGGCGGTAGGCATACTGGGTGAGGGCGTGGTACCGCTATCCATCTTCAGAGCGGCTACCTGGAGGCTACAGATGACCGGCTGCCCCTTGACCAGGTCAAAGGTTGCCTGGCGCACCTTCATATCGGTGAGCTTTTTGACCTCCTCCACACAGTCAATCACCCCGGAAGCCCATTGGCCCTGGTTGTAGCTATTGCGGTCTTCTATCCAGGAAAACAGGTTGGTCACTACCCCCGGAATCAGGGGGAACCGCAGCCCCCCCTCGGCCCATAGTCCAGCCGCAAAGTACTTGCTCTGATAAGCATTAACATCGGCCATATCCAGGGGGACATAGTTCTTCCTAAGTTGCACACTATCCGCCGGCCCTCGGCCCCCTTCCTGGATTAGCGGCAGCCAGGTATCAGGATTGACAAAGGATCCTTTAGCCGACTGGAGGGCAAAACCAAATACCCCTTGATGAGAAAGTGCTACTGGCATATATCGCACCACCTTTAGCAGGTTGCTATTTTGTCACTTGTAGGAGCAGCATCACTGCTGCGGCTACGTCAGACTATTTCGGTCGGGCAGCTGGCGGTCAGTGTTACCCGGTCGTCTCCAGCCGCCGCGCTACTAACTCCAACTCCACCACGCTGATGGGTATATCTCGCTGGCGGAGCTGCTTCTGCACCGCGGGGGTCGGCTCCAGCCGGATGACCTGGGAGTACCAGCAACTGCCACCCAGGTACATATCACCCATCAACAGGTTAAACAGCTTGCCAACCTCCGCCAAAGTCTGAGGACTGCTGGGGTCACCACCAGCCGGACGATGCAGATAATAGATAAGGTAATGATAATCCTGACGGAAGCTTCTGTTGGTCCCATCGCCGAAAGGCTGGTTCAGAGTGGCCGGCTGGACGATAATAGCCGGGAATTGCACATCAGGTGGCTGTGGCATAATTTCCGGCGAGCCCTGTCCAACCCACTTAAGATCAGGCAGAACCGGCGGAGACAGCCGCAGTACCGCATTGTTGGCCACAGTGAAACTGCCAGTGACCGACCCATCTAACTGCACCTTACTCAGGTCAATCTTATTTATGACCTGATGTTGCTCGGGGCTGCTGTCATCATCCACCAGCTCTACTGTATCGTTCACTGCGAACAGTTCATTGCTGCCCACCCAGACAGTGTCCGTGCCATTGGTATCCTGAGTGAGAGCCACACTACTCTGGCACAACAGCCGCACGGCGCGGGCAATTTCGTTGTGATGAAATAGGTCAACCATCTGCTTCTCATTCTCCCCATCGTCATATAGGTTATAATGGGAAAGTGCTTACACCGCCGGCGCTCAGAAACCCGGTTCGCTCACAAATAAGGAGAGGTACTGAGGGTGTTCATTGTGCCTGCTATATCTCTCGATGGCGCAGAAGGGCCTTCAAGTGGTGGCCGATTCCAGATGGATCCAGCACACCCAGCACCTCGTAGCTAACCATTGCTTGCACCCCATCACCGGCGGCAAAGCCCCCAGTGAGTGGCTCGGCCAACTCCAGAGTGACATCATCAGCCACCGCCGCCACCACCACCTCTTCCCAGTGGTCAGGGCCGAACAGTTGAGCGAACTCTCCCGGCGCGAAGCCCTCCGTGGAAGTCACGGTCAGTGTGTCGGCTCCGCCCTGGACCTCTGCGGTAAGCTCGGTAGCCGCCACCACCTGGGACAGGTGGTCATTGGCCTGCAGGTCGGTGACCAGCAGATATGCTACTGCTGTGGCTGCTGGGAACCGTCCCAACAAGCCGCGGTCAATATCGGCCAATGTCGGGCGCACCCGAGCGGGTAATCCTGCTTGTAGGAGCTGGTAGGTGGGCGCCGCCACCTGGAGGTCACTCTCTACCTCCACCTCCGGCCGACTCAGATTGACTGTATCTTCCAGCAGCCCCTCAAATGTCAGGTCAGTCATAGCTTGGCCTCCTATGGGCCTTCTGCTCTAACGAGGTAGGGCAATCTATTACACTGCCGCCATCCCCAGGCCCCTATAGGGCCGCAGGGCCTGGTGTGCCTCCTGCATTAGCCGCTGAATCACCGCGCCGTACTGCCCCTCGGGTGCATAGCGCACGGCATAGTCACCCACCCGTAGCATCGCCGCCGTGGCCGTCTCACCGGCCGCCTCCGAGAGAAGCTGGGCAGCGGTGAGTTTAGCCTGGGCCATGGCTACATCTGCCGGCACTTGCGCATAGCCCCAATCCAGGGTCAGGGTCATATTCTGCTGACCCGCCGGGAAACAACTGCCGATACTGGCCGACGGCTTCAGACGAATCTCGCCCATATCGCCATAGACCACATAGTCAGCCGCCGGGACGCTGCGGCCTTCTATCTGTATCTCCTGTACGAGCTCAATGGGCACCACGCCCTGGGGCGCTAATGAAAGCCGATCCGTCCCCGAGCCGTCTACGATTATCGTCTCGTCGGCATGCCAGAGGAAATCATGCCCGGCCGCTTTATCCACCGCCTGCCGGGTGAGGCTCAGCAGTTGTTGGATACGCTCAGTGATTGCCTCTTCGTTGCCAATCCGCGATAGGTCGTAACCGACCAGCAAAGCCTGCACCTGCTGGACCGTACAATATGAGGTGAGACTACCGGTGCTAAAAACTGCTGAGGCTACCATTGTTCAGACCACACTCCTTCGGCGCTGCGCACGCGTACCTTCCAGAAATAGGTTGTGTAACCCTCAAGGGTCGTGCCTGCATAGGTGGCGGCAGTCTGGCTGCTAAGGACTATTCCACTGTCCCACAAGTCGCCAGTATTCTCTGCCAACAGCTCAGCAGAAGAGGCAACGATGATTTGATAAGCACTCTGGCCGCTATCCTGAGGATGTTGATAGGTCCAGGAGAAGGTGGGAGTGGTATCCAACACATTAGTGGGATTGACTTCCCCTTCCACTTGCAGGTCAGAGGCCGATGGCGAGTAGATTACTGCTGGCTTCATCTCCCACGCATACAATTGCGGCGAACTATCCTCGGCCCCGCTGCGGCTGAAGTAGAAGCGCAACCGCAGCCCGTCATGGGTCAATTCCGAAAGGCTGGCTGCCTGCCAGGTGATCTCCTCTTCCAGGCCCGAGGTTAGATCATCACAATCCTCAGAGCCATAGCCAGCCACCGGCAACTCAGTCTGCGGATCGATAATCTCTACGCTCAATTGCCCCTCATTTAGTTCAAAGTTTAGATATAGGTTCCGCCACCCAGCCGGGGGCTTCTCTAAGATAGGTGTCTCCAGGAAGCCGGCCGTCTGGCTTTCGCTGAGTGCATAATAGCTCTCGCCATTGTAGCGAATCCACCCGTAACTGAAATGATCGGTGCCCCGGGCATAATAGTAGTAGATGCGTTTGTCCCCCAGACGGAAAGCACCGCCCGGCTGAAGCGCATGATGGGGAGATGACTCCGGAGGAATAAATGCCTCTTCACTGGTGGTAGTTTCGAAAAGCTCCTGAAAATGTACGCCATCCTCAGACGTATAAAGACCAAGACCACTGGTAGCTCCTGCGCAACCGTCAATTAGTAGCCCAATAGAATCCTCTTGCCCCAATATCAGGCCGCCCAGCGTATGAGCAGTATGCGAAACTATGGGGGTAATACTGTTACCATGGGGCAGTGGTGACAGTGACCGTACGTCAGCTCCCGTGTACGTTACCACTGGCCGCAGGTCGGTGGAGTAGTAATGGCGTTCATTAAATAGAGTCTTAGCCCGAATGAGTGCTAAGTAGCGGCGACTGGTATCCTCGGCATAGGGATTAAGCAATATTGGCCCAAAGATATCGGTATTGGCCCAAGATGTAATCCCATGACCGGTGATGGGATTATGCATGTCAACGCCACCCTCGCCGGGAAGGAACAACCCGTCATGGACGGCTTCATCAAATGACCACCGATCGGGCGCACCATGCAGGGCATAGGTCCGGGTCCCATCCATACCATCAGGGGCGGCGCTGTAGATCAGTGACCAGGTACCATCGGTCGCCGGCAAAATGAAGATACCATTCTGTCCGATAACAGTACTCGGCGAATCTTGGTATCTTCCGCCTCGCAACTGTGAGGCTTCCAGGAATGGATTAGTTTTACCACTGGGCGCCGGTTCATCCTCCCAACTGATCCTTCCTGTCTGATCATCCCACTGCCCTTGAACATATCCCACCCGCCCGGTTCCCCCCGAGTCGGCCCCGATTAGGACTACCGTAATAACTTCATTGGCCTCGTCGTACTCCACCGGGAAGGGAGGCCGTAAAACGGTTTCGCGCCAGGTGCCTGCCTGTTGCAGATCACTCTTGGCATCTGACCAATCAATTTTGGTCGGCCGCTGGAGACTGAGGGTCAAATCCTGCCGCTGCCATACTTTCACCGAGTTTCCTGCACTACCACTTCTGGACCGGGTTAGCACCGTAAAGTTATCGGCCAGCGCTGGGCCCCGTCCCCGAGCGTCTTTGCGCAGAATCTGATAGCGTTGGGGCGCATCCATCTCTATCTGGCGCAGCCAAATCTCCAGATTGGTGCCGCCGGGCTGGTTATAATAGCCGTCATCGCCATTCCACTTGCCATAGCACGCTCCAACACTTGAAGATGAATAATATCGAGACGAACCAGGCATTTTCACGCTCCGCCCCCGCTCATAGCGCAGCAGAGGTACGCCATTATTATTATTATCACAGCCAGGCGGTTGCTGCCATTCAAGTTCTACAAAGTGCTTGGAGTCATCATGATGTGCCCAAAGGTTAGCCTCCATTGCGTAGCCAGGTTCAAGCATCCCAGTGTTATAGTTCTGACCAAATACCCGCGGATGGAAGTTAACCAATCCACTGCTACCAGTACCAGGAACGGCAGGAAAACCTGTCTCCACAGTGATAAACTTAGTGGCCGAATCATAAGCCGTCACGTACAGACTACGGGCAGTGCAGTTGCCGGTGAAGAAGGTCAACCGTGCCCCTACCCAGTAATCGTCTTCATCAGGCCAGCCACCATTACTGGAGATATCCGTCTTGAAACTACTGGCGGTATTGCCGCCATCAGCAACCACCTTAAACTGCCGTCCACTACCCATGCCATCAAATACTCCACTGGAGGCTCCCCGATAGAACTTGTAGGCTACCGGTCCAATGCCCATCTTATAACCATTAGGGGGGGTATAGTCACTGTCATCGGGTATGTGAATAAGCTGGCGATAGGTTCCCGGCTGGGGTATAGTAGGGAATCTCGCTCCTGCATCTCTATCGCTGTCGTAGCCATCAAGAATCAACCGAGAATAGTTGGTTTCGTTGATGTCAGAAGTGGCGTCTCGCTGTGAGGCAAATTCTAAGATCAGCGGACAAACTGCATTAAGTGGCTTGCGGTCATCCTCACTAAGGTCATGACGAGGTACGCCCAGCGGATAGCTGGCCCGCCCCAGCTCGCGGATGCCATCGTTCAGCAGACAAAACCGGTCGTCACTGCAGCCATCGGCCTGCGCCCAACTCCCGTCTCCGGCCGCGATATCCGCGTCCAGTCCATTGTCAAATGTCAGCAGCAGTGTCAAATTCCCCGGACCGTCAGCCTGCTGAAAGCGATGTAGATGCCCCTGGGCATACAAAGCCGAAATCTGGCCCTCAGACATCTCTTCATCCCAGATACCCAATATGTAAGACTGCAGATTGAACTTGTACTGATTGGGCGTGTCACCGTAGGTGGGGCCTAAGTATATCCGGGCCGCAGTGCCTTGCGGGGCGGGTACACCAGTCAATGGATCATTAACTGGCACCGCATTGTTGTAATAACTTTTTAAGATACCAGTATTGAAATTCCAAGTCGTAACCTGGAACTCCCAGCCATTGGTCCTGTTAGCGCGGTCAATGTCACCTGTCGAGTAATTGTAAGTAGTTCCGCCGCTACTAACGATAGCACTACGGGTATACCAGCTAGCCACATAATTAGAACTATTTATCCATATCCGCCACAGCTTGTGCTCCTCCCAGGCTAATCCACCAGTCACTGGTTGGCTCCTCACCCAGTAGCCAATGGTTCCCTGGCCGGTGGCAGATATGTCTACATTGCCAACTGCTGGCCAGTATATGTCGGCACCACGCCGGTCTATCCACAAGTATCGCTTATGCATGCCACTTACACGCTCCTCGAATACTCAATTACTTTTCCACCATTAGCCTCTTGGTCGCCGCGGCTACTGCTTGCGGGGACAATGCCTGCATACATCGGTAGGTAGCGCAGCGGGCGGCTCCCATATCAAAGCAGGGCACACAGCCGGCTGCTTCAGCCCCCGAAAGCCCTACGCACCGCGGATAGCCAGCTATCCGCAGCCGGGGCGGTATCGGTCCAAACAAGCCCACGGTGGGTGTGCCTACTGCCACCGATAGGTGCAGCAAGCCACTGTCGGGACAAATCATCCCATCCATCTGCTGGATTAGCGCTGCCCCCTGGCGCAGGCTGACGGCCCCCGTCATGTCGTATACCCCGGCTGGCACTGCTCCGATATCCCGTTGTCCCATCGCCACCACCCGGTACCCATCGGCCTGCAGAAGCTCCATCAGCCGCAAGAGATACCCCGGCGGATAGCTGCGCTGGGGACAACTGGCGTGGGTCTGAATTCCCACGATGGGTCGCTCTAGCATCCTCAGTTGCTTTCTGGCCCAACTGTGCTCTTCTGGGGCTACCCAGTAATAGGGCCGCCGCCGGGTCAAGTTCACCCCCAGATAACGGGCGAAAATGTCTGCCCGCGGTACATCCTTAACCTCATCGCCCCATGCTACCGCCCAGTTCAAATCAACTATGGCCGCAAACCGTTGGGGGCGATAATCGGTGCCCAGAGCGTAAGCACCGGCAATCCAGTCCAGGCCCCAGACCAGCGGCAGATATTGAGCATAGGTGGCCAGATGCACGCGGACGCCTCGCTGCACACTAAGCGCATGCAGCGCCGGGGTAAGCATCAACACATCCCCCAGACCCATATTGCGAATTACCAGCACCTGGGCCCCCGGCTCCAAAAGTTCCTCGGTCTCACACAAACACCAGCCCGCCGCCCGCCATTGAGCAACCTGCCAGGGCTCGGCTTGTTGCCGCTTGCCGTCCTTGCTCACTGTCTGCAGCACTGGCGGCGGAGACAGTTGTACCGCCTCAGCGTGCGCGGCTGCCAGATATACGTACTGGGCTACACTCTCCAGCCGCTGGGGT
>SDBT01020126.1_pt1 | contig 10443 bp, 9 predicted proteins | sample 2277101 | NCBI WGS metagenome assembly SDBT01 (sample SAMN10404973, study PRJNA504765) | marine sediment metagenome | isolation source: marine sediment core GS10_PC15, 103 cmbsf | place: Arctic Ocean: Southern Knipovich Ridge | collected 2010
CTGGGGGCCAGACGGTCTGCGCCGCGTCGCCAACGAGGCGGAGGCGGTCGTCGTGGTGGACGTACTGAGCTTCACGACCGCCGTCGACGTGGCCCTCGGGCGAGGAGCGGAGATCCTTCCGGATGACGGGGACCCGGCCACGGCTCGTGGCACGGCCGACAGGCGCGGCGCCGTCCTCGCGACGGACCACCCGCGGTGGTCGCTCTCCCCGTACTCGCTGCAGGAGATCCCGACGGGCACACGCCTGGTGCTGCCGTCGCCGAACGGCTCTGCGTTGGCACTGGAGGCGGTTGCGGCGGGCGCTGCAACGGTCGTGGCCGGCTGTCTGCGCAACAGAACCGCCGTGGCCCGGTACGTGGGAGACCTGGCGTCGGTTGCGGTCGTTGCTGCCGGCGAGCGGTGGACCGACGCCCGCGGGCACGAGGGCGGAACGGTCCGCCCGTCGGTCGAGGACCTCGTCGGCGCGGGTGCGATCCTCGTGGTGCTCCCGGCCGAAGGTCGCAGCCCCGAGGCGGCAGCCGCCGTCGGAGCGTTCGAGTCACTGGTGTCGGGCGGGCTGGTCGAGCATCTCGGTGCGAGTGGCTCGGGACGTGAGCTGACCGAGCGGGGGCGGGGCGACGACGTGGTGCTGGCAGCCGACCTCGACGTCAGTGAGGTCGTGCCGGTCCTGGTAGGTGACGGGTTCGTCGATGCCCGAAGGCATGGACCTCGCCGCGGAGCCGGTATGGGAGAGTGAGATCGTGACGTTCTCGGTGGCTGTCGAGGTGCGACTGAAGGCAGGCGTCGCCGACCCGGAGGGGGCCACCGTCGAGCGTGCGTTGCCCGCTCTCGGCTTCGGTCACGCCAGCAACGTGACGATCGGCAAGCTCATCAGGTTCGACATCGAGGCCCCCGACGCCGACCGCGCCCGCGCTCAGGTCGAGGACCTGTGCGGGCGGTTCCTCACCAACCCGGTCATCGAGGACGCAACCGTGCACATCGACCAGGCGGTCACCGCGTGAGCGCGAAGGTGGGCGTTGTCCTGTTCCCCGGCTCGAATTGTGAGCGCGACGTGGTCGAGGCGGTGCGCGCCCTCGGGGGCGACGCTGACATCGTCTGGCACGCCGACCGGTCGCTCGGTGGGGCCGACGCCGTGGTCGTTCCCGGCGGCTTCGCCCACGGCGACTACCTGCGCCCCGGCGCCATCGCCCGCTTCTCGCCGGTCATGGAATCGGTGCGGGAGTTCGCAGCCGAAGGCGGGCCGGTGGTTGGCATCTGCAACGGCTTCCAGGTGCTGACGGAGGCCGGAATGCTGCCAGGAGCGCTGCAGAAGAACCGAGGCCTCAGGTTCCTGTGCGGTCCGGTGGCGGTGCGGGTCGAGTCGAGGAACTCGGTCCTGACCGCGGCCACCGAAGTCGGCGACGTGCTCCACCTGCCGATCAATCACTTCGAGGGCAACTACACCTGCGCGGAGCCGACACTCGCCGAATTGAAGGCCGACGAACGCGTCGTTCTCCGCTATGTCGACAACCCGAACGGTTCCCTGGACGACATCGCCGGGATCTGCTCCAGGGAGCGGAATGTGGTCGGGCTCATGCCCCACCCGGAGCGCGCATCGGATCCGCTTCTTGGCTCAGCCGACGGGGTCGCGCTCCTGTGTTCGCTGATTCACCCCAAGGTCATGACGCGCGACTGATGCCTGCAGTCTTCAGGACCGCCGCCGGCACGCCGAGCTCCCGCCACGCGGCATAGGAGATGCCCTTCCGATTGCCGTACGGCTTGGCGGAGCTAACGAACTCGGCCTCGAGCCCGGCCAAGTCGACCTTGTCCTCGCCGGCCTCGAGCTCGGCCGTCAGGTTGAGGCGTTCCTGCACGAGCTGAAGGCGCTTGAGCTGATCGGCCTCGGCAATCTCGGCGTCGATACCGCTCAGCCTCCTCTGAATCGATTCGGGGGTTCGTTTTCGCCCTCGCTTGGGCTTGTGCGCCTCGAGAGCCTCGAGGTACCGGCGAACGACGCGACCTTGGGCTCTGCCCTCGGCGAGTGCCGCCTTGTGCTCCGCTGACATCGGTGATTGTGGGCTCATAGAGTCGATGAGAACACATCTATTGATCCTGGATCAAGTCATCCCCGGTTCTGTTTACGAGAATACCGGGCGAGATGATGCCGTGAATTCGAGCATCTCCCTCGCGCGGGAGCACAATTCGAGCATCTCCCTCGCGCGGGAGCACGACGGGTAGCGTGCGATCGTGGATGAGCCGCTCCACAGGACGCTGGGGCTGACCGACGACGAGCTCGAAGCGATCCAGGCTCTGCTCGGCCGCGAGCCGAACAATCTCGAGCTGGCGATGTACGCGGTCATGTGGTCGGAGCACTGCTCGTACAAGTCCTCCCGTATCCACTTGCGCCGGCTGCCGACCGAGGGCGAGTGCGTGCTGGTTGGTCCAGGCGAGAACGCCGGCGTCGTGGACCTCGGCGACGGTATCGCCGCGGCGTTCCGGATCGAGAGCCACAACCACCCGTCGGCGATCGAGCTATACCAAGGGGCGGCAACCGGAGTCGGCGGGATCATCCGCGATGTGTTCACGATGGGTGCGAGGCCGATCGCGCTGATGGACCCGCTCCGGTTCGGTTCCCTCGATGACACCCGTAGCCGCTGGATCGCCGAGCGCGTGGTCGGCGGCATCAGCGGGTACGGCAACTCGGTCGGGGTTCCGACGGTCGGGGGTGAGGTGGTGTTCGACCCGACCTACGCCGGTAACCCTCTCGTGAACGTGCTCTGTGTTGGCTTGCTGCGGTCGGACGGGATCGTGTTGGCCCGAGCTACCGGTGAGGGCAACCTGGCTGTCCTGCTCGGTGCGTCGACGGGCCGTGACGGCATCGGTGGGGTCAGCGTGCTGGCGTCCGCTGGCTTCGGTGACGACGAGGCCGAGGCCGACAAGCGCCCAAACGTGCAGGTCGGTGACCCGTTCGAGGAGAAGCGGCTCCTCGAGGCCTGCCTGGCCCTCCTCGACGCCCGCCTCGTGGTTGGTATCCAGGACCTCGGCGGCGCCGGCCTGACCTGCGCAACGAGCGAGACGGCCTCACGGGCCGGGACAGGGATGGACGTCGACGTCTCGGCCGTGCCGCTTCGGGAGCCCGGGATGGGCCCCGTTGAGATCATGACCAGCGAGTCCCAGGAGCGGATGCTCGCCATCGTCCGATCCGACGACCTCGACGAGACCCTCGACATCTGCGCCAAGTGGGGGGTAGCTGCCACCGTCGTCGGCCGGGTGACCTCCGGCGGTGCGCTGCGTATCCGCGACGGCGCCGACGGGCCGGTTCTGGCGGCGGTTCCGGCGGCCTCCCTCGACGACGAGGCTCCGTTGTACGAGCGTCCGCTGTCCCCACCGGCCGACCTCGACGAGCGGAGGGCCGACGACCCATCCCGGCTCCCGCCACCCGCCGACCCGGGCGCCGACCTCCTCTCGATGCTGCTCGACCCGTCCTGGGTCTGGTCCCAGTACGATCACCAGCTGTTCCTGAACACGGTCGCCGGGCCGGGCGCCGACGCAGCAGTCCTCCGCCTGAGGCACCCGACTACCGGCGCTGACACCGGTCGTGGCGTGGCGCTCACCACCGACGGCAACCACCGGTGGTGCGCGGTCGACCCGAGGAGCGGAACAGCGAGCGTCGTGGCGGAATCGGTGCTGAACCTCGCCTGTGTCGGGGCTCGTCCACTCGCTCTCGTCAACTGCCTGAACTTCGGCAACCCCGAGCACCCGGTTGTCATGTGGCAGCTCTCCGAGGCTGTCGACGGGATGGCCGAGGCCTGCCGGGCGCTCGGCATAGCGGTGGTCGGCGGCAACGTCAGCCTCTACAACGAGTCCGACGGGGGCGACATCGACCCGACGCCCGTCGTCGGCATGCTGGGCATGGTCGACGACCTGCGACGTCGTCCGCCGCCCCCGGGGCTCGTCGACGGGGGGCACCTGCTCCTATTCGGTGAGACCGAGCGCAACCTCGCAGGATCTCGGTGGGCCTGGGAGCAAGCTGGGCACCGCGGCGGGGTGCTGCCCGCCCTCGATCTGGCATGCCACACCCAGGTCGCCAACCTGGTGCGCGGGCTCGTCGCCGACGCTGCGCTCCTCGGTGTGCACGACGTGTCCTCGGGCGGCCTCGGCCTGGCGCTCGCCGAGATGTCGGTTGTGTCCGGCATCGGGTTCCGGGTGGCGCGCGTAGCGGACCACACGGCGCTGTTCGGCGAGTCCCCGTCGCGGGTCGTTGTGTGTGTTGAGCCTGACCGGGTACCGGAGATCGAGCGGCGAGCGACCGCTAGCGATGTCGCCGTCACGCGCCTTGGCCTGGCTGGCGGCGAGCGCCTCGTCGTCAAGGATCTCGTCGACGTCGCTCTCGGCGACGCGACGTCGGCCTGGCGCGACCGGCTCCCGGCCGCGCTAGGTGCCGGCACCGCCCAGCGCTGACAACCCCCGATCTCGTTCTGGCACCGATCTGTACCTCCGATAGAGCGACGTCGCGGTGCCAGAACGTCAGGGGCGCCGCCGCGTCAGGTGCTCATCGCGCCGTCGACCGCGTACTCGCCGCCGCAGCAGTAGGTGGCGTCGTCGGACGCTAGGAACAGCACCATCTGGGCGACCTCCTCGGGAGCGGCCATGCGGCCGGCGGGGATCTGTCCCCGCACCGCCTCCATGGCTTCGTCGCCCATCTCGCGGAGCACGTCGAGCATCGGCGTGTCGATCATGCCGGGATGGACCGAGTTGACCCGGACGCCGAACGGTGCGAGCTCGTGGGCAGCCATCTTCGTCATGCCCCTGACGGCCCACTTGCTTGCGCCGTAGGCCATGCTGGCCGGCGCGCCGATGAGGCCGGCGACCGACGAGATGTTGATGATCGAGCCCGAGCGGGCCGCCATCATCGGCTCGGCGACCGCCTTGATCCCGAGGAACGTCCCGACCTGGTTCACGTCGATGACCCGCCGGTAGTCCTCCTCGCTGGTCATAGTCAGCGGGGCCACGAAGAACACGCCGGCGTTGTTCACGAGGACATCGATCCGGCCGTGATCGTCCAGGATGGAACCGACCACCTCGTCCCACTCGCGCTCGACGCGGACGTCGTGGTGCCGGAAGACCGCCGGCACGCCGATCTCGTCTGCCAACGCCTCGCCCTCGTCGTCGAGGACGTCGGAGATCACCACCCGAGCACCCTCGGTGGCGAACAGACGGGCCTCGGCGGCACCCTGGCCCCGCGCCCCCCCGCTGATCAGCGCGACCTTCCCCTCGAGTCGACTCATGGTCCCCTCCTCGTCCTCTGCTTCTCGTGCACTTGCCTTCCCGGGTCTCCCTTCCCGGGTCCCGATGATGGCAGCCGGTAGGCTGGCGCTGTGAGCCTTCGCGCCGACGGCCCTCGCGAGGCATGCGGCGTCTTCGGCGTCTACGCCCCCGGACAGCCGGTGTCCCACCTCGTGTACCTCGGCCTGTACGCGCTCCAGCACCGAGGCCAGGAGTCCGCCGGCATGGCCATCAGCGACGGTGAGTCGATCACCGTCGTCAAGGACATGGGGCTGGTGTCCGCCGTGTTCGACGACCGGACCCTCGCGAGCCTCCAGGGCCATCTCGGCATCGGGCACTGCCGGTATTCCACCTCTGGTTCAAGCACCTGGCGAAACGCCCAGCCCGTGTACCGAGGTGTCGGCGACACCGAGTTCGTGCTCGGGCACAACGGGAACCTGACCAACACCGAGGCGCTGGCCGAGGGCGCCGGGATGCTCACCGGCACCGTCGCCACCGACAGCGACCTGGTGGCCGAACTGCTGGCGGCCGAGGTCGTGGCCAACGCCGACGAGCGCAGCGACGACCGCGACCTCGAGCGTGCCCTGCTGGCCGTACTGCCGAACCTCGAGGGAGCGTTCAGCCTGGTGCTGGCCGACGAGGGCCATCTCATCGGTGTGCGCGATCCCATGGGGTTCCGGCCGATGTGCCTTGGCCGGCTCCCACACGGCTGGGTCCTCGCGTCGGAGACGCCGGCGCTCGACACGGTTGGCGCGCACTTCGTCCGCGAGCTCGACCCGGGGGAGATGGTGGTGATCGACGCAACGGGCACACGGTCGCTGCACCCGTTCGAGGAGTCTCGGATCGAGCCACGCCTCTGCCTGTTCGAGTTCGTATACATAGCGCGTCCCGACAGCAAGCTGTATGGCCAGAGCGTCCACCAGGCACGGATCCAGATGGGCGAGGAGCTGGCGGAGCAGGCGATGGTCGAAGCCGACCTGGTGATGGGCGTACCCGAGTCGGGCATCCCCGCCGCCGAGGGGTACGCACGCCGGTCGGGGATTCCCTACGGCCAGGGTTTCGTCAAGAACCGCTACATCGGCCGTACGTTCATCGCACCTACCCAGGACATGCGTGCGCTCGGCGTCCGGATGAAGCTGAACCCACTGCCGGGCAACATCGAGGGGAAGCGCCTGGTTGTGGTCGACGACTCGATCGTCCGCGGCACCACCACCCGCAGCATCATGAAGATGCTCCGCGAAGCCGGCGCGGCGGAGGTCCACCTGCGTGTGTCGTCGCCGCCGTACCGCTGGCCCTGCTTCTTCGGGCTCGACACCGGGACCCGAGGCGAGCTGCTGGCCGCCGATCTCACCGTCGAAGAGGTCCGCAGCTACCTGGACGTCGACACGCTGGCGTACCTCGACCTCGACCGGCTCGTCACGGCTACCGGCGCGGTCGGCGCCGGGTTCTGCTCCGCATGCTTCACGGGTGACTACCCGGTCGAGGTCCCGGTCGGTCTGCGCAAGCAGATGCTCGAAGGCGAGCCGGTGGCGAGGCCGGACGGCCACGAACCCCGACTCCCCGTCGTGCAGCCGGGAGCCGACGACGGCTGAGACATACCGCGGGGCGGGCGTCGACATCGACGCCGCCGAGGAGGCCCTTGCCCGCATCCGCCCCGCGGTCCGATCCACGCACCGTGCGGAGGTCATCGGCGACATCGGCGGGTTCGGGGGCATGTTCGCCCTGGCGTCGGACCGGTACAGCGAGCCCGTCCTTGTGGCGTCCACCGACGGCGTCGGGACCAAGATGCTCCTGGCCAGGGCGATGGGTCACCTGGACACGATCGGGATCGACCTCGTCGCAATGTGCGTCGACGATGTCGTCTGCACGGGTGCCGAGCCCTTGTTCTTCCTCGACTATCTGGCGGTCGGCAAGCTCGACCCCGACCAGGTCGAGGAGCTCGTCGACGGTGTTGCCGAAGGGTGCCGTCAGGCAGGCTGTGCCCTTCTCGGCGGTGAGATGGCGGAGCATCCGGGGGCGATGCCCGCCGACGAGGTCGAGCTGGCCGGGTTCGCGGTCGGGGTCGCTGAGCGGAGCCGGCTCGTCACCGGCGAGCACCTGCACCCCGGCGACGTCCTTGTCGGCCTGCCGTCGCCGGGCCTGCGCTGCAACGGCTACTCCCTGGCCCGTCGCGTGCTGCTCGAGGTGGCCGGCCGCTCTCTGGAGGAGCCTGCATACGACGGCGCTCCGGGCACGCTCGGCGATGAGCTCCTACGGCCGTCTCTGATCTACACGCCAGCCGTGGTCGGGCTGTGCCGCGAGGTCGATGTCCGTGTCGCCGCGCATGTCACCGGCGGCGGCCTCGCCGGAAACCTCGAACGGGTACTGCATGCGGGAGTCGATGTCGTCGTCGACTCGTCGACGTGGGAGACACCCCGCATCTTCGGCGAGATCCAGCGCGCCGGTCAGGTGAGCGACTCCGAGATGGCGCGTGTGTTCAACCTTGGACTCGGCATGGTGATCGCTGTGCCGGCCGACGAGTCGGGCCGGACGCTCGAGCTGCTGGCCGGACACGGGCACCGGGCGGCGATCGTCGGTGAGGCGGTCGAGGGGACTCCGGGCGAGCCGGGTCTCGTCCGGTTCTCAGCGGGAGTGGGCTCGGCGTGATGGTCGCCCGTCGGTCGGCCCGCCACGTCGTGCACTAGGTCCATGGGTTCCCACGCAGCCCTGGTCGAGCACCTTCTGGAGCACTCGGTGCGGCGGGGCGAACACAGGTTGAAGTCGGGCCGGTCGAGCGACTGGTTCGTCGACGCGAAGCAGACGGCGTGCCGCCCAGAGGGCATCCTGCTGATCGCCGAGCTCGCGCTCGAGGTCATTCCCGGCGAGACGACCGCCGTCGGCGGGCTTGCCGCCGGCGCCGACCCCGTGGCGTTTGGGATCGCAGCGGTGGCTGCCGAGAGGGGCCGGAGGCTTCGGTCGTTCTCGATCCGCAAGGAGGCAAAGGACCATGGCGTCGAGGGCCGCCTGGCCGGTGCGCTCGAGGCGGGGGACCGTGTCGTGATCGTCGAGGATGCCGTCACCAGGGGGGCGTCTTCGCTCGAAGCAGCACGGGTCGTTCGGGAGCTCGGCGCCGAGCCGATCCTGGTGCTGCCGGTCGTCGACCGGGGCGGCACGTGCGAGGCGGCCGCCCGGGTCGAGGGGATCGACTTCCGTGCCCTGGTCACGGCACCCGATCTCGGGTTCGACTATGACGGGGCGTGACGAGCCTCGCTGGCCTCAGCCTCCTGACCGGGCGGTCTGCGCCCCCGCTATCCGCTCCTCGGCGAGGCGGTCGGCGGCTTGCGCAGGTGTGAGCCCCCACAGTTCGGCCCGGTCGAACACCTGGTGGGTGGTCTCGAGGATCCCTTCGATCCGCGCGTAGGCCCTGGCCTGGTCATAGCCGCCACCTTCCTCGCTGATGTTGATGATCCCGCCGGCGTTGGCGACGTAGTCGGGCACGTAGAGCACGCCGGCTGAGACCAAGCGGTCACCGTCGTCGGGCTCGGCGAGCTGGTTGTTCGCTGCGCCACAGATTGCGCGGCACTCCAGCATGGGGATGGAGCGGCTGTCCAGCGCTGCGCCAAGCGCGCACGGCGAGAGGATGTCGCAGGCGACGGTGTGTGCCCGCTCGGGGGACACCGAGGCCACGCCGTGCTGCTCAACGACCCGCTGGACGGCGAGGGGATCGACGTCGGACACGGTGACCTCGGCACCCTCCCGTACGAGATGGTCGACGAGGGCGGTGCCGACCTTGCCGACGCCAATGACGACGACCCGGCGACCCCGGAGCGAGGGCTCGTCCCACAGCCGCTCGCCGACGGCCCGCATTGACCACAGCACTCCCCATGCGGTGGCCGGGGAAGGGTCGCCGGAACCGCCAAGGTCGGGGCTGGTGCCGGTGACGTAGGGGGTGATCTGGCGGATGACGTCCATGTCGGCCTGTGTCGTACCGACGTCCTCCGCGGTGAGGTATCGGCCGCCGAGCCCGTCGACGAATCGGGCGTACGCCTCGATCAGCGCCGGGCTCCAGTCGGTGGCGGGGTCGCCGATGATGACGGCCTTGCCCCCGCCGGTGTCGAGACCGGCCACGGCGTGTTTGTAGGTCATGCCACGAGCCAGTCGCAGCACGTCGACCAGCGCGTCGGTCTCGGAGTCGTAGGGGTGAAAACGCACGCCGCCGAGCCCGGGACCGAGCACGGTGGAGTGGATGGCGACGATTGCCCGCAGCCCGATTCCGGCATCGTGGCCGAATGCCACCTCCTCGAACTCGTCGCCGAGCAGGGTGAAGACTTCGCTCCTTGCGGAACTCCCGTCCCTCGCGGAACCGTTGCCCCTCCCGGAGCCAAGCTCGGACACGACGGCGGAGGCTACTCCCGCCGGCAGATCGTCCCAGCGGGAAGCACCTAGGGCTCGTCGGCCTCGCCCCCACCTTGTTGGCGCTCCTCGAGGCGGCGCACCAGCGCCTCCTGGGCGACCGATGCGGCGAGGGCGCCGTCACGGGAGTGGAACGTGCCGACAACGAGCCCGCGAGAGCCTGCGTTGGACACGGGGTGGAGGTCGAACAGGACCCACTCGTCGAGGCGGACCGGCCGGTGGAACCAGACCGCATGGTCGAGGCTGGCGGCCATGATCGAGTCGGGTCCGCCCCCGACCGGGATCGCCGCCGCGAACACGGCGCCCATGTCCGACGCGAACGTTAGGACGCAGGCGTGGAGAGCCCGATCGTCGGGGAGCGGTCCCCGCGTCCGCAGCCACACCCGCCGAGTCGACTCGTAATGTCCGTGCTCGTCCGCCTCGACGAGCGGCAGCTCGCGGAGCTCGAGCGGCATCAGGTCCGTGAACCGGCTCAGCGGGCTCCGGTACCAGTCCTCGTCGTCGTCGGGGTCGGGTACTCCCTCTGGGAGGCCAACCTGGTACTCGCCGCCCGGCTCGTCGCGGTGGAACGAAGCCGACAGGTTGAAGATGACCTCACCGTCCTGGACCGCGACCACACGGCGGGTCGTGAACGACCGGCCGTCGCGGATGCGGTCGACGTGCATGATGATCGCTACGCCAGGTCGGCCGGGCCGAAGGAAGTAGCCGTGGAGAGAGTGTGGGTGATGGTCGACCTCGACGGTGAGCGTCGCTGAACGCAACGCCTGCGCGGCGGCCTGTCCGACC
>SDBT01020127.1_pt1 | contig 10442 bp, 12 predicted proteins | sample 2277101 | NCBI WGS metagenome assembly SDBT01 (sample SAMN10404973, study PRJNA504765) | marine sediment metagenome | isolation source: marine sediment core GS10_PC15, 103 cmbsf | place: Arctic Ocean: Southern Knipovich Ridge | collected 2010
AATACCGTTTGCTATGGGGATGATACCATCAGTTGTATATCCGCAAAGTCTTCCGTGGCACAATGCCCTACCGCTAGCTATTGCCGGCAATCTTATCCCCGTACCCTTCCTCCTGTTGTTCTTTGGTGCTATTTCCCGACGTCTAAGTAAAATAGGTATCCTTAAGAGGTGGCTCAACTGGCTTGACGAACTTGCCCGACGGCGAGGTAAGATTGTTGGGAGGTATAAACGGATCGGGCTGGTGTTATTGGTTGCCATTCCCCTCCCCGTAACCGGTGCCTGGACCGCTTCACTGGTAGCTACTATTTTAAATATAAAGTTCAAGCACGCCTTTTTGTCCATACTCGCTGGCGTATGTATTGCTGGTGCCATTGTTATATCCATTTGTATCCTCGCTGGAAAGGGCCTCTAATCATTGAGTTTAAAGGCTATCTTGACCTCTCCATCAACCCGTGCTACATTTTAATGGTGAGTAGCCTGTCCCTGTAGCTCAGAGGATAGAGCAGCTGCCTTCTAAGCAGCGGGTCGTGGGTTCGAATCCCTCCAGGGACGTTTCAGTTCTGCATTGAACCCCCCAGTCAGGTGGTCAACACTCCTCGGGCATATTTGGTATTGCCGTCATCAACACCGCAGAAAGGAGAAGCATTGGTAAGAATCGGTGTGATCTCAGATACCCATGTAAAGACGCTCTGTGAAATCCCGGCCCCAATTCTGACGGCTCTAGCTGGGGTAGACCTTATTGTCCATGCTGGGGATTTCACCGAAAGGGCAGTGCTCGAGGAACTCAGGACACTAGGCACGGTAAAAGCCGTCTACGGCAACATGGACTCCGGCGAGCTTAAAGGAATATTACCCCAGAAGGCGTTATTTATTGTTAACGGCAAAAAGGTCGGGCTCACGCATGGTTCAGGAGGACCCTGGGGAATGACCAGCAGAATAAGAAAAATGTTTACGAATGCGGATATTATCATCTATGGCCATTCGCACGAGGCCCAAAATCAGTTCATTCGGGGAAGCCTTCTCTTCAATCCGGGACGAGCCAGGGACTCCTTTGGGCTACTGGAAATTAGCGATGAAATAAAGGCTGAGATAATACAAGTCTAGAATACTAAAATTAAAACACCGCTGGGATATTATGTACAGTGCCCCCCAAAGAGCGCCTTAGAATTCTGAATAACGATACTTAGCGGCGTTTTACTTCGTATGAGCTAAAAATAAAGTTCAGGTCATTTTGCAGAGCATTAATCTTTTCCCGGGAGAAAAGCTCTTCATTGATGTCAAATATTACTCTAGTTTCACCTTTGGCTGAGCCTACAATATGCACTCTGAGACACTCTTTGGCAGACCTGCCTGACTTGCCTTGCATCCTGAACGTTAGCGTACCACGAGAGATAAATGATGACGTGTCGCCCGGTAAAGCGTAGGTTTCCAGCTTCGCCGCTTCAATAACTGTCCCCTGCTTCAGCGCAAAGTCTTTCATTTCATCATAAAGTAACTCAGGTTTTATACTCTGGTAGGTCTTCCTAATCTGCATCCTTGGTTCCTCCTTTAATCATCTCTTTTATAATAATACCTAGCGATGCACTTTGTCACCTCATAAAAAGACCACCGAACTTAGGTCATCAGTAATGAAGGCTAATTTGCTCCAGTACCAAAGGGTATGCTATACTACTTAACAGCTAGAAAGGGGGTTAAGCTTGGTAGATACAGTTACTATTAAGCAGCTTTTGGAAGCTGGGGCCCACTTCGGGCACCAGACAAGTCGTTGGCACCCCCGTATGAAGCGATACATCTTTACCAAGCGCAATGGCATTCATATCATTGACCTCGAGCAAACGATCACCCTGTTGGATAAGGCATGCAACTTTATTACGCAGGTAGCAGCTGAGGGCGGCAGTATCCTTTTTGTGGGCACCAAAAAGCAGGCTCAGGAGACTATAGAAGAAGAGGCTAACCGATGTAATATGTATTATGTCAACCAACGCTGGCTGGGAGGAGTGCTGACCAACTTTGCCACTATCCAAAAACGTATTGACTATCTGGTTCGCCTAGAAGACCAGCAATACAGGGGTGAGTTCAGTCGCCTCCCCAAAAACGAAGCCATGAAACTGGAGAAGGAAATTACACGCCTCAATCGTCTGATAGGTGGTTTCAAAGAGATGACCAGTCTACCAACCGCCCTGTTCATCGTTGATATCACCAAGGAAAGGTCGGCTCTAGCTGAAGCCAAACGTGTCGGCATACCAGTTGTCGCTATAGCCGATACCAACTGTGACCCCACTGGCATCGACTACCCGATTCCAACCAATGATGATGCCATTAAATCCATCAAGCTGATATGTGGCAAGATTGCCGATGCCGTTATCGAGGGCAAAACAGGAGATGCCCTCACTCCGACAGCGGAAGGACAGGAAGAGGTCGTGGAGGAACTTCAGATTGAAGAAAGCACCGAGCCGGTTATTTTTACTCCTGATGATGCCTAGAGGAAAGAAGGAAAGTTGAAAATTCCCGCCGCCAGAGTAAAGGATCTGAGAAACCAATCAGGAGCCGGGGTTATGGCCTGCCGCAATGCCCTCCTTGAGGCGAAGGGGGATACCGAAAAGGCACTCCAGATTCTGAAGGAAAAGGGTATCCTGAAAGCATTAGAGAAGACAGAACGTTCTACCAGACAGGGGCTGGTTGAAGCCTATATTCATACCGGGGGGCGCATCGGTGCCATGGTTGAGGTTAACTGTGAAACCGACTTTGTGGCCCGCACTGATGAATTCAAGGAACTAGCTCATAATCTAGCCATGCAGGTAGCCGCCATGCCACCTCAATTCATCTCAAATGACGAAGCCTCTGAAGAGAAGACTGACATAGAACTTCAGGCCGCCTGCCTACTTCTCCAGCCTTACATCAAAGACCCCACCAAGACCGTTCAAGATGTTATTATGGAGACTATCACCAGGGTAGGCGAGAACATCAGGGTAACCAGATTTGCCAGATTCGCACTGGCTAAATAGGTACTAACAAGATGGCCTCTACCAAGTATAAGCGGGTTCTCCTCAAACTTAGCGGCGAGTCCTTCAGTGGTAAAGCTGACTATGGTATTGATGCTAATAGCGTCATCTCTATCGCCAAGCAGATTAAACAGGTAATAGAGATGGGGGTAGATATAGCTATTGTTGTTGGTGGGGGTAACATCTGGAGAGGGGCGGCCGCAGCGCAAAAAGGGATGGATAGGGTTACGGCTGACTACGCCGGAATGCTAGCTACAGTGATAAACGCCCTGGTCCTCCAGGATGCACTGGAAGAAGCCGGAGTAACTACTAGAACCCAGACAGCTATTGGTATTCAGCAGGTAGCCGAGCCCTACATTAGACGCCGCGCTATTCGCCACTTAGAGAAAGGTAGAACCGTTATCTTCGCTGGCGGTACCGGTAATCCGTATATGACAACTGATACGGCGGCGGCGCTACGTGCCATAGAGATTGAGGCCGAGGTACTACTCATGACCAAGAATAATGTCGATGGCGTCTACAGTGCTGACCCCCATAAAGACCCCAACGCCAAGAAGCTGGATAAACTTACCCACCTTGAAGCCTTAAATATGCGTCTCAACGTAATGGACGCTACCGCCCTCTCTCTCTGCCTGGACAACAAGCTACCGATAGTCGTCTTTGACCTCCAGGCTCCCCGAAGTATTGAGCGCGCTGTAACCGGCGAACCTATTGGTACCCTGATATCCAGCGGGGTAGGAAGATGATTGGTAACCTTTTGCACAATATCGAAGAGAAGATGCGAACCGCCGTTGAGGTTTTGAAGAAGGAACTAGCTACCATTCGCACCGGACACGCTACCCCGGCCCTCGTGGAGCACATTAAGGTGGAATATGCCGGCGTCCCCACGCCCCTTAATCAAATCGCCGGTGTTTCAGCTCCGGGAGCTAGGCTGCTTGTTATCCAGCCCTGGGACAAAGGTAGCCTGCACAATATTGAGAAGGCCATCCTGAAGTCTGATCTGGGACTGAATCCCATAAGTGACGGAAGTATACTTCGCATAAATATTCCACCTCTTAGTGAAGAGCGACGACAGGAACTGGTTAAGGTAGTGCACAATAGAGTGGAGAAGGAAAAGGTGGTCATACGCAATCTAAGGCGCGAAGCTATGGATGAACTACGAAGGTCAGAGAAAAATAAGGCTATATCACAGGATGAGCTTAAGCGCGCCTTAGACCAGTTACAAAAGATAACTGATGTTTTCACCGCCGATGTTGAGCAAGTAGGGCAGGATAAGGAAGTCAAACTCAGGGAAGTCTAGCCTAACTAAGGGGACGTTCACTAACTATCGACTTGTAATATGGAAGCTACGGCATTAACTACAGAAGAAAAGACCCGCTTGCCCAACCATATAGCGATTATTATGGACGGCAACGGTAGGTGGGCAGAATGTCATGGATTACCTAGGTTTCAGGGTCACCTGGCTGGGCTAGAAAGGGCCCGCTCACTAATTAGATACCTCCATAATAAGTATCATATAAAGTATCTTACCCTCTATGGCTTCTCCACCGAAAACTGGAGCCGTCCCCGCGACGAGGTCAGCGGTATATTAGGTATCTTTGCCGAGATAATAGACCAAGAAGCCTTAGCATTTCATAAACAGGGGATTAAACTATGTCATCTCGGTCGTCTGGAAGAACTACCACCGGGCCTTCAGAAGTCCATCAAGAGGTCTATAGAGTTAACCAAGAACAACACCGGGATGACCTTTAGCTTAGCCTTCAACTATGGTGGACGCATTGAGATTCTGGAGGCGGTGCGCCGCATCGTGGCTGAAAATATCCCCCCTCAGAATATAGACGAAAACCTGTTTGATAATTACCTCTATACCGCGGGCATACCCGCTGTTGACCTACTCATTCGCACCGGCGGTGAATTCCGTATCAGTAATTTCCTGCTCTGGCAATCAGCTTATAGCGAATACTACTTCACCGACGTTTTCTGGCCCGACTTTAACGAAAAAGAGATTGATAAAGCGCTACTTTCTTATCGCCAGCGGCAAAGGCGCTTCGGCGGGCTATAACGAAGAGGCTATTTAGTAACCTAATCCCGGTAAACATCCGCCAAAAACCTCTTTCTCCCAAAGAAACTGTTTCCAGTTCAGACCCCCTTATAAAGGGAAAGGCAGTTTCTTTAACAGACGGTTCTCTCTAGAACTCACTTGATTTATACTCCGCAATAGGAGTTTAATAGATAATCATATGCTTAAGCAAAGAGTTCTAACCTCCCTCTGGTTTGTCCCTCTTCTAGTAATTGTCGCCTGGTTTGGTGGTGAGCCGGGGTTTACGGCATTAATGGTTATCTTCGGCATCCTGGCTGCCCTTGAATTCTACCAGATGGTGGCTGGTGCCAAAACACCACCCCTCACCTACTTCGGCGTAATCTGGACGGTCTTCTTCATCCTAAGCCGTAATTCAGAACTACAAGCGCTTCTTGAAGCTCACTTTAATCCTGATTTACTCACGCCACTGCTGCTAACCTCAGCCGTGGTACTATCTCTCATCGGCCTCCTGGTACGCCGGCAAAAAGAAGAGGCTTTTACCAGCTGGGTGTGGACGATAGCTGGTATCCTCTACATAGGCTGGCTTTTAAGCCACCTGGTCGCTCTCAGAGGCCTGGATGATGGCCGAAACTGGGTATTCTTTGTTCTGTTTGTTACCTGGATTTCCGACACCACCGCCTTCTTCATCGGTCGGAAATTTGGCCGACGCAAACTGGCCCCCAATATCAGCCCCGGTAAAACCTGGGAAGGGACTATCGGCGGGATATGTGGTGCCATTCTAATGAGCATACTATTTTTCACTCCCACCCCATTCCAACTACCTCTCGCCTACTGGCAGGCAATACTCTTGAGCGTACTTACTAGCATTCTGGGGCAGATGGGTGACCTAATAGAATCCCTGCTCAAACGCAATATGGGGGTGAAAGACTCAGGTAAGCTGATGCCCGGTCACGGCGGCATCCTTGACCGAATTGATAGCCTCATATTTGCCGGTATCGTGGTATACTATTATGCGTTATCATACAGTGGGGCTTGACTCTTATAGCTGGTGTTCAGTTTCAGCAGGTAAGGGATAACCTCTTCTCAGACTTTCACAAACGGGTGCTTTTCTTATTTCCTCTATCAGTAATCAGAATCCTTTCCACTCTAAGGGAGACAACTCTCCCATTATTTTCTCTGGTTACCTAACCATTGTAATAACTACACGATTGTGTAATATAATGTTTTTAGGTTAAGAAGCGAAAAGAGTATCCCCGTGGGTTAAGAACGATGGTGTAATAGTGGATCGTGGGTGTGCTTAGTTTGAACGATGAATTATTTATTGCGAGGAAGTAATGAGGTGAAAGACAAGACAAAAAAGCAACCTACTAAGGAACCAAAGACTTCACGCCAGTATGTGGCACAACCTAAGAAGTCGCAGTGCAAATACATGCCAGTGAAGGATGATTTTTATGGTGCAGATACCAGCGTTGGGCGAGACATTTTAGATATCATAGACGCTCTGCCCTTCTATGTTTTGCTGGTCGATGAACATCATTACATTCTACAGGCGAACGGGGCAGTACGAAGACACTTAGGGCTAGCGCCGAAGGATATTGTCGGTAAGTACTGTCCGAAGGTGGTACATGGGCTCGATGAGCCTTTCTATGCTTGTCCGCTAGAAGAAGCTGTTGAGAAAGATCAAGCTATTGAACGGGAGGCATTTGATATGGAATCCGGGCGCTGGATTAGCTCGGCAATCTACCCGACCAGAAAATTGACCCACGATGGTAGGAGAATTTTCTTTCATATGGTTACCGACATCACCGAGCGCAAGCAGGCCGAGGAACGATTAAAAGCTTCACGTGACCGGTTGCGCAGCCTTATGGTCCACTTGGAATCGGGGAGAGAAGAAGAACGGAGGAGAATTGCCCGTGAGCTACACGACGAGACAAGCCAAGTTCTTGCTGGCCTAACAGCTAGCCTCCAAGCCGCATTAGATATGTTATCCACGGACGCAAACAAGAGCAAGGCCATATTGAGAAAAGCGCAGACTCTATCTGTCAGCCTTCTTGACGAAATACATAGGCTGATATACGAACTTCGCCCGGCATTACTAGACGATTTCGGGCTGATGGCTGCCGTAGAGTGGTTGGCAGATTCTAATCTTGAAAAAGCAGGGATTACGGTTAATTTCAAGACTATGGGACGGGCAAGAAGATTGCCCCCTCAATTGGAGACAACCCTATTCAGGGTTATCCAGGAGGCGTTTGCTAACATTGTCAAGCACTCTCATGCCAATAATACCGAAGTGAGTCTGCATTTCGAGAAGAGATTGACCAGGGTTCATATCAGAGATGACGGCATAGGGTTTGATATTGAGGAGGCCATTGATTCAAAGGATAGACCACGTGGTTTGGGGTTACTAGGCATGAAGGAAAGGGTAGAACTTATGAACGGCACCCTGGACATTCGGTCAGGACCGGGGGCTGGTGGCACGGAAATAAATATTGAAATCCCCCTGAATTATGAGGGCTCCAGTGGATAAGATTAGGATCATTGTGGCAGATGACCACGCTATTTTACGGGATGGCATTCGTGCTCTACTTGATCTTCAGGAAGACATTGAAATAATAGGGGAAGCGTCTGACGGAAAGGAAGCGGTTGAGAAGGCACTAGACCTGGTGCCTGATGTAGTGGTTATGGATATAGCCATGAGTGGAATGGATGGTCTGGAAGCAACCCGTCGCATAAAAAAGAAAAACCCACGAGTGAAAGTTCTAATTCTAACCCAGCACGAGGATAGAGAGTATATCTTATCGTCCATCAGGGCAGGAGCTGCTGGTTTCGTACCCAAGCGAGCATTGGGTTCGGACCTGATATGGTCCATACGTGCCGTGCACAGTGGGAACTCAGTTCTGTATCCGTCTGCAACCACAGTACTGGTTGAAGATTACTTACGTCAGTCTGAAAAAGGGCCTTATGAACGTCTGACTGATAGGGAGAGAGAAATACTGAAGCTGATCGCTGATGGACATACTAGTAAGGAAATTGCCGAGATGCTTTTCATTAGCGTAAAGACTGTTCTGGGCCATCGGGCAAAGTTAATGGAAAAGTTGGACATACATAATCGCAGCGACCTTGTAAAATTTGCCATACGTCATGGACTAGTGGGTTTCTAGTACATAAACAGAATCGATCGTACATCGTGTGGGCAACAGATGGCAAACGCTCTAACGTAAGGTTAGAGCGTTTGCCTTAGTTTAGGAGCAGAGTCACGAGGCAGGGCAATATTTTATCGAAAAACAGGGCATGATACCCGTATAAGATAGGGTGTTGTTTTATTCCAAACTATGTAGCGAATGTTTAGAATAGGAATGAGTTAGGGAAGATGGCAGTTTCAATTGTCCAGGTGTTGCGGATAGTAAGTTTGTCATGAAGGATGGGAGGTAACAATGTCTCGAAAACAGCATCCAGTCAACCATCAAAGACAAGGAGGTGTAAGTACGAGAAAAATCAACAAACCTAGTTATGATTATAGGCAATTATACGAAGTGGCGCAAGCAGTGAACTCAGCTGGTGATCCTAAGGCTGTACTGCAATCCGTTGTTGAGAGCGTGGCCGATACTGTAGGAGCAAAAGGCTGCTCAATCATGCTATTTACACCGAACAGGCAGCTACTACTTCATTCTGCAGCCTGTGGCCTAAGCGAACAGTACATAAAAAAGGGCCCAGTATCAGTTGACAAGAGTATTTCTGAAACACTTGAGGGCAAACCAGTGGTTGTATTAGATGCAGCCAAAGATGAGCGAATTCAGTATCCGGACCACGCCAAGAAAGAAGGAATTGCATCTATTCTGTCTGTCCCGATGAGGCACAATGAAGACATCATAGGGGTAATGAGGGTGTACACAAGTGAGCCGCGCCACTTCACTTCGGATGATATAGACTTCGTAACTGCAGCTTCCAATCTGGGTGCGATTGCCTTAAAGAATGCCAAGCGCTACAGCCGTCTTCGGGAAGAATACGCAACCTTCCGGGGGGTCGCATTCTAGAATGGCGTGATGAAAGTCGGAGACCGCGGACGATACTTCATGCCTGTATTGCAAAATATAGAGAGACCTATGGTCTAGAGGTGTAAGTCTTGGCCGATCTGGGTGCAGAAGGAAGGCGACTGCACGCCATAATTAAGACAAAGACTATCGAATTGACATTAATTAAACTAACATATTTACTATAGACTCGGGCTAGTATTAACCCTCGAGTACACATTTGTCTCATCATTAAAGCAATATATTCGTCATGGTCTATATCAATTCGGCGGGCATATCTCGAAACTAATGCCGTCTGGCTATCAAGCTACCACAGCTACTTGGCGTATTAATTGCACACTACGATGGGTAATAAGGTCAGCAATACTTATGATTTTAATCTCAAACTCTGTGGATATAAACTCGAGTTCAGGTAACCTGGCCGGATCCCCATCTTCGTTCAGGATTTCACAAATAACTCCAGCCGGATAAAGACCAGCCAGTCTAGCCAAATCAACTATAGCCTCGGTATGTCCCGCCCGCACTAGAACTCCACCCTCTGTAGCCCTTAATGGAAACACATGTCCCGGTCGTGCCAAATCCTCGGGCTTAGCATGTGGGTCAACTACTGTCTTTATCGTCTGCGCCCTATCGGCGGCTGAAATACCTGTAGTTACCCCGTGTTTTGCTTCAATAGATACGGTAAAGGCGGCAGAGAGTTTTGAGCTGTTCTCCTTCACCATCAAGGGAATCCTTAATTCGTCTAAACGCATACCTGTTATGGGTAAGCAGATTAGCCCTCTGGCATTTTGGATCATGAAGTTAATAGCTTGAGCCGTAACCTTATCTGCAGCCAAAGCTAGATCACCCTCGTTCTCCCTATCTTCATCATCAATAATGATAACAAACTTGCCTGTCCTTACATCCTCGATTGCTTCAGGAATAGTCCATAGTCCCATGCTCCCTCCTCTTCTATCAAACCGGACTACGCCAACTTACAGAAACCGTGCTACTAAGAAGATTGCCTGTCTGTCATACCCAGAAGTGCCAACCCATGTGTGAGTCGTTAGACGAATGTTTCTGGACAGTCGTAATAAATTATATGTTATTAAATACAATCGATTCTTTACCTATTCTTTGATACGGAGCGCCAGGTCTTTTTAATACTCGCTGGAGACAAAATTCTTTATCTGGGCGTAGCTAAATACCGGACCATCACGGCATACATAGATATTGCCAATGTTACACCGCCCACACTTACCGATACCGCACTTCATCCTTTTCTCCAGCGTAGTTAGCATCTGCTCCGGGGTAAAGCCCAGTCTCTCCAGCGCCGGGAAGGTAAACCGTATCATAATCGGGGGGCCGCAAACGATAGCCACCGAATTA
>SDBT01020128.1_pt1 | contig 10442 bp, 12 predicted proteins | sample 2277101 | NCBI WGS metagenome assembly SDBT01 (sample SAMN10404973, study PRJNA504765) | marine sediment metagenome | isolation source: marine sediment core GS10_PC15, 103 cmbsf | place: Arctic Ocean: Southern Knipovich Ridge | collected 2010
GTTTCTGATTTTCATTGTTCCCCTCCACAAGATAATGTGTTAACAAATAATCAAATAGATCACTTTAAGTTAACACTATAGCACAAAGAAACAAGAAAATCTTCCTTTTTCGCTCGAATTTGGGTGTTTTTTGGCAAAAAAACAGTGACATAACAGGTTTTTTGATAACGTATTAACTCTTGTGAGTTTGTAATTGCTTACATGGTAGTGAGTTGACTTAAATCCAACCGGATTTTGTTTTCATAGATATAAAGGTTTGGCACATAGTTTGCACCTATTAGTTGAGCACCCCCCCGAGTGCTATTGACACATGAAAAAACCAAGTTAAATGGAGGTGCTTCAATGAGCACAATAAATAAATTAACGATTTTCAGAAATAAAAAAATAATCAACCTTATCTCATCAAAAGTCGCACCCATTGCGGCCTTTATTATTCCCATACTCATGCTCGCTTCCTGCACAACTATTGATGAAAATAAAGCCACACTTGTCTTGAGTGTTACTTCACCCTTTCAGGCAAAAACCCTGCTCCCGGACATAGACATGACACCCCAGGACTACGACTTCTCAGGTACCGGCCCGGGAGGTGCTGCATTCAGCTTCACAAACGCCCTCCCACCTGTCATGGCCTCAAACTTGGAGCCGGGTGACTGGACCATTACCGTAAACGCTAAAAATGCAGCCGGCACCGTTATCGCCATGGGTGAACAATCTACTACCCTGTTTCCGGGACAATCACAACCAATCAGCATCACAGTCTCACCTGTTGAAGGTTACGGAACAGTCGATATTACAATGTACTGGTCACCGGACGATACATGGGACCCATCGATCACAGCACAGCTCGTTCCTGACACAGGCTCACCCATAGACCTGGGATTTGTGATTGAGACAGAAGGCACAGCTACATACACAGGGACAGATATCCCGACAGGATACCACACCATTGTCGTACAGCTGCTTGACGGCGGCACGCTCACCATGGGTGCTGTTGAGGTCGTGAGAGTGATTGAAGGTCAGACAACTTCAGGTACCTTTGACTTTTATGACATAAATCTGGCTGAAGGTAGCATACAGGTAAATATAACTCCTGTGATGAACGACCCGATAGCGGTAAGCATGAGCGGGCAGATTGCCGAGTTTGGAGCAGGAGAGTTTATGACTGTTGAAGCATCTGTACCGCCTGAGACAGGTAATGTAACGTATGTGTGGTACTTAAACGGGAATGCCCTGGCCCCGGGAGTAAGCTATACCACACCTGCCGACTTGATTGTCGGGGTATACAGGCTTGATGTTGTGGCCTTTACGGCTGACGGCAGCAGGGCGGGCTCAGCTACACATACTTTTAGGGTGACCGAAAATAACAATACTTCAGAACCTCTTTTTGTAATAGACGCAGAAACCGGCGACGTATCTCAGTGGGATTCTTTAGTCATGAGTAACGGGAATACGTTTACCGCCGACCCCGCGGCAAAAAGGAACGGCAGCCATGGTTTTAAAGTTGGTCTGAGCAGCAATGAAGGAGACAACTCTTACGGTAAAAAAATGATTTCCGGACAGAATGAAATCTACCTGCAGTTTCATGTATATATACCATCAGATAATTACCCAATGCGTAACCAGGCAACCGAACGGAACTGGGTCATCGGACATGTGGAGGACGACTCAGAAAACATACAACTTGCTTCACTCGAAATGCGGGGAAACTCAGCGGATTTACAAATATACAGACTTGTGTATGCGTCAAATACCGTGCAGTGGAACCTCCTTTATGTAAACGAAGTGTTAACCTACGACACATGGCATTCTATTGAAATTTACACAAAGGTGGGAAACGGGGATGCTGCCGTCGGCTTATGGATAGATGGTGTATCAACAGTAAGTGCGACAGGATTTTCAAATGACAATTATGATATTGAATCTGTAACGGCAGGCTGCCTGTGGAACACTAATTATACTGCAGATGGAGAATATTTCTATTTAGACGACATAAAAGTCGACATAAACTATATTGATTAATTTACCACCGGTCTGATTTTTATTGATATTCCAGACCGTTCAATGATTTTTTTTACGCAAAGGTACAACACTTCGAGTAACAGTAGTCCGCCTGATTACTAAATATATCCATCGAAAAGGATTAATCAGATAGGTAAAATAGATGAACGGTGAATCCATTGCCACGTTAAAATATTTTTCCATTTTCCAGCGTGGAGGAAAAATAATCGGTATGAGTAAAATCCATTTGATACGGTCTGACCATCTATTACCAAATACAAACGGACAAAGAATATTATATAGTTTTGAATAAAATATTGAGCACATATTAAGAGATTTGAGACATTTAAAATGAATATTTATTAAAAAAAGCTGTGATTTTGTACAATTTTTTTTCAATGAAGTTACAACATGCTTTGGGATTATTGTATCAAGAAGTTTATTGGTTAGTAGCAACGAAAAAAGTACAAAAGAAGCCATATTAAGTTTGATACACGTTTCTATAAAATTCTCCCATTTGATCCCATTCTCAATTAAACTGCTAATATCGACGAGATTTCTCAATATAAAAGTATCATTCGCAGGAGATCTTCTCAATGCGTTGTGGAGACACATAAGAAGTAAAGAGTGTTCATGAGATAATATATAACAGTTAAGGTTTTTGTCATCTCGCTTTTCTTTCCAGAAAACATCAATATTATCAAGAAGTGTATCAAGATTGACCGAGTAAACCCTTTTTCTTTCAAATAGGTTTATGTGTAATTCAAGTAAAATGCCTTTTTTCTCATTATATAGTTGGAATTGATTGTTCCAGGACTTTTGCAGCTCAATATTTTTCTTCTCCTTTGATTTGAGCTTGTAGTTTATCAGATCCCCAACGTATTTATAATCGATTTTACGAAGAAGATTTATGGCTGTTAATAATTTTTCTTCCCTGATAAGAAGATCGATATCACCGGTGGTACGCAATTGGAAGAAATCAATAGAAAGACCTTTTAGGAGAATGCACTGTATTCCACTTTTTTGTAAAGTGAGTTGAATAGCATTCAATTCGTTTTTAAATAACCTGCTTTTAACCATTACTTTTAATATTTCTTCTTTTGCTCGATTAGTAAGAATCTCACTATGTGACTCAAGAATATGACACGTCAATAACCTGTCTAGTACCAATGGTGCTATTGCATGTCTAGAAATATTATCAAAAAAATTCAGCCAATCAAAATGTTCCTTTTTTACAAAAGACGATATAAGGGACCTATCACAGTCCCTTTTACAAAGTTCTAAGATGAGCATCTCTTCGTGGTTCATATATATCATTATATCCTATTATTGGACGTATACAATTATATGAAAAAAATTATGTGCGGTAATAATTTTATAGAGAAACACGACATTACAGATAATATCATGATTCAGATTAAAACTGGGTCAGGCTTCCATCCCTTTTGGCACGCTTAACGGCGTACTGAAAAAAGAATATGCTAAGCGGTGCGATTATTACGATAAAGATAACCAGATTAATAAGAAGAGGTATGATTTCCTGAAATTGAACCTTGACTAGAAGGAGTTCACGAAGAGCCTTTACTGCGTGAGTAATTGGGAGCATTGTAGAAATAAACTGGAATGGTTTTGGTAATACCTCAACCGGAAATAAAACACCCCCAAGGAAGTAACTTGACGTTCCGAAAATAAACTTTATTGGATTACCGCGTTTAAATATCATTATGAAAGCCGCGGACAACATACCAACGCTTAGGAAAGCCACGAAAGTCAATCCCAGCACAATAAGCGCTAAAAGAAACTGTAAAAGTGGAAGTTTCAATCCAATGAAGGCAAACCCTCCAACAAGGAGAAGCACAGATTGCCCCAGGGCTGTCAGATATGCCCAGAATGAATTTCCAATAAGTATTGTATATATAGATACGGGAGTACAGAGCAGTGCTTCAAGTGTACCCTGGACCTGGGCTGATCTTACCTCCTGGGCGAGGGCCCCTAATCCAACAGTAACGAATGTGGTAACAGCTATACCAACAAGCACATAGGGAAAATAGTTGCCTCCATATCGTTCCAGGTGCGGCGATATTGCGCCGCTAAAGGTCTGCCCGATGTAGTAAAGTATTAGAAGGAATACGATCATGCTTATTAACTGTAGGACCATCGCGAAACGATAACTTATGGCCACAAGAAAGTCTTTTTTTAGAAAAGCAACAAGTTTCATGAGGTCTTTTTCCCCGCAAATCTGGTAAAGATTTCTGAAAGTGATTCTTCATAATGCCGGCAGCTTAAAAGTTTGCCCTCAGCTAAAACTGCAGCTTCTATAATGTTTGGAATATTCGCCGTGGCAAGCACTTCAACTACTAACCTTTTTTTTTCCTGTTTTCGTAAAACCAGAGGCAATCCCTTCTCCCAACCCCTGCGAGGCAGCCGCGCGAATTCAAGAATAAGACGGGGGCGGGGGTACAAATCAGAACGGAGAGAAGACAGCGATCCTTCCGCGTATATTTTCCCATTATTAAGAAAAATAAGGTGATCAGCAAATTCCTGGGCTTCAGATAAATCATGCGTGCAAAAGAGAACGGTTGTTTTCCTCTTTCCCACGAAACGCTCTCGAATTAGTTTATGAATTACTCTTTGAGCCAGAGGATCCAGGTGAGTTGTCGGCTCATCAAGGAGCAGGACGTCAGGCTTGCCAAGCAGGGCCCTGGCCAGAATAAGTTTCTGCCTCATCCCCGCAGAATATTGTCTGTAAGGTTTATCTGCCTCTTCAATGAGATCTACTTCTGAAAGCACCTCTAAAACCCTGTCTTTCTTTTCTTTACGGCTAAATCCATAAAGTGCAGCATAGAAGTCAAGATTCTGGTAACCTGTAAGACGCCAGTAAAAAGACCGTTCATTGGGAGTCGCTAAACCGATTCTTGTGCGAATACGGCTTGTTACCTTTGAAAGAGGTAAGCCAAGCACTAATGCTTCACCAGCATCAGGCAAGACAAGACCGGCAAGTATTTTTATAATTGTGGTTTTACCCGCTCCATTCGGTCCCAGTAAACATGATATTTTTTTTGGAGGGCAGGAGAAGCTTACGCCCCGTAAAGCTTCTGTCAAACCAGCCCTCCTCCAGGGCATGATAGACGGAACGCGATATACTTTCGAAATGTCGTTTACAAAAATTGCGTCAGGCATTTCCCTTCACCGGTTTTTTAAAACGAGAAAATGTCAACTTCTCTCAATAAAAACAAAAACTTAGAATCTTATATTACAAATAAAAAACAAAAAAATGAAAAAAATAATAAAAAAACCTTGACATAATTTTAAATAATGGGTAAAATATTATATTGAAGATATAATACAAGGGGGTAAATGTCTATGAATAAACGTAAAATTTATAAAGCTCCTAAAATCCGGAGTGAAAAAGTTAAAATCGGTGTATTCGGGAACTGCAATAATGCGAGGGATGACGGATATACATGGCATCCAAGCAAAGATCATGCGATATTTGGTTTTTGCGGTTAAAGATAAAAAATTTGCAAAAAACTTCAATTAACCAAGAGAACACGCATAACGAGTAGGATACTTACTAATTACAGAATGTAAACATGCAAGGAAGAACACACTTCAATTCTAAACAACAAGAATACAATAACCAATCAGCGAGTTTCTTTATTATAAAACACAAATTCCCATATTTTACTTTAAAAATTGCTTTATTATTTCTGCGCTGAGTTAGGTTTGTTTCTACGTGCCATGATTCTGGCATATACACAAGTACTCGGTGACGGCATTCTAAAATCCCTTGTTTCAAGATACGCAATCCCTGGGCATCGAGGGCAAATGGATTTAAGATCACAGGTATAGCATGTGGCTACCTCTTCCGGTTTCAAGTTTCTAATTTCATTAAGCAGAGTGTCCGTATTATCGTGCCAGATGTCCTTCAGAGTATTATACCGAATGTTACCTACTTTTTGACGAAATATCGTACACGGGAATATATCTCCATTGGGTGAGATCCCGGCGACAGTTTTTCCTGCATTGCAGGTAAGGGACGTTTGACTGTTTTTTTTTTCCCCTGGAACCAATTCACCTATGATCCAGCGGTGGTCAATATACGAAAGTTCCTTTTCTTTCAGAGCAAATTGTTGAGGTGAAAGATCGCCATCAAGGCGAGGCGTAATAATAATGTTGGCGTAAAATGGTACACCTAAATTATTAGCAATTTCTTCCATGGCTGTCAGTTCTTTACAATTTTGCTTGATAATAGTAGAACTGAGGTTTACTCTAATTCCGGCCGCGCAAAAAAGTTTCACTGCCTTTATCATACGCTTGTAGGCACCGGGGTGGCGCATAATAGTGTCGTGAGTATCAGGGTTTGCTCCGAGGATAGAAATCTGAACACTCCATATTTTTAACTCCCTCAGAAGATTCACTTCGGGTTGGTCTATCAAAATCCCGGTTGTGAGTATATCAGTGAAAAATCGCTCCTTATGTGCCAGTTCCAGGATCTGGGGAAGGTCATTTCTACAAAAAGGATCACCTCCTGTAATTATTAGGTTCAATACACCTTCTTTCTGGAACTGCTGCATCATATCAGCAATTTCCACAATAGAAAGCTCATCGTCAAAATCTTTTACAACATAACAGTGTTCACAGTTACAAATACATCGATGCGTGACCTCAAAGAAAACGGAGTGGATACGATTTTCTTTTACATATCTTTGCTTTATCTCGTTACTTAAATTGTTCATTTTATCCTTTATCGATGCTTATTATCCCTTTTTCTACAAGTGCATTTATAAAATGTACAAGGTCCTTTTCAACAACTTCTTTGGATACCTCATAATCATCGAAAATACGTTCAAGGATAATTCCCAGTGAATTTTTTCCATTAATATTTTTCCAGATAAATGTTGCCATCTCGTCAAGACAGTGTAAGTCACTGCCATCTTCTGATAAAATAATTGTTTCTTCACCTACTTCACGTACACAAAATGTGTCGTTTGGAACAGGTACTGTATTTGAATCGATCATATTTAAAAACCTCTTATTATAAAAATTCTTTTATTATTTCTTTCCAGAATCCCTGTTCAGGCTTGAACTCGAGCCACCTCAAGGGGACACAGGAGCTTAAACGTTCTGCAAGCTCAAGCATTGTTAAACGTGTTTCCCTGGATAGCTCTTCTTCCAGCCCTATAGGGGGTACAATTTCACGAAAAATAATCGAGGTGGCAACTCCCCTGCTAATTTTGCACAGCCCGTGCCGGTCGCCCTGCTTAAGAAATAATATAGCTTTCAGTGGTGCGTTTCCCTCCGACTTTTCCTTGAAATAACCATTAAAAGGTGTCCCGTGCAGATATACTTGACCGTTTCTAAAGCTGACAAGATCTACCTCATCGTTTAGCACACATTTCCCAAGACTCAATCTTGCAACGGTAGATTTACCGCTGCCAGAAGCCCCAACGAACAAAAAACCGGCACCATCATGAATGACCCCTGAAGAGTGGATAAGAAAGGCGTCATAATTAGCTATTTTCCTTGCCGAGTAAAAAGCCTGGTACAAGAGCTGCTCAAATATCCTTGTTGATGACCCTTTTGTCATACTTTTCTTAACAAAAATCTCTCCAATGTGTTTTTTGGGAATAAACTTTCCACGAATCAGATTATCAGAAACATTAAATCCTTCTGGACTAATTGTTTTTGTGGTAAAACAAGAGTCAGGTATTTCGGGTTCATCATCATGTGGAACAACATTTAATTTAATTTGTATGTTCGGTTCAGCAATTGCATTTTTAAAACCGAAATACTCCTGCATAGAATCAGCGTAAAGAGGAGATGGACATAGAAGGCCGATTACCATTTCTCCTACTTGATGTTGATATTCGTTGTTTTTTTCTTTTACCACTTAATCACTCTCCAATAATATTATTAAACCTATTTAACAGCCATTTCTTTGCCCATCGTGGAATTATCAATAACCTGAACCTAATATCTTTAATTAATTGTTTGTTGGCAAACTTTTTTGCTATTAATCGCTCTTCCGGGGTTGTTAAATCAATTATGTTATCACATTTATCCTCAGTTTCAACTACAACACCTACGACCTGTTCCGGTTTTATCCAATTACCAATATTACTTGAATCACCCTTCTGAAATAAAAAGCATCTGCCGAATATGCTAAAGCGCAAGAGTAAACGATGCGCGGTTAATCCCATGGTACCCTTAAAAACAATTATATCACCAATTTGACATTCCCGCCATGAAATAACACATTTAATTTTAATTTCCCTGCCCGGTATAAGGGATGGCAGCATACTCCCGCTAATTACAGGTAATATTACAAACTCTCCGGAACCGGGACTTTCATACTTAAGTTTTACCCATGAGTTAAATGACTCTGCGTTTCTTTTCTCTGCCATTAATGACAAGCTGTTATCCTGTTTAAGGATTTTTTTCTTTTCTTTTATCTTTGCTTTTTCTTTTTATATCATAAAAATATAATACAATACCAATTTTCGAATTATTTCCTATACCTATTTCCGTACCAAAATCGCTGTCAGTATTTTCTGTAGCAATTCCTGCTACACTTTGCTGTGTGATTGTAGTGGTATAGCTGACAGTCATACTGTACTCGGCAAAAAGTGATAAAAAGTTAAATACATATACCTCTACCCCAAAAATAGGGCCGGCAGATAAAGGGATAGTAGTAACTTTTTCCAATTATCAGGATCAATTTCTGTTTTATATCTAATGAGACCCGCATCCAAAAGGCCTCCGATATAAGGCGATACCCTGCCTTTAACAGAATGGTATTCTATACTATTGCCCAGATTTAGTATTAATGTATTGGAACTATCCGCGTAAGAAAAATCAAGAGAACCGCGGTAAGCAATTTTATCATTGTAGAAATGCTTTACACCAAGGCCGCCCTGATAACTTTCAATATCAAGCAAAACATCATTTACATTAAAAATCAAACCCGTATTTTTAGTATCTTCAATTGAAAATATTTTTTGTATTTTCGATTTTTCTTCCGCAAAAATATTTGTGGAATATATTAATATTCCCAGTAAAACAATAATTATGACACAATATTTTTTTCTTACCATGCTTTTCTCCGTAATTATTCAGACCTGACCCAAAAGAGACACCAGCCATTTATAGGATCCGCGTTTTTATCACGTGATGTATGCAAAGAAGATTCCCCCCCCACCTTTATTTACAGACCTCACAGCAAAATCATAAAAACCATTTCCAAAATCTGAGTGGTAAATTTTATACCTTGGGTTCTCACCAGATGGAATTTCATCAACTAATATCCAGGGTGTTGCATTATTTTTTCTGTAATAAATTATATATGATTCCACAAAAATATCCATTTGGGGGAGAGCCCATTCCAATGTTATAGATTCTGCTCTTGATATAATTTGAACAGGATCGCTGGAATACTGACAACCAATAATTATAATGCAAAATAGAATGAGAAATGCTAATAACAGTAATTTTATTATTATTTTTTCCATTACCTAATTTTCAGTATCCCCTCAAAATACTCACATGTTCTTTTCAAACCTTCTTCCAATCCTACTTTTGGTTCCCACCTTAGTTTTTGTTTTGCCAGAGTAAGATCTGGTTGACGTTGAGCCGGATCATCAGAAGGTAATGGCTTATAAACAATCTTGGATTTTGAGCCTGTTAATTTAATTACTTTGTGAGCAAGCTCTAATATTTGAATCTCTGTTGGCTGACCAAGATTAACAGGGCCAGTAAAACTATTGTCAGTCTCCATACATTTTATCAACCCATCTATAAGATCATCAACATAACAAAAACTCCTGGTTTGCTTGCCATCCCCAAAGATAGTAATATCGTTTCCTTTTAATGCCTGAACTATGAAATTGCTAACAACACGACCATCATGAGGCAACATTCTCGGGCCATAAGTATTAAAAATCCTGACAACCTTTATTGTCAGATTGTGTTGTCTGTAATAGTCAAAAAATAGGGTTTCAGCACACCGTTTGCCTTCGTCATAACAGGATCTTGTTCCAATAGGATTAACATTACCCCAGTAATCTTCCTTCTGTGGATGTACCAAAGGATCACCGTAAATCTCTGAGGTAGAAGCTTGTAATATCTTGGCCTTTACCCTCTTCGCCAATCCAAGCATATTAATTGCGCCATGTACAGAGGTCTTGGTTGTCTGAACAGGATCATATTGATAATGTATTGGAGAAGCAGGACATGCCAAGTTATAAATCTCATCAATTTCAACATACAAAGGAAAACAAATATCATGGCGAAGAACCTCAAACATAGGATTTGAAAAAAGCGAAGTTAGATTTGCTCTTTGGCCAGTATAAAAATTATCAACACAAAGCACTTCATTGCCATTTGAAAGTAACTTCTCACATAAATGTGAACCCAGAAACCCCGCTCCACCAGTTACTAAAATA
>SDBT01020129.1_pt1 | contig 10442 bp, 6 predicted proteins | sample 2277101 | NCBI WGS metagenome assembly SDBT01 (sample SAMN10404973, study PRJNA504765) | marine sediment metagenome | isolation source: marine sediment core GS10_PC15, 103 cmbsf | place: Arctic Ocean: Southern Knipovich Ridge | collected 2010
GTATTAAGAGAATTGATGGTTAAGTATATTGAGGAGGAAAAGTAAATGCCTAAAAAATTAACTTATAGTCAGGTGAAAAATATATTCGTAGAAGGAGGTTGTCATCTATTATCTGATGAATATAAAAATTCTGCTACTAAGTTAAAATATGAATGCGAATGCGGAAATATTTCGACAGCATTTTTGCATAATTTTAAGAAGGGTCACAGATGTAGTAGCTGTGGAGTTAAAAAAGTAACTAATTCAACAAAATTATCTTTTGAATATGTTAAAAAGTTTTTTGTGCATCATGGATGCACATTGATTTCTAATTCTTATGGCAATAATATAAAAAAATTAAGGTATATTTGCGAATGTGGAGATGTAGGAGAAATAAGTTTTTCCAATTTTCAAACAGGTAGAAGATGTAAAAAATGTGGGTACAGAAGTTCAAGAGAAAGTCAATCATTAACATTTGAGTATGTTGAACAATATTTTAAAAATTATAACTGTATTTTATTAAGTACGAAATATATAAATGCTCTTATTAAATTAAAATATATTTGTAGTTGCGGAAATAAATCTGAGATATCATTTAATAGTTTTCGACAAGGAGTTCGATGTATAAAATGTGGTATAGAAAAAAATAGCGGTAAAAATCATTATAATTACAATCCCAATTTAACGGATGAGGATAGGAGGATAAGAAGAAAATTTCCAGGATATAGTAGATGGAGAATAAATGTATTAAATAAAGATGATTATGCATGTCAAAAATGTTTTAAGATGGGGTGTAAATTAAATGCTCATCATATAGAGGGGTATGCAGAAAATAAGCATTTAAGAACAGAAGTGTTAAATGGTGTAACTTTTTGTCAAGATTGTCATAATTTATTTCATGCGATCTATGGCAAGAAGAATGTAAATAGAAAGCAGTTAGATGAATTTATAAATATGGATAGCTTGTGTCTAAAATAAAATTGACTTATGCGTGTTTCTTGAATAGCAGCGGCTATAGCATCGCAGCACAAAATTATATTTTTGCATTAGATCAAACAGGTCAATTTGATATCAAGATTAGGATATTTGGCGACAAACCTGCAAGACCTGCTATAAGTGATGAAAATTATGAATTTTTCATGAAGATGGCTAGAAAAGATGACGACTTTGATAGAATTTTGATTTATCATTGTATTCCTACTATGCAAAAAAGAATTAAGGGGTATAAAAAAAGTATAGGTTTCGCTACCTTTGAAACATATCAACCTCCAGAAAACTGGATTTCTATACTTAATAAAAATGATGCCATAATCGTCCCCTCTAAATTTAATTATAAAATATTCTCTCATATGCAAATAAAAAAACCACTATATTATATACCTCATTGTTTAGATATGGATATCTACAATAGGAGCGTCCTGCCATCAGTTGAATATGAAAGATATACATTCTTATTTATGGGCATTTGGAGAGAAAGGAAAGGTTATAAGCAATTAATAGAATCTTGGTTGAAAGAATTTATTGATGAAGATAATGTCCAATTGCTAATAAAGACAGATAAGCCTAAGAAAGCTAAAGATTATATTGATAGAGTTAAAAAACAGCTTGGAATAAACAAAGGATTTGCCCCTATTTTATTCGAAAATAAGGTATTCGATGAAAAAATGTTGCCAAGGTTTATGAAATCAGTGGATTGTTTTGTTGCTCCTACAATGGGAGAAGGCTTTAACATACCAGGATTGCAATGTATGGCTTTAGGAGTTCCTGTAATCATAACAAATTTTTCTGGTTGTAAAGATTATGCTAATAAGACTACAGCTACTCTTCTAGAGCCAAGTGGATTTATTCTTCATAATAATATGGATAATATCCCACAGTTTAAAAATAAAAAGTGGGTATTTTTAGAAGTTAAAAAAATACAAAAAGCAATGAGATATGTTTTTGATAATAAGGAACATGCTAAAATGAAGGCTAATTTAGCATATTTTAATGTTAAAAATAATTTTAATTATAAAATGATAGGAAAAACATTTATAGATATGGTAAGAGAATTGTATGGCTAATATAAAATTGTACCCTCCATATGGCACACTCGAACAAACATCTTCAGTTAAGTTTGAAATTTCTGATATAAAAATAGAAAAATTTAAGCTTAATGTGGAGAATGCAACTAATGGTGTTAAGATAGACATTAAATCTTTGGAAAAGATGGGCGATGTATATGCTGGAGTTATGGACTTAAATATACCAGAGCATTCTTCTCAGTCTTCTATATCTGTGTTTGCTCATATAGATGAATCGCAATCTGATGGTTCTTATAAAACATTTCAGATTTGCCCTGCTATTTTTGATATAAATGAAGAATCCAATGACGTAGATAATCTCATAATAACTCCATCTTTTATAGGGCAAAAAGATTTATGTTCAATAAAAATTAAGGGAGAGCCTCTTTCTTCTTCTACTTTTTCTATTAATGATAAAATTTTAAAGGTAATGATTAATGAAGCTGGATATGGTTCCATCCACTTTAGAGGTGGAGATATTGTAGGTAATAAGGAGCTGGAGTCTTTAAATAAAATACCAGTTTATTCTTATGAAGGGGAAAATAACACTAGTAAAGTGTTTAGTGGTTTATATATAAATATTTTGCCTTCTAATATTTCTATCCATGCAGGTGTAGATCCAAGATGCGATGTTAATAGTGAGAGTTTTGTGAGCCCTCCTGGTTCGTGGGTAAGACCTGATGAGTGTGATGAAGAGCCTTGCAATCCTGAAATTGAGATATGTCCTTGTGATCCTGCTACAGAGGACTGCGAGTGTAATCCAGATATAGAAAATTGTAATAAATGTAATCCAGAGATTCAGAATTGTAGCCCTCCTGAGGTTTGTGTTCAATCTGTGGATATACCAATAACTTGCGGTAATGGGGATGTTACAATAGGATTTGATGCCTGTAGGATACATAATAATTCTGTAGCTTTATTAAATAATGGAATGGCTATATATGCGTATACTTCTCCAGATAACACTTATGAAACTTTAGTGGATGATGAGAGGTATAATATTAATAGAGTATTTATAGCAGCACAAAGCACATCTCCTACTGTCAATATTATTACCCATAAAGATGTTGTTGTAGAATCTAAAACTGCTGATGAAGATTTTAGAATTCATGTAGAAGAGGATATATGGAATGCTCTTGACGCTATGGGAGATTTGAGCAATTCTAATGTATATGTGGTTTTTTATGACGACGCGTTTGGATATCAAAAAGCAAAGGTGGATAGCATAACAATAGATGAATATATAGGAGATAATATTATAATAGCATTAGCTGGAGACACTAATGTATCATTGGATAGTTGGGTATTTTGTATCAACTCGGTTTTCTATAATGATGCAGAGACTCCTAATATTCGTATTGATGGTGTTAATGATTTTATGTCTCTTCCTTTTGTTAGAAATGATTTCGAGGATGGAGCTTATGTGAGGCCAGTTAACGTGGTTATAGCTACTAATAGGCAGTATGTAGGGGTGGACGGAGAGGCTTATGTTTATTTTATCGTAGAAGCCGTTACTGAGAATAATTTAAGTCAATTGTATTTTAATAGTTTATCATTAGGTAAAGATGATACTTTTACTCAAGAGTCATATGGATGGGTAAGGATTACAGATGACACTCAGGGCAATAATAGAAATCCGGTAGCTAAGATGGATTCTGTTAATAATCTTCATGTAATTTTTGAGAGTGACAGAGGGGGAATAAATCAATTATATTATGGTAATATAGGTTTGGATTATATTCCTGTAGCAGCTGCAACATTTTCTGCTTCTATAGATAAATATTCTGAATTTTTATCTACAGGAGAAACTCCTTTTGATTATTTTAAACCTCTTTTATTAAAAAATGTAATAGACTTAGAATATTTAACTATTCCTGAATTTGACACAGAGAGTCTTTTAACAGATACATGGCATGTTATTCAAAGTAATGGAGGGAATACTTCCTTATCTGATACTATTAATTATTTAGATGATGTAACAATAACTGCTAATCCATTAACTCAAGAAGCTATCGCAATAGCTTCATTACAAATATGGGATGATCCTACTAATCCTAGTGTAGACTCTTCATGGCTTCAATATAATTATCAAATATCATTTGATTTAATAGCTACGATAGAGCAAGCAAACAATCTTACTGACAATCTAACAGTGAGTGAAAATGAGATGGACAGTTTGTTTAATCAGTGGAAAGAAACTTTTACTATATCTATTGATGATCAAGTTAGTAATCAGCCTGTTTATGTTGATGGTAGTAGTAATAAGTTTGTTATAGGAAGGGTTGATAATAATTTTGATAGACTTGTTCCTTTAGTAGGATCATATAAATATAATAACACTATTATTAATCCTTCCGATATAGATTCTCAAATAAAAATTTTAAAGAATGATAATAATTTGAGAGATTTTACTTTTGGCATTATGTTTGAGAAAACTTATTTTAAGGCTTCTAATATTCAGACATCATCAGATTATGTTGATAGTGGTTATGATGTAGGAGGATATTCTTCAGAGATAGTAGAGACTATTTATACTGGAAAAGCCAAATTAGTAGCTTTCATTAGAACTGCTGAAGATGGTGATGTTAGAGCAGATTATATCATAGTAAGAGAATTTCCAGAATCATTAGAAATAAGTGAAAGTTCTACTTATGATATTATAGTTAATTATGTAAAAATTGATTCTGATCAAACTGGGAATTTATTAAATACTTACCAAAGCCAATATACTAATAAGTATTTAGGATCTTTAACATTGATAATAGATGAAATCCCTAGGTTTTCTCAATCATTTATATCTACATTAGATTCGGAATATAATTTTTTTGATATAGGTTTAGGAACTCCTAATGGAGGTTATTATGTGGCTGATAAAATGTCTCCTAGTAAATTAGGAATATTTGATAATATATCTGCTACCCTTAATATTAGCAATATAACGATATCTTCTCCTACATACACTTATAATAGTGAGGTGGTTAGTCTGCCTCCCACTGTTAGAGATATTACAAAATTAAAAGTTTTTGAAGAAGATATAAATTCTCCTAATGGGACATCTTCCTATCAGCCAGATGGTTGGGATAATGATCTAGTTACTCTTAATTTTGCAAGTAAAGAAGATATTAAATATTTTATAACACATTCTGAGAATAGTGGTGATGATTATGAGGAATTGTTTAATGTAGAAGATTTTGAGAAAGTTAGTATAGAATTTGATCCCGGTGCTGGATCTGACAGGATGATTGTTACGACAGAATTTAATGTTGTTTTGCATGATACTGGTTTTATTTCAACCTCATCTTCTGTTCCTGAAAAATTTGATGTGGATGTTGATCTTGTTGATAATATTTATATAAAAGTTGAAGTTGGTAATGAAGTTGGTAATGAAATTGGTAATTTAATTTATAATTTTACAGCATATTTTAAAAAAGTATATAATGACAATACATTCATTCAGACTCCTATTACATTTGAAGGTATTAATCAGTCAGCGTCTTTAGATATAGGTATTTGTGATGATTTACATATAGCTTGGCAATCTAATAGGGATAAATATTGGGATATATATTATACTAATTCTGTTGATGAGTTGTCTCCATTTAGATATGAAACACAAATAACTAATACTGAAAGTAATAGCATTAAGCCATCTGTTTCGGTAAGTAGGAAGGGTTCTAGGATGATATCTTGGAATGACAATAGAAAAGGATCTTATACTATTTACGCTGCTCGCTCTTTAGGGGGATATGCTTGCAATCAAAAGTTATGCGAGAAGAAGATGTTGGAGAATTTTGATAGTCAAGTAGTAGAATGCTCTTTATCATTTGAAGCGACTTCAACTACGTCAGGATATTATAATTTTGTGATATATTTTTATTCTGATAGTGGTTTAGATAATTTATATAAAACTATTACTTTAGAGAATAATGAATCAAAATGGTTTATCAATGGAGATTCTATTGTCGATAGCCTTGTATATAATGATAGTGATGTTTTTCTAGGAGTGTTATTGCCAGCAGATGAGCAGATTATCGTTTCTTATTCTCCGGACAAAGATGACAAGATATTTGATATTGTTCTTTATGCTAAATTGAATTCTGTATTAACTTTAGAGGAGACAGAGTAATATGTCAACAGTAACGATTACAGTAAGTAATCTTGAAATTGAAAGTGGATCTAAGCTTATTCCTAATTGGCCTATAGCTATACTCGATGAGTTAGGCACTCCAATAACAACTATTAGTACAAGTCATTCTGGAAGTGTTAGCTATTCTTACACTGGAATTATAAAAGTGCAGCCTGTTCCTCTTGAGGGTTGGGCCACTCCAAGAAATAAGACTACAGGATCATTTTCTCCTGAGGTTATTGACAGTAATGTTAGTAGTTCTACATGGGAGGTTTCTGTTCCCACTGTGGCTCCTACTAAACCAATTATAACTGCTTCTCAAAATTCAATTGGTCAAATTAATGTTCTTCATCAAAATGATATATATAGGAATGAAACTAATTCTACTTTACTATTTAGTGCTTTTAATGAATTTGATTTTGCTGTTCCTGTTAGTGAACAGCCTGGTGGGTTTACAGAACTCGAGTTTACGATTGATGGCTATCAAAAAACAAGATTTATAATTGAGCCTCCAGCTATATCTCTTGATGATCCTACATTTTTTTGGTTGGTAACGGATAATGATGCTGGCGTCAGTGAAGTGAGTGAAGTAGTAGAAGGGATCGCCTTATCGTTTTTAGGATCAACTGAAAAATATAATCTTACCACTGAGGTAAATGAAGCTGTTGATGGTGGATCTATAACTGGCCATCCTTCATGTCCAGGAGAGAATAAAAGAGCAGGAGATCCTTGTACCGGAGAGATTATATTTGAGAGAACGGTTAATCTTTCAGCTACTCCTGATAGCGGGTATGTTATTTCAGGATGGGATGTTAGTGCAGATGTTAGCTTTTTTGTGCCAATTGGAAATAATAATATTAATCAGACTGTAAGTTTTATTTATGATATTCGAGAAGATGTAATTGTAAGCGTGTCTTTCGTGTCTGTTTCTTGTCAGGTAACATTTTCTACTTCAACAGGTGGAGACACATCAAATAATGATGGATGTATTTTATTAGATAGTCCCAATACTCCTATAAATTGTAGCGGGGAAGGAATAACATTAAATCCTAATAGTACGCCTAATATTCAAGTAAGTGCTATTCCAAATAGCGGTTATCAGATTGAAGATTGGTTTGTAGACGGCGTGTCTCAATCATCAACTAATAGTTTTATCAGTGTTCCTATCACAAGTTTTTATGAAAGAACAGTAAGGGTTTCTTTTGAGGAAGAGACTCCTTGTGAAGATCCTAAAACTCTTACAATTAATATAGTAGGTCAAGGAAGCGTTATTACTCCAGATGCCACATCTTGTGTAGGAGATATCTTATATCTAAATCATAAGGCCTCTAATGGGTGGAGATTCGTTAGGTGGGAATATGTAGCTTCCTTAGATATAACTCTGGATGGTGAGACTCTTAGGGTTGTTATGAATACTGAAAAAACTATAACAGCTCATTTTGAAGAAATAATAACTGATTTAGAAAATATTACATTGAGGGATGCTGAAGCAACTATATTTTATTGTTCTTCAGAGACTTATAGGGATAATATCGTTTCATTTAATTTTAATAGAGAAGATAATCCTTCCATCGGTAATATGTATCATTTTAGAGTTAATTTTTATGCTGATGTACTTAAGAATAGTTTAGTTTATTCTGCATTTTCTCTGGTTGATAATAAAAGGTGGTTTTCTAATGACGGATTTTTTAATCAATTACCTTCCAACGGGATTAATGTTGATCTTGATGAAACAGTCGAGATTATTTATGACCCTGAAGTTTTGCCTCAACAGATTACAGAATCCCAAAAACCCCATCTTATCAGTGATGGTGTAATATATGAAAAACCTTTAATTTGTGGCGTAAAATATTATGTTGAAATTCAGGCTTATGAATTGTCTACCAATACTATTATTAATGTTGATACTATTTCTCTTATGCTGGATTGTAATAAAGTAGATTCTTATTATTGGAATTATAATAAAGATAAAAACAACTGGCTATGTAGTGGTCAAGGTAAGGCTGATTTGAAGGTATGTGGGGGTTTTGGTCAGGCTATAAATTCTTCTGTAACTTCTAATATATTCGGAGTCTTTCAAGTAGTGTGGCAAGGTAGAAGAGTTAGCGGCAACAATACTTATAGCGCTATATGGGATTCTTCCACTGATATTTTATATTCTTCTGGTCAGGGTATGTACGATGTGTTGGAGCTTAAAGGAGCTAATCGTTCAATAGCTATAACAGATCCTGCTAATAATTTTTATGTGACAGGTAGTTTATCAGATAAGATAGAATATAAGGCATGTAGTTTAGAAAAATGTGAAGAGCTTGTTCCGGGAGATGTTACTGGTGGAACTGGAAATTTTGCTGCTTTCTGTTTGCCAGGTTCTTCTAATTTTCTGGGAAGTTCTTATGATGAAATAAAAATTAGAGTCTATTCTGAAGATGTTTCGGGATCTCTTGTTGTTAATGATGAAAAAGTAATTTCTGTTATTGACAAACAATCTATTAGATTGGACATAGATGGTATCGTAGGTGCATATGCTGTTAGGCTAGGCAATATGGAAGATAGAGGGTGGGGAGAATGGATTAATATAGATAATAAATTGTCTGGAGTAGAGGCTGGTGATGATGAGCATCACGATGCTTATAGAATAGATAATAATAGATTTTTAGTTCAATGGGATGTAAGCAGGAATAATGGGTTAAGAAGGATTTGTTGTCAAGTTTTGACTATGTATGGTATTAGTAATTCTTTCTGTATTGACGTATTGGTGAATTTCGATGTTGTTCAACATACGTTTAAATTTTATGTAGAAGATCCTATATTGACTAATGAAATAGGTCTTAATGAATTTCCAATTTATAAAGGTCAATATGTTGTGTCTATTAGAGAGGCTACTAATAAAGGAGCTACTTTAAATAGCGACGGAAGTGTAACTATATATTTTCAGGCTATATTTAGTGAGCCTATTTATAAAGATGACACTGTTGATCCTCCTATTTTGTACGAAGATAATGAAGTTAGATTTAATGTTATTCAACAAGGTATTAATGACATTAGAGATCAGGGCCTTATATCTGGTTCTGATGGTAAGAAGTTTACAGGTCAATTTAATATTTATGATAATGATGATATATTTAACAAAGATGGAGCGGCATTTATAGAAGTAATATTGCCAGGAACATTAGCCGCGGAATCGTGTGGTTCTGATAATACAGATACTTACAATCTAGTTAATACCGACGCAGAAGAAATAGCTAATATAGATTTGTTACCGGAAGAGGTTTATCGAAAATACCAAAGTGATCAACTATCTAAAACTTTAGATATTAATAAGTTTAAACAGGACTATGATAAAGATGATACTAATTATAAATTCGGAAACCCAGGATATTATAGGAGTTAATTATGGCCATAGTAGATTTAATTAGTTCTCCAACTCTTATTTATCCGAATGGAGGAGAGACCTTTACCGAAGGGAATATTAACATTCAGTGGGCTGAGCCTTGGGATTTGCCTTCTTCAGATTTAACATGGTATGAAGTCTTTATAATCATCTAGCATACTCTGTATTATACTCATGTCGGGTGGCTTAGTCTTGTGTGCTAGAGACCACTTCATATTGATAGCTTTGATAATACGGTTCACTGCTATATCAGCATGATCTCTAATCTTATTCCTTCCTCTTTTATTACTTAAGGATTGTATAGGTCTACCCATTAGTTACTATCACCTCACATATAAACTACTAATGATAAGTGTACCACAATAAACTATATATATATAATATAATAAAGATACTTTAACTATATATTAGGGGGGTTTTCTTTTGTTTTTTATGGTGGTTCCCTCAATACTCTATCCCTCTTATCCCTTATCTATATCTATATAATAGAACACTTGTCCTAAGCATTTATGCTTAGATAAAACTAAGCCTACTTGTACATAAAACTAAGCATTTATGCCCATGACTGCCATCTGTTAGCTGTGATATTCTTGTGGCATGGAGGAAAAGAACATGAACTTAGTAACACCGTGGCTGGAATCAGAACTGACGGAACGCATGACCGCAAACGCCCAATACCTTATTAGCCTTTACTTAACTCCTCTTGGTGAAGATACTGCGAAATGGTTGCATTGGCATTGGGATAAATACCCAAGGGGTTTACCTTTGCAATCAGCTACGTTTCAATTCAGCGGCAAGGTTAAGCTAATAATCAACGTAGACAACGCTTACGCAGTCTCGCTTAGCGGACAGAAGCAAGCTATTAAGGCTCTATGTACTGATG
>SDBT01020130.1_pt1 | contig 10442 bp, 8 predicted proteins | sample 2277101 | NCBI WGS metagenome assembly SDBT01 (sample SAMN10404973, study PRJNA504765) | marine sediment metagenome | isolation source: marine sediment core GS10_PC15, 103 cmbsf | place: Arctic Ocean: Southern Knipovich Ridge | collected 2010
GAAGAAACCGCCTTAATCTCAACCCTCGAAAGCATCGAGAAATACGAATCGTCAAACCGTGTTTATTTTTTCAAGCCTTATGGATGGATGGAACGCGCACTTGAGTTAATCCGAAATAATAATATCGTTGTTTTGCCATCACCAAACAAAATCGGGAAAACGGCTCTCAACTGCTGCATTCTTGATTCTTGGTGCAGAGGCTATGAAGCTTGGAATGAAGTTACGGAGGACTACCCTGGGGCCGTGAGGGATGTTGTGAACGGCAAGGTGAGATATTTTAAGCCGTCATCTCTTGGAATCGTGCCTCCCGTCAGAATTAGAATGTCCGGGGAAGATTGGTTTAAGCATTTCGGGGAAACAATCTTGCCTGAAATGAGAAAATGGCTTCCGATCCAAGATTACGACCGCAAGAAAAATTCAATGGGGTTTGACTATAAATGGATTCACAAAAAAACAGAGTCGACCATCGAATTGATTACCTACAAGCAGGACGCTGAAGCTGCTGAGTCCTGGATGGGTCACGCCTGGATACCGGATGAGCCCCCGCCTAAAGAAATGTTTGAAGGAATGTCGCGCGGGATCTTCTTGAATAAAGGCAAGGTCTACATGCCTACAACGCCATTGAAAGAGGCCTGGATCTTGGATGAGCTTGTTTTGAGCGGTAGGCGCGATGTCGGTATTATTGATGACCTTACAATTCTCGCCAATGACGATTTATACAATGGAGACATTAAAACGCTCTCCAGGTTGGGTTTAAATGGCAACCAGGTGAATCAATTTTTCGACATGCTGCTGTTCAAGGATAAGCCACGCAGAATATTTTCCGAAGATCAGGGGGCATCGGCTGAGAAATTCGTAGAAAGCATCGCAGATATCGCAGATCACGATCTGATAAACGACCTCATGTTGCTCCGGTTCGTAAAGGATACTCCTCCAGAGCTTGCGGCAACCCGTTTCGGGGGACAATTTAAGTCCCTGATCGGTCGTGTCATTAAGAATTTCGATAAGAGCAAAAATTGGGTAGATCCGTTTGAGATCCCTACTGATTGGCCTGTTCTTGCCATGGTTGACTTCCATCTCAATAAACCACATGCAATCTCATACCATGCTGTGAACAGGCAGGGGGTCAAGTTTATCATCAAAGAAATTTATGAAAATATGACGACTGAGGAATTGGCAGATCGGATCATTCGGGATAAATCCCGCCATGCGTGGAGGCTCGAAAGAGCGCAGATAGATCCGCTCGCAAAGGGTGATACAAATTACATGAATAACCGATTCGGGGATACCCTTGAAGACTCGTATTCCATTATTGAAGGTCGTCTGTTTGAGCATGACATTGAATTGCAAGTTGGATCAAAAGACAAAACCAGCGGGATCAATAATGTCAACGCAGAACTGAAGGGTGTCAATGGAACCCCGACATATTTCGTGTTTAACACCTGTGAACGGCATTTTCTTGAGTTAATGCGTTGGGTGTACGACGAACACGGGAAGCCATCAAAAGGCAAGAAAGATGATTTTGATGATATGATGGAGAACTGGTACAGGGCTACATTGGCCGGGTTGGCCTGGGAAGAAGAAGGGAATGATTTTTATTCGGAGGCGTCAGGGATTGGTGCTTCTGAGAATTCTTATTTGGGGGTGTAATTATGGCAAGGAAATCTAAACCTACAAGGGCTGCTAAGAAGAGCGTTGCTGCTCCTGTGCGAGAACACTCTAAAAACGTCAATATCAGAAAAGCGCAAAATGGTTTTGTCGTATCATCGTTTTCAGACGGGGAAGATAAAACGATGATTGCAAAAACAAAATCGGAAGCCAAGAAAATCGCTGAGAAAATGTTGGGGGTTTAATGCCGATTTGGATTAAAATAGTTCTTGAATCGTTAGCGCAAAAGGAATTCACCGGGAAGATTGTGCTAAACTTCACGAAAGGTACTCTATGCAGGAAATACGAGACGAGAGCATCAAATACAGGGATACCAGATTGATGTTGTGATCTGACTGAGAACCACCAAATAATAAGCTCCACTGCAAAAGCAAGGGCCATGTTCTACCCGTAAATATTGGGAGGCATGGCCCTTTTTTTATTGAGGGAATATGGCGAAAGAAATCCCAGGCGAGAGCCGAAAAGACGAAATACTAAGGATGGGCCGGAAACGGTTCGAGCAGATCACCACTGCTGAGCAGCACATCAGGGAAGCCGCTCTTGAGGATATTAAGTTTGCGTACAATGTCGAGGAAGGTCAATGGCCCGCAGGTGTAAAAGAGGAGCGTGCAAACGATAAACGCCCATGCCATACGCTCAATAAACTCAGAAAATTCATTGCTCAGATTTCCAATAGAGAACGTGATGCTCGTATGGCTGGGGACATCGTTCCGGTTGATAGCAACGGAGATCCATTAAAGGCGCAGATATACAAAGACATCTTCCTCCAGATCGAAACAAGCTCTCAAGCTGATGAGGCTTACGATCTGGCTGGCAATCAGGCAATCTCTGGAGGATTCGGATATTACCGGATACTCACTGATTTTGTGGACAATGGCTTTGACCAAGAGATCACCATCAAAAAGATTGAGAACCAGTTTTCGGTTTATTACGATCCGAGGGGCCAATACTGTTTCATTCGGGAAGGAATCCCCTTAGACGAATTTAAGGAGCGGTACAAGGACAAAAGCCAGATAAATTTTGAGGGAGTAAATACAGGGGAAGAATTTGCACTTTGGTATGAACCGGACAAGGTTTTTATTGCTGAGTATTATTTCAAGGAGCCTTTTAAGAAAAAGATCGTCCTGGCTGTTCATCCAAGCAACCCTGAGCCTCAGACGATAGAGATTACCGAAAAGGTCACTGAGGCCATTTTGCTGGAAAATGGTTTTCAGATAGTAAATCGCAGAACTGCAGACACCCATAAGGTTATTTGGGTAAAAATGACAGGCGATACCATTTTGGAAGAACAGGAATGGCAAGATTGGGAAATCCCTGTCATTGAAGTTGTAGGCGATGAGATCAATATTGCAGGCAAGAAATACAAGCGATCACTCATTCGGGATGGGAAAGACGCACAAAGAATGTACAATTATTGGCTCACGAATATGACTGAAACCGTTGCCATGGCCCCGAATGCGCCTTATCTTATTTCTGTAAAGCAGATCAAGAACCATGTGAGGTCTTGGCAACAGGCCATCACAAAGCGCCTGCCGTTCCTTCAGTACAATGACAGTGGGAAAGGCCCCCCGCGCCGGGAACCTCCGCCTCAAGTGCCTTCAGGGGCAATGGCGATGCTGAATATTGCCAATAACGACATCAAGGATACTATCGGGATGTTTGAACCGTCCCTGGGAGAGCAAAGCAACGAGAGAAGCGGCAAGGCTCTACGGATTCGGCAGGCAACGGGAGACATGGGAACCCTGCATTTCCCTGACAATCTCAGGCGAGCAATCAGAAAATCCACAAGGATTATAATCCGGCTTATTCCAAAGATTTACGATACCCAAAGGATTATTCGCATCACAGGCCCGAAAGGTGAAGATGAATTTGTCACAATAAACCAGGCGGTAATCGACCAGGAAACAGGTCAGCAGGTCATTATTAACGATATGTCGGTTGGGAAATATGATCTTCGGGAAGATGTAAGGTCGTTCTCTACGAAGCGACAAGAGAGCGCTGACTTTCTGGCTCAAGCCATTGATCGTTATCCTGCGCTTGCTCCGGTAATTATTGATCTTGTATTTAAAATGCAGGATTGGCCGGGAGCAGCGGAGGTCGAAAAAAGGCTTCAGGAATTTATTCAGAAACAAGAACAAGCAGGGCAAACGCCACCAGGCGGCAAGCAATAAACACCCGCATAGCCGGGGCATAAAAGGAGAATGAAATGTCAGAAGAAAAAAATGTCGAAGAGGCAGCAGCAGCGAAGTTGGAAGAAAAACAGCCGGAAGTTTACATTGACCAGCTTGAAGGTAGCACAACGAGGCTCCCTGATGAGCCTGAGCCAGTCAAAGAGGTTAAGAAGGGAGAAGATCCTGCGGAGGAATTACCGCCCGGATCAGAGGGATTAGAGCCAGAGGTTCCCGCTGAACCGAAGGAAGCTCCGAAACCTGGAGAGATCAAGTACACCAAGGCGGTCGAAAAACGCATTGGGGATATCACTCGTGAAAAAAACGATGCCATCCGGGACGCAGGATATTGGAAAGGGAAAGCTCTTGAAAAACAAGAGCCAAAACCTGCCGATCCTGCTGACCCTCTGGAGATACCCGGCCAGCCAAAGGAAGAAGATTTTGACACGACAGGCGATTTTGTCGCGGCGTATTCAAATTGGGATTACGGTAGACGTAAAACCGAGGAAGCCGCAACGGACAAAAAAGCGCAAGATGAAAAATCCGAGCAAGATTTGTCAACAAAATTCTATGAAAGAGTGGATGCGTCAGGGATAAAGAATCGGGTAGAAAATTACGAGGAACTTATTTCTTCATCCGGAACCTACTCCCCTGCGATGAAATCACTCGTAATGGGAAGTGAACAAGGGCCCGAACTCGCGCTTTATTTAGCGCAAAACACTGAGGTTTCTCAGGCGATATCGAAAATGTCACCTATGGGTGCAGCAAAGGAGATTGGAAAATTGGAGATAAGAGTAACTCAAAAACCCACAAGGAAAACGGTGACAAGCGCAGCAGACCCGATCAAGCCTTTGACCGGCAATGATGTTCCTGCGGTAAATATGCAGACAGCATCACAGCATGAGTATGAAAAGGCGAGAGGGTTTGGTTAATCCCAGGCCCCGGATCAGGTTTACCGCTGCGCCATAAGTCGCCGTGGAGGATAAAAAATGCCAAATACATTAATTACGCCGCAGATCATCGCGAAAGAAGCGTTGATGCAGCTAAAAAACAACATGGTGATGGGCAGTCAAGTCCATCGAGAATACAAGAACGAATTTGCGAAAGTCGGTTCTACGGTGTCAATCCGTAAGCCCGTCAAATTCGTCGCATCGGATGGTGAAACCAGGGTCAATCAGGATGTGAGTGAAGCGACGACCCCGTTTGTGATTAACAAGCGGAAACACGTTTCATGGGAATTTTCAACACAGGATCTTACGCTTACGATTGAGCAGTTTTCTGAGCGGTATATCACTCCGGCTGCAATCGCACTGGCGAATATTGTGGATTCTGATCTGTGTGCACTTCATACCGATCTATTCGCTCAGACAGGCGCAGCAGGAACAACCCCGGCCACAGTTCGGGCCTTCCTTGAACCTGCAACAGAGTTGAACCGATTCGCGGTTCCTATGGATCGTCGTCGGCTTGTCATTGACCCTGACGCAAAACTTGAAGCAGCGGTTGTTTTGTCTGCCTTGAATGCGCCTAAGTTGGTCGAGGGTGCTGTCCGGGGCATGAAGATTGGCATGATGGGCGATATGCCGATGTTTATGGATCAGAACATCAAGACCCATACTGCTGGAACGAACTCAGGTGATACGGCATATCTGGCGAACTCAGTCCCAGTCCAGTTTGGAACCGACATCACGATTGATACAGGTAGCGGGACATTTGTCGTGGGCGATAAGATCACCTTCGCAGCCGTCAACTCAGTGAATCCTGTTTCGCGGGTTTCCACCGGGAACCTGAAAGTCTTCACTGTCACCGAAGCAATGGCGAGTGGGGGTACAACCGTCAAGGTCGAGCCTGCCATCGTCACAAGTGGAGCGCATCAGAATGTTGATGCCGGGGTTGCGAACGATGCTTCAATCACCATCACCGCAACCCATGTTGCGAACTTGGCCTTTCACCGGAACGCTTTCGGGTTGGTAATGATCCCCCTCGAAATGCCTGACGGAGCGAGCTTCAAAGCACGTCAGACTTCCGACGATATCAGTATTCGGGTTGTGAAAGCCTACGACATCGATACCGATAAGGACGTTATCAGGCTGGACATTCTGTACGGGGTGAAGACAATTTACCCTGAACTTGGATCGGTTCTTCTCGGATAATCCGATAGGAGACAAACACTGAGATGCCTCGCCCGAAAGGGCGGGGATCTTCAATAGGAGGAATGAAAATGTTTAAAAAATTACTAATGGCGGTTCTTCTTGTTGCTGTCTCTGCTTCGGCTTATGCCGGGAGCAAATGGAACAACAACAATACTGAACCTGTTTTCAACGCACGAACGGTAGTCGCAAAGACAGCGGCTTACACAGCAACATTCAGCGATGACCAGATCAATGTCGCGCCTTCCACCGCAACGCTTACGGTCACATTGCCTGCGATCAGCACTTTGTCAACCAATGGATTCGGGTCGAAGAGTTACAAGATCCTCAAGACTGACACCACCGGTTATGCCGTATTGATCGCGCCAAACGGAACTGACACCATTGACGGAACGACTGGGTATGCCGTCACAAAACAGAATGATTTCGTCATTCTCAGTGCAACGTCTGGGGGTCAGGCCGATTGGAAAATCAGTTATTCCGATGATGTGGTAAACGTAGACGTTACCACTGGCGGAATCGAACTCGGTGGCGGGGTGAATATGCGGAGAAATCATTCTCTGGATACTGCCACCCTGACTTTGACAGCAGAGGAATGTGGTGATGTTCGCATGATTGCCACTGATGCCAAGATTTACACTCTGCCAGCGACCATTGAGGGGTGTGAATTTACATTCGTCAATACCGGAGCGGATGGGGCCGTCTTACTTAGTGTCGATCCTGTGGCCGCTGACGCTGTTTTCGGAACCGTTGCAAACGCCGCCGCAGATGGGGTGATGACCGGATCTGATGGTGGGGTTGTCACCAATACCAAAGCCACCGCGAATAAAGGAGATTACATTACCGTTATTGGCGATGGCGTCACCGGATGGTTCATTGTCTCAGGCGTTGGTATCTGGGCTGGAGCTTAATCTTAAACCTTGAATGGGGGCTTCGGCCCCCTTCATTTGAGAGGCTTTTAAATGGCTGACATCCAGACCACAGTTTTAAAACCTGCCTTGAGAAAAATCGGAGTTAAAAACCCAACAACCACCGAGTTGACAGATGCCCTCGCATCTTTAAACGCCATGATCGCATCCTGGGGGGCGAATGATTTCTTGATATTCTCAGTAACCAGAGAGAATTTCACACTTGCAATCAATGATGCGGAATACACTATTGGATCTGGCGGCGACTTCAATACTGTAAGGCCAGTAAAAATTACGTCAGCTTTCCTTCGGGATGGCTCTACGGATTTTAAACCACTCAATATTTCCAACATCAAGCGATACAACGACATCGCTGAAAAAACTTCAAACGGGCGACCATGCAGATTGTTTTATCTTCCTGAATATCCTCTTGGCAAGATACTTTTCGATTTGGAGCCTGACAAGGCATACACACTATTTATAGATTCCTTGAAGCGGATCAGTAGCTTCGCCTTAATTACAACAGCGTTTGCGCTCCCGGAAGAATATGAGAGGGCATTTGTTTTTAATCTTGCAGTTGATCTTTCTTCAGAATTCAACGAAAGACTTTCCCCTGAAGTTTTAGCAATAGCCTTCGACACCAAAGAAGAAATCATGGATCTGAATGCAAGCGTGAGAATGGCGGAACCTGTCGATGCTGACAATGCGCTCCTGTGGAGAACCTTGCAATGAGGATCGTGGCAATATTTATAATGCTCATCGGGCTGTCTGGGTGTCAGTTATTGTCTGGAAATGTGAAAACAACTGTCACATGGGAGGACGGATCTGAGGTTAAAGTCAGCTCCAAGTCCGATGCTATCGTTACGATGGAAAAAGACGGAGAGAAATTGACCGTGGACAATAGGGGCCGACCTGGATTTATCGAACAAATTGTAGGCGCATTTCTCGTTAAACCTGATAGCTCAAGGAGCAAGCCTTAGATGGCAAGATCCAAGGATTTAGTCCCTAAAGTAATTCCCCTGTCTGGCAGGCTGATTCTTTCCGAAGATCCGGCAGTTATAGGCGAGAATTTTCAGTCGTTGAAGAATCTCAGGCATACCCAGGATCATGTCAAGGGCATTGGTGGAATGACAAAAATCAATACCAATGTCCCGACGACATACAACAAAATAAGAGCAGCGCATCATTTCAAGAAAGACCAGCCTGTCGAATCGCATATCCTTGCTCAAGCGTTCAATACAGGATTAACCGAAGCAGAGATTTTAGACAACACGAACACCCCGCCATCAGCAGGAGATTTTGAAGCATCCAATTTATTCGATGAAACGATCACAACAGAAACAGGCAGATTTTCGGATGCACCAGGAGGGAATGTAGCCTATTGCAATGGCAAGGAAGCTACGTTATGGGGTGGAGATGAACATCGTGTGGCTCGGTTTATCAATTATGATCCCCTTGGAACATTCAGTAGAGATTTCACGGAAGAAGTCACAAATATATTGAACGACCTGAATAATCTCGCAACTCTCAAAAGCATATCAGATGTAAAAACATGGGAGACACAAGTGTCTGCTGCTGATAATGCGTGGCTTGGAATCGCCTGGTCGCCGGAGAAATCAATATTCGCTGCCGTGAGTAACACGGGCATAGGCAATAGAGTCCAAACCTCCCCAAATGGAAGAGACTGGACAAGCCGGTTTTCAGGGAAATCACCCCCTGTGACTTGGACATCCAGAACCAGTGCTGCTGATAATTTTTGGCTGAGCATCGTCTGGTCGCCCTCGTTGTCATTGTTCGCTGCCGTTTCTGATAGTGGTGGCACAAACAGAGTAATGACATCACCGGATGGGATCACTTGGACTATTAGAACGAGTGCAACTAATAATGACTGGAAGTCGGTAGTCTGGTCGCCCTCGCTGTCCTTATTCGCTGCCGTGGCATCCTCCGGCACATCCAATAGAGTAATGACCTCTCCAGACGGAATCACTTGGACATCGAGGACATCGGCGGCTGATAATGACTGGCGTGGCATCACTTGGTCGCCCTCTCTGGCTTTGTTTATTGCTGTAGCTAGCTCCGGTACGGGAAACAGAGTAATGACCTCCCCGGACGGAATCACTTGGACTATTAGAACGAGTGCAAAAGACATCCATTGGGGAGCGGTTGCCTGGTCGCCTGCATTAGAGTTGCTTGTTGCAGTATCTTCGGAAACCACATTTTCTTCGACAGATAAAGTGATGACCTCCCCAGACGGGATCACTTGGACTCAAAGGGTAAGTGCGCTAGGCGACCACCAGTGGTTTGATGTAGCCTGGTCGCCGGAACTCTCCCTTTTTGTTAGTTGCGGGCAGCTCGGAAACGGCATTCAGACCTCGCCAGATGGCATCACTTGGACAGAAAGGACGACCCCAGCAGGGAACTGGTTTGGGATCACATGGGCAGCTGAGTGGGGTCTGTTAGTGTCCGTAGCTTCTGCAAGTTCTAATCGGATAATGACCTCACCGGACGGGATTACCTGGACAGTCAGAACGAGTGCTGCTAGTAATGATTTGCGGTCGGTAGCATTCTCCCCATCCCTGGGCGTTTTCGCAGCGGTAGCCGTCTCCGGCACAGGCAACCGAGTCCAAACCTCCACTCTAGTTGATCCTGACTGGCGTTCCATAGCCTGGTCGCCCTCTCTCTCATTATTTTGCGCTGTAGCTGAGTCTGGCACAGGCGATAGAGTAATGACCTCCCCGGACGGAATCACTTGGACATCGAGGACGAGCGCGGCGGATAATCAGTGGCGTTCAGTCACTTGGTCGCCAGCCCTCGCCCTATTTTGTTCAGTCTCTGACACTGGCTCAAGTAATCGGGTTATGACCTCCCCGGATGGAATCACTTGGACGATCAGAACCTCTGCTGCTGATAATCAGTGGAACTCTGTTGCTTGGTCGCCTTCTTTGAGCTTGTTCGCCGCAGTTGCAAGCACTGGTTCATCCAATAGAGTAATGACCTCCCCGGACGGAATCACTTGGACGATCAGAACATCTGTCGCAGATAATACTTGGAATTCAGTTGTATGGTCGCCTTCTTTGAGCTTGTTCGCCGCAGTTGCAAGCACTGGTTCATCCAATAGAGTAATGACGTCAGTTTCAGACGGGACAATGTTCTTTCTCGTAGGATCTACAAGAACCCTTAAAGGCTTCAAGGCCACAATAGAAACGGCAAATACAATCGCAGGCACGACCGTTGTTGAATACTGGAATGGCACTGCATGGACTCCCGTAACTGGTATTTCAGACGGCACATTATCCGGGGGCATTCCTTTGGCCCAGACTGGAATTATTTCATTCAACTCGACGGATTCTGTTGCAAAAGTCCGCCCTATCGATTCAATCGTGCTGTATTGGTATCGGCTTTCAATCGTCGCCGGGGTGAGTGTGACAACCACTATTTCAAACCTTACGGTTGATAATCCTTTTCAGACTGTCAAGGATATCTGGGATGGAGATCTTCGGAAGGAGCTTTCATTTCAAATATTTGAAACCTCAACATTTAACGATAATACG
>SDBT01020131.1_pt1 | contig 10442 bp, 9 predicted proteins | sample 2277101 | NCBI WGS metagenome assembly SDBT01 (sample SAMN10404973, study PRJNA504765) | marine sediment metagenome | isolation source: marine sediment core GS10_PC15, 103 cmbsf | place: Arctic Ocean: Southern Knipovich Ridge | collected 2010
GTGGACGCATCTGCCGTAGCGCTCTCATCAAGTCGTCGGCACTAGCTTTTTCTAGCCTGCAGGAAAACCTCGCTAGTGATGAAATCTTCGTCGGACATGTTTGCAAAGTCTCTGGACAATTCCTCGCGGGCAATTCCCCTTCCGTTCTCTTTTGTGGAAGAGTGGATGATTTTGAAGCCATTTTGTTTCACTAAAGCCAGATGTATTGAAAGTGGTGCTCGATTGATGAGGAACTCGCGACTGCCCTTGACACACGCCCACAACAATTTGGAGTATGCCCAATGCCCATTCCAACTGCTCGCCGTATTGTGGCACTTGAAGTCAATTTGGTGCGAGATGAACCCTCCGGGTTTGAGCCACCTGAACATGGCGTGATAACTGCCCTCCAGGTCTTCCACATGCTCCATTACCGCTTGCGAGAAGATCATGTCAAGACTTGACTCTCGACGATGGTCCATCGTAGACCATGGCGTGACGTAGGATATCAATTCAGATTGCTTGCCTTCTGCGGTCATCCCCTCAATAGCCTCCCGAATAAGCTCAAGGCGTCTCGGCTCAAGCGCGGCTTGGAGCCGGTCTCTGGTTAGTACTTCAGTTGGAAACGCGTAAGACTCAAGCCGTGGTCCAACCTTGGGGAATTCAGTCTCATCCGGTATGTCTTCCTGCCCTTGGAAAAGAGACATCAACTCGTCGAATACGCATAGGTTGACTTCGGTGCTTGCGTAGCGCACGGCATCAAATGCATGATATGCGCTGCAGCCCGAAATAAGCGCAGCGATGCCAGTGCCAAGCGAATCTCCAGGGCCCAGTTCCGCAACTACGCCAGGAGGACCGTTCGTGAGCCCCTGCTTACTGGCCATCACAAGATGTCTCAGCCAGACGGAATAGCAATAGCGAGCACTATCCGAGTTCTGAGACCTCTGCAAGAACAGGAACTGTGTTCCAGGAATAAAAGAGATCAGACCTTTCAGTATCGGGATTACAGCCATCCGTACTTTCCTCTTCTTATGTTGTGCATTCCGCAAGCCCTTGCCCCCAAGAACACCCAACTCAGTCTTCACCCGACCACCCGTACTGTTTTCTGAGCGTCAAAAAACTGCCCGATATAAACCGGCTTCGATTCGGATTCCGATTACGGCCGAACATCCGCCGGAATGCCTTCAGCAACCCAAGCGGGATCCGGCGGGCCAGAGGCCCGAATAGGGAAATACACCGTTCCTCCGTTCGAGACAGGGCGTTGGCCCTGCTGGATCCGTTCTTGAAACTTGTATTCTTCTGGTAAGCATCTTCCAACATCCGAGCGTCGAACTGAAGGCGGAGGAATTCGCAAATCCTTTTTGTTGCGGCCTCCTTGTTTCCCTTGAGATCCTCGAACGTGACGAACATTACGTTCGACTTTCCTCTGAATTGATTGTATATCTTCTCACCAAGATGATACAAGGCCATTTCACTAAAAATGGAGCTCCCTTTGGTTCCATTACGTTTAGCCAGTGCAAGGCTCGAGCGAATACTGTCGGTGATATCCCTATTGGTTATGATGAATTGTGCATCAGGAAAGGCTGCGTGGAGTTGAGGAAGAACCAGAGGATTGGTCTTCTGCAACCAGTGGGGCTTATTCTCTTTTGCCGCATAGGCGTTCATGACGTGCCGAAAGAACTCGTGGTAGTCATCAATCTTCGCGGCAAACAAAACCCTCTCATCGAGCCCAGTACATTGAAAGAAACTAGTACGGGAAAAGCAGGCTGCCATGGCGCAGTAATTCTCACTATCGCGAAGGTCTCCGAAGACCTTCGGGAATTGAAAGAACAGATTAGATTCGAGTATTCCGGTAAAATCTTCGCCCTGCACGGCGGCCACATCGGGATGGTTTCCAATGATATTGGAAAGCCACTTTGTCCCAGAACGATTCTTGCCTATGACAAAAACAGGTTTTCTCACTTCGATCCTTTCCACGCCGGCCATCAATCATTCAAGCCGCTATCTCACAATCTATCGCTTCGCGAAGACGACGCTCTTAATAAGGGACTTTACTTCAACCCAACAGATTCTGATTGCATATGTTACCTTACTGAACAACACATACCCCCAGTATTCGTTGCCTGTCCAGGAATCAAACTCTTTGTACACAGCCATAATGTCAGCATAATGCTTCCGTCTCCGGATTCGATCACGCCGCATGTCCGTGGTCCAAGAGCCTTCGGCTGCCACGCGATAAACAGACATAGGCTCATCAATGTATCCAATGTTACCCCTTACTGCCAACACCAACATCAACGGAAAATCGCCAACTGGTGCTCTGTAAAAGAACTCGGGCAAGTCTTTTGGGTGTTCGGAACGACACAACAGGGATGCGGTTGCATAATTTCCAGCGACTTCCTTTATCGCATCCTTTATCGTGAATCTTTGGTTTCGGGGTGTCCTTTTGAGGCGGCGGAAAGAGCATGTATCGGCTTTGTCTTCATAAAAACGTCCTGCCGCATGAAACACGGCAGAGCAGTCCGTGTTGGCCTCCATAAAGTCCACCTGCTTTTGCAGTTTGCGAGGATCGGTCCAATAGTCGTCGCCCTCGCAGAAGGCGATATATTTGCCCCGACAGTTCTCATTTACTCTATGCCAATTATCCCCAGTGCCAACGTTTTTGTCAGAAGTGATTACCCTGATAATGTCAGGGTGTTGTTTTTGATAATCCAAGACAATATCGCGCGTGCCATCAGTAGAGCAGTCTTCGCCGATGACCAGTTCAAAAGCGAACGTTGTCTTCTGCTCAAGCACCCCTTCTATTGCTTGGGCAATAATACGCTCTTGGTTATATGCAATCATATTGATACTGACCAAGGGAGTCTGATCAAGCAAGCTAGGGTCGCTGATTTCCTGCCAGCGACTTTCGCCCATGTTGGCAATCATGTTCGCTTTTTTATCCTTCACGGATGTCTGCTCCGTTTCCACGATCTCGCTCATTCAGCTTCTCCCGATACAAAGTCGTACATAATCCATTCCTTGCAGCACAGTTATGTCCTATTGCGCACTCATCAAAGCCTCATTGCCCTCGGCAACTGGAGATGATGATTTCTCGACAATATAAAGCACGCTCTGCTTGCCTATCCCGTGATTAACAAACTCCTCGGCCCCGAATGCTTCAACATCCCATTGCTCTAAGTCGAACCCAGCTTGAAGAATGCGATCGATAAACCCTTGTTTTGAGTACGCGCGCACATGATCGTCCTGGCCAAAGCGGCGCCATCTTTCTCCTGTATCGCTACAGTCCGGATCTTCGTCTATCTCCTCCCGGGTCAAGTCAATTGGAACCATCAGGATGCCTTTCCCTCCCTTCTTGAGGATTCTAAGCAACTCTCCCATAGCCCGACGGTCATCGTTTACATGTTCAAGCATGTGGGAGCAGATGAAAAAGTCGAACTGACCTTCCTTATAGATATGCATGTCTGTGATATCTACTTTGTCATCGACGCCCTCCCGGTAGAGGTCTGCCGTACGATAATGAAAGTTTGGCAGTCCTGCGAATTCAGAGACTATGAACGAAGACAGGCTCTTGTTAGGCGCCAAATCAAGCATCGCGAATGAGTTCCTGGCATCGAGGCCTTCCCTGATAAACCGCCGTAAGTAGATTGCATATAGCCGATCTCTGTCAGCGGAACCACAATGAGGGCAGGAATACTGCTCAAGCTGACACGTTTCAGCAAGCCCTATTTTACAACCATATTTCTCAAAGGTTTTAGAATAGTATCTCGAAAGAGGGCGAAAACCAATCACTTTTCTCCGACAGACACTACATTGATACTTGCCAAAACGACTGTGCACCATCCCCGTGAGAGGTCTCAGAATCTCTCTAAACATCCGTATCGAGCGTCTTGCAAGTTGAATGAGCATGGCCATTATCCTTGCCCTTCCTGTAGTGAGGTCCTTTTTTGCGACAATAGAATCTCGGCGACTTCCATGAAAACCTCTAATCGGAAGAAAAAGCAAAGAACACAATACGTCACTACGCCGGTCAGTATCTGAACAAGCAGCAGAACCACGTTGTCGAAGGGCGTGAGCAATTCAATGGAGTAAACCGCAATTCCCATTATGGCGGTCACGCCGAAGTAGGGCGCAACGTCGCCCACCTGTTCCCTTAATCCGTAGCCTATCAATTTGCCCGTATATGATGGCCACGATGCCCCATCGGCAAGTCGCCACTATGGCAACGAGAACCAGAACCTTCTTCAGCACTTCGACCCGAAGGAGAAGGTCGGGGCGACCTATGGCGATCAACACATTCACGTTGATCGCATGCAGCGGATAAAGCACGCCAACTACGCAAAGCAGTTGAAAATACGGCAGGCAAGGCAACCATTGTTCTTTAAACACCAAAAGAATCAGCGGCTTGGCCACAACGGCCAAACCGACCATCATTGGAATGTTGAACATCATCAATACTGTCAGAGCTTTACACACACCACGCTTCAAGCGTGCCTTATCATCACGTATCGACGAAAACACTGGGAATACAACACGGCCAACCACCCTGGAAATGCCTGATACCGGCAGTTGTTGTGTTCGGTTGGCCTGATAATAGAACCCCAAAGCGGTTGCCGAGAACAGTCTGCCAATCACCAGCAGATAAACGTTTTGAAAAACAGCTTCCAGCAAGCAGGAACACAGCAGTTTTGAACTGAACCCAAACATGGTTCGCAACGAGGCGAAGCTAAATGCCCACGCTGGTCGCCAGTGATGAAACAACCACAAAAGCAGCGAGCGAAAGAGGCTCGTGCTCAGCGCATAGGCCACCAGACTCCAAACCCCATACCCTCGATAGGCCATTGCGATACCTATCGTGCCAGCAGCGAGCGTCGCAATCAGACTGACCTTCGACTGGGTCTTGAAATCGAGTTTTTTTGACAGTAACGCAGTCTGTACTAAACCAAACGCATTGATAACGAGAATCGGCGACATCGCTCGGGTCAGCTTTATCAACAGCGGCTGTTCGTAGAACGCAGCTATCCAGGGGGCGGCAAGCCACAGCAAACCGGCCCCAAGACAACCCACGATGATATTGAAATAGAAAATCGAGCACTCGTCAATGTGGGTGACATCTTCTTTTTGGATCAATGCTTGCCCAAAGCCGCTGTTGATCAACGTCTGGCCGATCGCCATAAAGATTGCAAGCATGGCTATCAGGCCGAACTCCTCCGGGAAGAGCAACCGCGCCAGGATTACAGTAACGGCGAACTGGATGCCCTGCTGTGCCGCTAGCTCTAAGAAGCTCCAGAACAGACCACGAAGTGTTCGTGATTTTAGTGATCGATCCATTAAAACACAATGGCCTTCGGTTCATTGCGAACAAGGTTTATTTACCCAGAGCAAAGGAAACAGCGCGATTGCGACTCGCAAACAACACCTATATCTAAACGAAAGTATTCCAATACAGTCCGCCGATGTTTGCGCAACACTTCATTTGCCGTGAGGTATCATCTTCTTTCTACATACCGAAAAAATCGACCCGCATAAATCCGGATATTCAAAGCCAAGTTTATACAAACCGTCAATTTGCGGCTGTTGCAGGATGCCTGTTTCAATCAGCTTATCCATTTGGAAATCCGCCAAAAACTTTAAGCTGATTCCTCCTTGTGCAATCGTCATATATCCACACTGCTCAAGATCGCGATTAAGAGACACGCGATTGTAAACACGACGATGACCGTGGGCAACGTCGTTTTCGGTTAGCGCTGTTAAGTCGGGGATGATCCCCATATGATAGGCTAACTGCCTCGATAATGCGCGCGAATTTGGAACAACAACGAAGAGCAAACCGTCGGGCTTGAGGGCGTCGCGGACGACCTTCAACACTTTAGCAACGTCAAGAACATGTTCAAGTATGTAACATGCGAAAATGTAGTCATATTGCTTGGTCGGCTCGAACTCCTCGAACAGGCATTGAATAAAGGATACGTTCTGGAGGCTTCGGTTCATGGCCTCTTTAATGAAACATTCAGAGCCTTCTATTACATCAAGATGATCAACACGTTTTGAAAGGAGCTCGGTCGCATATCCATCAGAACAGCCGAGTTCCAATCCTGTTTTACCATTGATGTAGGGTTCGAACGTCTGAACTACAAGTTCCCTTATCAGAGTATCCTGGGAAGATTTCCCCGCTCGATATGTCTCATACTTCTCATCGAGAAACGTCCTTTCAGAAGGGGTCTTATTCTCTTTGCTTTCCTCGGGCATCTGATTCTCCTTTTAGATAATAATCAACAGTCCTTTTGATGATGACGACAACTCATGTTGCCCACATTGCAAAAGAATAAACGGCTGAACCGTCGCCTAGTGGAGGCTATGCCCTCTCGTTCACTAGCATTTCAAGCATGGTGCAATCAAAGGTTGGGATCCCAAGCGATTCGCGGACCGCCTTACGTTCGCTAAAACTATCGTCAATGAAAATCGCGTCCCTTTCGCGAATATAGTCCGCTTTGCTGCTTGACTGGTCAATGTGTGCGATCTCATCGAAGAGCCCCATTAGACGATGCTGTTTTAGTGTGTCCTCCAAAGAACCAGCGTGTCGTGTGAGCAGGTGAATCTTAATGTTGCGATTCAAGCATTGATATAGCAAGGTCACGGCCTGCGGATTGACCTTGCCTTCTAGGATCAGACAGTCGTCCAGATCGATGTAGAGGTGTTCGTATTCGAGATCGGTTGTGAAACATGCCTTAAGGGCGCGATCTAACTCCAGATGATATTCATTGTGCAGAATTTCCACATCCAACCCCATGGCGTCAAAAACAGTCAGGAGAGCATGATTCACCCCAAGATTCCTGTAAAGCGCCATCGTTCCCGCAATGCGAGGGGCGATCTCCATCAAGTTCGGTTCGCCGTCCATATTCCTCTTTGTCTGAAAAAACCAAGCACCGCAAAGATCAAGCGTTGCGTTGATTATTTGTGCCATTTCTTGAAATACTGGGCCATTCACTGGTTGAGTATGCACACTTATGCCATTCGAGACCCGTTTTCTCTCGCGTGCGCCTACGAACCGAAGATCGCCATGGCGATCCGTAAAGCAATCGATGGTATACTCGGCGCCAGGAAGGTACTCTAGGGACAAGAGCGAAGAGTCGAGTTCGAGGTAAAACTGCGCTTCATTGAGGTTTCGCGCCAAATACGTGCCCTTTGAACCCTGGCCAACGTCTGGTTTCAAGAACAGCGGCCAATTCCTGACCTCACGCAAATCGTCATAGAGTGCAGGAACCCGAAGCAGAGAAGCAAATGTCCTGTAAGTAAGTCGTTTCGAGCAGCAGATTCTACATGTTTCTGCCGGTGCTCCCAGGACTTCACAGTGCAACTTTTCCGCGTTCTCGGCAAAACTTAGAACAACACTGTCATGTGCGGGATAGAGAAAATCGATCTGGTGCTCATCTATCACGCAGTTCACTGCCTCGATGAATCCCGGTTCGCCAACGAATGGCAAGCCATCGATGTGTCGCTCGTAGGCAAATCTGCCGTGGTCGCGGACGCTGGAAGCCCCGAAAAGGGTTACGTGAGTCGACATGGACAACGAGCGATACAGTTCTAATCCGATTTCGGAACCGCAGGGGAAAACCAGGATATTCCGTTTTCGTGTTGGCGTCATGCCTTAAGCCTCCGTCGCATTCGCTGCACAGGGAAGATGAGTGGCTGTGGGCGATAAAGAGGAAATAATATCACAAATCTTGTGTACCTCGTCCAACGAAAGGTCATAATAGATCGGAAGGTTCAGAATCCTTTCGGCCACTTTCCTTGCTACGGCCAGCGGGTCTTTGAGCGCAACGCTCTTGTAGCATGCAAAATCGCAAACCAGAGGGTAAAAATAACGCCTCGAGTAGATGTTGTATTCGGTGAGTTTCTCGTATAGATCGTCGCGGCTTATGCCGAATTCATCTTCGTCGATTTCGACCGGCATATAAGCGTAATTGTACTGCACTTCAGGAGGAAGAAGCGGGCTGAAACGGACACCGAGAACATCCGCCAGGCGTTCCCGGTATACCGCGTCGATCGCTTGGCATTTCTCTATGATCCCATCCAGGTGCTCAAGCACAATGCTGCCCATCAGGGCCTGCATCTCGTTCATTTTAGCGTTGCTGCCAGGCATAACGACTTCGGTCTGATTCTTAAAACCGAAGTTCTTTAGGTAGTCGAAGGTTTGCTTGAGGCTGGAATCACGGAAAGTCAAGAGACCGCCTTCGAGTGAATGGTAGAGTTTCGTGGCATGGAAGCTGAACATGCTTATGTCGCCGAAATGGGCAATCGACTTGCCGCCAATCTGCACGCCGAAGGCGTGGGCCGCGTCGTAGATCAATTTGAGGTTGTGGCGACGAGCGATGTCGGCCAAGGCACGCAGGTCGCAAGGATAGCCAAAAACATGCACGGCCAGGATCGCGGTGGTCCAAGGGGTGATGGCCGCATCCACCTTTTCGGGGTCCAGCGTGTAGTACTCTGGCTCGATGTCGACAAAAACAGGCCGGATCTTGTTCCAGTACAGGGCATGCGTGGTTGCCACAAACGTGAACGGAGTCGTGATGACTTCACCCGAGATACCCATCCCCTGCAGCCCGATCTGCAAGGCAAGTGTGCCATTGTTGAAAAGACACGCATTGTCCGTCTCGAAATAGTTGGACAACTGCCTAGACAATCGCTTTAAGACAGGGCCGTCGTTGGTCAGCCACTGGTTGTCCCAAATCTCCTTCAACCCATCGCAGAAGTCTTCCAAAGGCGGCATGAAGGGCCGAGTAACATAGATCGGTTTGTCAAACGGTTCTATCACGGCTCTTCTTTCCAGTTGAATCGGGCGGCAAGTAGACCCCTGCACACCCCGTGGTTCAAATAATCCCTTGTACTCTGCCGCAGCTTGGCGATTTTAGCGGAAAAGAAAGCCTGCCGCAAAGCCAATCCTTCGAACCTTGCACGGCACGCCAATTTAAGAATTCGTCGAACTCGCGAGGAACACACCATGGGATCATGGACTTTGCCACACAAAACACTTGGCAAATCAGGCGGCCTTCTTCCTGTCGCGGTCCTCTACCGGCTCGCGGTCCTCTACCGGCTCGCGGCCCTCTAGCGGCAACACATCGGGGCCCGTTTGCCGATTCAGCGCCGCTTCGACAATGTCGCCAAACCGTGTGCAAAGAACGTCTTTGCCGAATCCGTTTTGAATGAGTTCGCGACCAAGCTCACCCATCTCGGCTCGCTCGGCCGCAGTCATGTTCGCCAATTCCGTGACCCTCTCGACCGTCGCGTCCACGTCTCCGTGACTCACCTGCCGGCCCACATCGTGCCGTTGCAGGATATCGGAAACGTGCGAAGGCTTCGGGCCAACCAGCAGGATCGGCCGGGCTACCGCCAGGGCGCCGTAGACCTTGCAAGGATGAACTATCCCCACGCACGAATTGCCAAGCGTCACCACATGCAAATCCGCTGCCGAGAGCGAATACTTCAACTCCGACATCGGCTGATAGGGCAGGTCGATGATGTTCTTCGCGCCGCGGGCAATCGCCTCAGCGACTTCTCGCTTGCACGTACCCCCGCCTATGAACATGAAGACTACGTCACTGCGACGGTCTTCCATTTCCTCGGCCGCCGCGATAACCGTCGAAATGGGATTAGCCGCGCTATGATTACCAGAGTACATCACCACGAACTTCCCCTCCAGTTCGTGTTTCTTTCGGAAGGGGTTATCCTCGTGAGGAACTACGGCAAGATGGCCCTCGTGCGGCCAAGGAGGAAAGACCTCCAGACGATCGCCCATCTCGCATTTATCCGTCAGACGCTCAGCCATAAAGCGGTCCAGGGTTACCACGCAATGGGCTCTGCCGAGGATTGCTCGGTTCAGAACATTCAGCAACCGCACCGGAAGCGAGTTGGCTTTGACGGCTCCCATGCTGACCGCCTGGTCGGGGTTGATATCCATCACCCAGTAGACAATCGGAACGCCGCGAATTGCGGCGATGCTTAACGCCACAGCCGAACACATCGGCGGCGAGGTACTCACCAGAATCGCACCCAGCTTGGGTGTGAAGAGTCCCCGCACGGCCACCTGCACAAGGAAGTTGATTTGTGCCATCACCCGAATCAGGAGCGACCTCTTACCGAACGACGAGAAGGGAAGTCTGATGACCTCCACGCCGTCAATGCATTCTCGCCGAGGGAATCGAACGTCGGGTTCATCGTAACCTCTCGCGGCGGCAAAGACCCGCGTGCGGTATCCCCGTTTCGTGACCTCCACGGCCGCACCGTGCATGTACTGGCCAACGGCAGCCGGATCCGGCACGTAAACTTGGCTGATGATCAGGAGAGTCGATTGTTGCATAGCGCTGCCCACTCTGAAATGACGTCTGTTGCGGCCCTTGTCCTAGGCAGCCGCGCGACTGATCAGACGTTCTTGTCTGGGCAGTTGCCAATCGGCCTCAACCATAAGG
>SDBT01020132.1_pt1 | contig 10441 bp, 17 predicted proteins | sample 2277101 | NCBI WGS metagenome assembly SDBT01 (sample SAMN10404973, study PRJNA504765) | marine sediment metagenome | isolation source: marine sediment core GS10_PC15, 103 cmbsf | place: Arctic Ocean: Southern Knipovich Ridge | collected 2010
GTGACAACATCCATTGGATATTATTCAAGCGCCTAGTCGCGAGCCGATGTTCAAGCGCGTCATCCGCTAAAGAACCAACCCCAATGTTTTCAAAGTCGTCCGATACACTCGCCCAAAAGGTGGTCGGTTGCGCCGTTGTTGGTCCCATGAACAATCGCCCCTCGTGAAACTCTCCGGTCTGCGGGAATCCCCTGGACCCAGTCCAAGCCTCCACATCAAGAGTCCATGCAACTGTTGCCGGTGGGTTATCCAATGTCGAATCAGATAGTCTTACCAGCACATCGACGTTCACTCGGGTGGTGCTTTGAAATTTCGTAATCTTTAGCAAACCGCCAAGAGTCTTGACGAACTTCCCGACATCCGCAGATCGCCACCCAGACAAAGCGAGATCTAGGACTCCAGAACTACCGACCTCCTTCACACTTGAATTCGCGGTAGTACCTGGCGATAATCGCAAGAACCAGGAAGCACCTGCGATGGGATCGGTATCGGGGAAGTCGTCGAGGATGTCGGCGTCAACATGGGTGGTATCGGTGAAGTTGACTATTACCGCACGGGATGCGCCAAATATAATTATCCGGTCTATGTCACCGGCCAGAAACACGGCAGATGATGCAGTGAACTCAACTGCCAGACCAGTGGTCGCAGCGGGAGTAAGCGTAGCACTACCAAGATTAGTGTCGGCCTCAAAGGTTGCTGGTGGATTCCAATTCACAGTGGTTAACGTCCAATTGGTATCCGATATGCGTGTGAGTTTTCGTGTGGCAAAGTCAGAGTGGAAAAAATACATCACATCATTTGTCTGACGATAGTGAAGGTCAAACATGACGTTTATTGACCACGGGGTTGTTATCTGAAAAGGGGAGCCACCGTCCATGATTTGCGCTCCGTTCTTATAGAACCGGATCGCAGTCTGGCTCAATTCCAGAATAAAGTTGTCAGTGAGATTAAAACGAAAATCAATTAGGCGCGGTGCCGAGGGACCAATGTTCCTTGCTACCGCAACGAACCGGGTGCCGGGTCGGAATTCTGCGCCGCCCTGCGGCAATGCGATGAAATTCTCGAACCGCTTTGCCCCGTTGAAGAAAGCAGCTAGATCTGGCCGACTCTCAATTCTCGGCGAGAGTTCCCCTCGCGTAAAATTCGTTTGAAGCTTTGCAGCCTTTGCCATTAAGGGACCGTCCTTATGTCGATGAGATCTGGTACCCGAATAGTATCGGGCGTTCCTTCCTGGCCGTCAACGGCAGCTGCCTCCAGTATCGCTATCGAGTATTGTTCAAACAGCGACAAAGAGAATTTAATGTCGTGGATAAGAGCCTTTGCCAACTTGGACGCCAGCAATATGGAAAGCGCATCATAGAACAGCGGATCCCACTGTACAGGATCCAACACCCGGCTAGTGTACAACAGACTCACGCCCTCCTCATCGGTGAGAATGTTTCGTCCTTCCACCTTCCAGGGAACCGCATCTGTAGTTCCCACTCGTAGGGGTCGAATGCAATCCGATGGCAGCTGATAAGAGAATGTCCATTCGAAGAGAGGCGCTATCAGGTTCCGCGCCAGGTTCGCACGTTTTCTCGCAAAGTTCCAATTGTTCTGCCTGAACACCTGATCTCGACTCGTATCATAGAAGCGTTTGCAAACTGCCGCCGGTCGATCACTGTCATTGATGTTGGTTATGAAGTTGTGGCCAATTTGGCCAAGCGCATCATTGCAAACATCAGTTGAACTAGGCATTTAATTCTCCTTATGGTGCGGCCGCAATTACCTTCTCGACTAACAGCTGTAGCGTTTCTGCGGTAACCTTGTCTCGCTCGGCCATGGCGATAAACGCCGCCTCGGGTGTACCGGCCTTTTCAACTATCAGTTTCCAGCGTTCCACCACCTTGTTCGTTTTGGGATCCAGCTTCTCGATAACGACTTCGACCCCCTGTTGGTCCTTGGTACTTTCGTAATGAGCCGCAAGACCATTGGGTAAGGTCAGACTCGCCGTTGTCTTCGCCACTTGTAGTGGAGCGCATCCACCCAGGAGTAACAATAGTATGACCGCCGTTCGTTTCATCTTGCCACCCACCATCCGACAATGAACGCCAACAGTCCCGTTGAGGCCGATGCCAATTCGGGAGATATTGACACATCAAATTGACCTAGAGCCGCAACGATAAACAATATGAGCGCTGAAGCGATCCCAGGTCTTCCAACTTTGTTATCAATAGGCATAGTTACTCCTGTTTTTTCGTGCGTAGGTCTTTGAGATCCTGGATGTCCTCGTTGATCTCTTTGATCTGGCCCTCTTTGACTCGTATCGAATTTGCTTCGCTACGATTAAACCGTCGCCCATGAGCCTCTCTCTTAATGCGTAGGATGTCCCGTTCTGCCTCGCGCCGTTCCGCCTTCTTGTCTCCGATCCTGGTAGTCGTGGCGAACTCCGCATAGTCCTTGCCGAGCTGCTTGAACTCGGTAGCTCTGGCAAATTGCGAGTGGTAGGTGTCGCTAAAACTGAACAGGCCCCCGATGATAGAGCTGACAATGACTAGCGATCCGCCAACGGCACCAATCCGCTTAAGCCAATAAAAAAGATCTTTCGCCATGAGTAGGTCACCCCTCTATTCGTAAGCTCGCGATGCTTGGATCACTATAAAGTTTCTATCGTCTGCGACAGTGCCGGTGGCTACCAGCTTAAAGGTAACAGCTACAATCGAATCCAAGATATCCGCTCTACCTGCCGCCAGCAAGACATCGACTGCTCCACTTCTCAGACGCCCATAAGTACCGCCAACACCATCACCTATCTCAACGTTCACAGTCTCCGGTAAGACCGCCGGGGCGATGATATTCATGGTCAAGGCACGAGCGCCATTAGCGCCATGCAGGACTAATTCCGCCGATTCTGATTGACCACTTAATATTGTTACGGTGTTAATTTTTTGTGCCATAATCCTCTCATGTGATCGCACTGACCTGTGTAACTTCGATTACACTGAGAATCTTGCCAGCTCCTACCGCCGCCTCTACTTCCGTTAAGGTAACATCAGCGCCGGTTAAATTATACACGCCAGGATCCGCCACCAGCGTTTCCCCTGCTAAAAGATTTGCATCCTGGCCCGTAAAGCTGTAAACACCAGCCGCCACCGGCATAGTAAACTGGAAGGTAACCGCCTGGCCGGTAAAGGAATAGGTTCCCGCATCTGCCGTTAACGGCACTGCTTTGGTCGTGGTAACTACTTGGCCCGTATGAACGTAGGTTCCAGCGTCCACAGGCATCGTGAAACGAAGAGTAACGGCCTGGCCTGTGAAGGTATACGTTCCTGCATTTGCTGATAGCAGGATCGATTCTGTTGTTGTCGCGTCTTGCCCGGTGAAGACATAACCCCCCGCATCCACCGGCATGACAAAGAGGAAAGTAACGTCTTGACCGGCGTAGGTGTAGACACCGGGATCAGCTGTTAACGGTATTGCCTTGGTGGTGGTTACTGCCTGGCCGGTATAAACATACGCTCCCGAGTCCACCGGCATAGTGAACCGGAGCGTTACATCTTGACCGGCGTACGCATAGACACCAGCATTGGCTGCTATCAGAATCGATTCTGTAGTCGTCGCGTCTTGCCCGGTAAAAACATATGCACCAGCATCTACTGGCATTGTGAAACGGAGGGTTACATCTTGGCCCGTAAACGTATACGTTCCCGCATCCGCCGCAATAACAAATCCCTCTATTGTAGCTACGTCTTGTCCTGTGAAGGTGTAAGCGCCGACGTCAGCTGTAATCGTGATAGCCTTGGTCGTTGTGATGTTTTGACCGGCGTACGAGTAGACCCCAGCGTCCACTGGCATGGTGAAGCGTAGTGTTACGTCTTGCCCGGCGAATGCATACGTCCCGGCATCCACTGGCATGACGAAACGTAGTGTTACATCCTGGCCAGTGAAGGCATACGCCCCGGCGTCTACCGGCATGATGAACCGTAGGGTTACATCCTGACCGGCATAGGTGTAGACACCGACGTCTGCTGCTATCGTAATCGATTCTGTTGTCGTGACATCTTGCCCGGTGAAGACGTAGCCACCGGCGTCCACGGGCATCACGAACTGGAGAGTTACATCCTGGCCAGCGAATGCGTAGGTACCAGGATCTGCGACTAAAGTTATTGCTTTGGTGGTGGTAACATCTTGGCCAGCGAATGCGTAAGTGCCAAGATCAGCTGTGAGAGGAATCGCTTTGGTGGTGGTGACCGCAGCGCCGGTGAAGGTGTAGATGCCAGGATCTAGGACTATATCAGCTGATATAGGTATATTCGGATGTTGCTTTGCCTTGTCGCTCCGGTTCTTGATTACCTTCTCAACCGGAAACGGGGGTCTATGTGTCGACTTGTGCGCCATGATTTATGTGTATTCGAGAAATTTGGCGACGGCCCCTATTGTCATTGATGCTGCGGGAGCTGTTTGTAGCTTTAGGGCAATGATCCCCGCTTGAGGACATCTGAATCGTCCCTCGGGAATGTCGAGATATCTCCAACTGCCCGTGATGACGTTCCAAACATCTTCCTCTAAAATATCGCCGTCTGTTCCCTCGGCACTCGCATCCACTCCAGTTGCAGCGGTGCCACCAATAGCGAGCGCTAATGGATCAAGACCGTTAGCCTTGACTGGTGTGAACGATGTCACGGTAGCCGCTACCGTTTTTCTGAGTATCTGAATCTCGAGCAGCTCGTTATCCGCTTTCGTTACCTGACTAATCTTTAATTCCAGAAGATCGAGCGCTGCCGCCCCTGCCTTGATCTGTATTAAAGTCTGAGCCGCTGTTACTGCAACGGCATTCATTCTAACCGTGTAAATATAACCACTTGATCCTGACATCTTTAACCTCCTTCGTTACATTGCGATATGAGGGAACATCGGGAATTGGCGTCGCTGCGGCACTGTTGCCCCACCCGCAACCACTATCGCTTCTCTCAGGGCAATGAAATTCCGCGCTTTATTGGTGCGGGCGTCTGTGGAACTGCCCTTCCAAAATACCTGTAAATCGTCAGTCGAAAGGCTTGTAGTGGGATCCATAGCTGTCATCACTGGATGTGAGACACTATCAACACTCGCATCCATAAAATGATCCCGAACAGAATCAGCCTCCCCAACCCCTCCTTCATAGATGGAATACTCAGTGCTTACTGTGCCTCTATTTCCATAAAACCGACTTGAGCCAAAGACCGCCAGATAGGTGGCTACGCCGGGATCAATAATTGTCATGTCGTCTAATAACTTTTCATCAACGGTGGAGTCAGCATCGTCAGCCGCACTACCAACTTCGAACAAGTCTGCTGCATTCACCTTTAGTAACGTCATTGTGCGCTCATGTGTAGTAAGAGAGGGAGTCCCACCGCTTGTTCTTTTGTACTTTATTTCCACCACCTGACTGCCGTTAGGGGCTACTTCGTCGACCAGCCAATATGGATATGCGTTATTGGCTATAGAATTTTCTTGGTCTGCGTGGATTTCTGTAACAGTTTGATCGGTCCCATCAAAAGTATGTATGATATTGATTAAAGGAAAACCAGTACTTTTTGATGAACCAGAAAAGAACAAAAGATAATTACCACTGGCGGGAGTCAAGGTCATAGCTGGCGAGCCGCCCATTTGAACATAAGAAGTGCCAGGGTCTTCAACCAAATCTGTTTGATTAGCTACTTCTGAAAAGTCAGCCGACGGTGCGGGAAAAAGGATTATCGATTTTAATTTAAATGTTCCGTTGTTACTGCCATCGTCTGTCTTGTATCTAACATCGACATCATCTCCAGCGCCTACTGAAATTTGACCAGAGGTAAGAGCATAAATACCGCTACTATCAAGGGTCGAATCAATACCAATTTCCCGTTCTGTTGATGCTACAATAGTACCATTGACAAATATGGCAACTTGAAGTAAGCGTCCATTCTGTACTGAAGCGGTTGCTATCCACACGGAAAAACACGCGAGATACTCGTCTGCACCAGGAGCCGTTACCGTCATACCAGTTATGACAGTGTAACTTGTTGCAGATATTCCTTGATCCGTGCCATTGTGCGCGGAGGAGATAGCCATTTGTTATGTCATTACCGGATTGGATTTTTGAAAAGCACTAAACGAGCAAGCGCTTTTACTCCGTCATTTGATATGGGATTGCCACTATCAATATCGGCTTGCACCAATACTTTGTCTACTTCCCTATCATCGCGTTCTGCTTGGCCAACAGACTTCACTCCAAAGTCGTGATTGGCTAAAGCGGTATCTAGTGCGACTCCTGGATCAGATGGAGCCTCTAGATGCAACTCGCCTGGATCTGCAAATTTCGCAGTGCGAACACCATCCCTTGTGGTGTGTCCAATCTCGGTTCTAACCAAAAAAGGAGTCTCTATGTATATAAAGTTCTCGTCAGCGCCCTTGAATCCAACAAAACTGATTCCGCTGATACCAAGTGGTCGAAGTTCATCCATTAACCGTTCAAGATTTAACTTCTTATTGGCTATTTTTGTGATACGCATTTAAGTAATCGTGATGGTTGTAGCGCCAAAAGCCACCGTGAAAGTTTCTGTATTGGCCAGGGTCACAGGTGACCCGTGGTCCCACCATCCGATAAGTAGATCGAGTCCTGCCGATGCGCCCGAAGTATTGTAGAACACGACGTACTGAAAAGGACCGATGGTGCCTGTGGAAGTAAACACCACATCAGTGGTCACCAGACGACCCGTTGCCGGTGGGCTTTCGTCCCATACGTTGGTGCTATCGTCACCACCGGCGGTGTATCCGCTACCGGCTGATATCTCGGTGATGTCTGCAAAGTCCTCGTTCGTTGCCACCGGGGTCGTATTGCTGAGTGCGATGTTGAGCTGATCGGCGTTTAGATCGTGATTGCCTAATCCGAGCTGCTCCACGAAATCATTGAATTTATTAAAAGATGCCATTGGCTATCCTCCTTATGAGTGAAGACGTTTGTTGTTCGTTGGTTTGGGTTTATCTGATCCTATCTCTGCGCCCAGGTGTAAACCATCCGCATGAAGAACATGGTGACCGGGCCGGGACTCTTTGCGTGGCCAGCTTTCTGACTGTGGCGTGACAATGGTCTTTGCCTTGGCCTCCTGGCATATCTTATCGACCCGCGCAACGATCCGTTGCTCGAGTTCTCTGATGGCCAGCTGGTCCGATGCCTTCATCTCTCCCAACATGGCCGCAAGCCAGATACCGACGGGTGCCGGTAACTTCTCGCCATTCTCCAGTGTCACGGTTATTGTGTCCATTTTATTCTGCATAAACCCCCCTTACCCGGTAGCCTGTAATCCGTGCGCCTTTTTTAGATTGTTGATATCTGTGGTGAGCCGGTTAAACATCGCCTGTTTTTCGTTAATACCGGCGTCCCACTTGCTATGTTCAAGTTTCAGGTTAGACTCGGCATTCGCGAGCTGCACTCCAAGATCGGTCACCTTTTTAGTCCACTCATCCGCCTTGGTCTTTGCACTGAAAATTTGTCTCTCGTAGTCCTGGACTCTCTGATCGGTTTCTTTCTGTTTGCTCGCTAACTTCTTCGCGTATTCGACATCTAAGGTGTTCAGCGCCAATCGCGTATCTGCGATTTTCTGCTCCAGCGCCGGTAGTTCCCTTTGTGCGTCGGCGAGGCCCTGGATAAGCAGCTTCAGCTTGGCTCGGCCTCTGCGCTGCTGGTCCTCGGCGCGGTCCTCGGCCTCCATGGCGTTCAAGGCACTCTGGATCTGCGATATCATTGCCTGATCCATTCTTCCACCTCCTTTACGTTGCAATTAATCCTAAATTGCGTAACGCGGTTAATAAATCATTAACTTTAGCTGTCAGATCTGCGTAATTGTTCCGTAGCTCCGGTATCAGATTGGCGACTAGATCATCGCGCAACGCGTCAGCGTCTACCGGGGCATCTCCTGGATCAGTCAAAGCCTGGACCGTGTCATTAGCGGCGCCTCCGCTACTGTCGGTTAAATTCGCTGATGCTGCCGGTTGCGCCACTGGAGCCTTGGCATAGAACCCGACGTTTGCACCATCGTGATTCAAGTCGCCGTCGATCTCAGCCGCGCCCACTGTCAACGCACCGCCATCGAGATCGAGCGGCGTGGCGGAGGCACCCTGCAGGAGGCCCAGGCTAACTAGTGCGTTTTTAATGTCATCGGTTGCCCCCGGCCTGGCTACAGGCGTAACGGCAAAGAATCCGATGTTCGACCCGTCGTGATTCAAGTCGCCTGAGATCTCTCGGGTACCATCAGCCAGATAGTATTGGGTGTGATCATCGTCGGCCAGGCCAACTATATTGCCATGATCGATTATGGACTCCAGTGCGCTGACTAACACACTCTTCTTGACGTTCGCTGCAGCTGAGTCCTCTATCATCAAGAAATCGCCGCCGACAGGCGTAGGCTTTGCCTGGATGCCCGATATCTCACTGGCAAGATTGTCGTGGATGGCATCGTCATCGACACCAGCGCCGTTGATGTTTAGGAGGCTGGACTCGACTCCGAAAACTTGTGACTCTAGGCGTAAATGCCTTACTCGCCTACCATTAATTCTGATGCTAGACAGATCAGCCTCCTATCCGATGTCACTTCCTCTCGCCCAATCTTGTAGTATTTTGTGAGTCGTTCTTTCCACCAATCAGCTGGTTTCAATGTGAGGTGGAGCGTTTCACCGGCCACTTTATGCGGAAACATCGCGATCTGAAAGAATGCCCCCTTACTCATTACGCTGGCGAGGCCACCAAGAACGACGTCCACCTGGTACTCAGGTATATGCTCTAGGACATCGCAGCAATAGATCCAATCAAAGTACTCTAAATCGAGCGGCAGCTCCCACAGACAAGCCTCGACAAACGGGATGCCTGTAGCTTCAGGTACCGGGCCTTCCTTGCTGATATCGAGCATTGTGACGTCCAGACCAGCCTCCTGGAGCTTGATACTAGCCTTACCTGGCCCTGAACCGACATCCAGGAGGGTATCACCGGGGGTCCAGCTGGCCAATTCCAGAAACATTGGCACCAGCAGCTCGCCAGGGGATCTCACCCGGTAGCCTGGCACCTCCGTCCACATCTTGCGGTATTTTAACCGCTCGCTTTCCGTCGTGATCATGTGGTGGCGTCGTCAGTGATCTCTACCCAGGCACCGTGATCAGGGTCTGTTGGAGTCATAAACCGTTGCACCCTGACGGCAATCGTCCCGTCGTTCTGTCTCATGTTGTGCGCGTTGACCCAGGTGCCGTCTGCCACCAGTGCGGCAGCTCGAGTTTCAGCTGCTGCCATTGTTGCAAATGCTGCCATTATACACCTCCGAAATATTCCTTAGTCCAACCAGACACCGATCTCACTCTGCTCTTGAAATCAGGACGGCGCGCCATTTCTTCAGTCAACTGTTGCGTAACCGCCTTGTCATTGTTCCCTTTGGTTCCGTGGCCATAACCAAAAAGATCCTTACGAGTTTCAAGCTCGAAGAATCGAGGCACCGGAAGAGCCGGGCATCCGCACAGGATAATTTTCTCAGCTCCCATGCAATAGGCTATTTGCATGGCGAAGTAACCGCTTAAAGCGAATAGCGGAGTTAACCCCTGCCAGTAATAAAGGAGATCTTTGTGAATGACATTTGTCAGTGCTGGTGTGTGCGCTTTTGTTTCTTTGTTCCAGCGGCCCTCGCCCTTCTTCCTAAGATCTACCCAATGACCTAGCTTTGGTATGTGATGACTTACCATGTGATCGACTTTCGGTAGATACGCGCCGATGTCGTTGACACCAAAAACAACACAGTCCTTGGTTACAAACTCGTTGTATTCCTCTAATATTCCCTTCGCGTTACCGCAGACTACTGCGACCCGGCCTTCGATAGAACCAATGATCGGCTCGACGTTACCCGAGCCACAGTAGCCTCGATATTCCCAGGTAGCTCCGTAGTTACCCATCGAAGCGGCGTTTCTCGTTACCACTTTAGGAGCCTGGTACCGTCCAAATTGTTCCCTTGACGACTTGACCAACCACCGGGTCGTCAACACCCCACTGGATCTGGATGACGGTATCTACCGTCGGCGTCCAATGCATTCCAGCGAAAGCGACCACGCCGATACTACCAGCGATGTCTTCATCGACTCCCTCTGGATTGGATCCCGTCGCGTACAACCTATTCGGATCTCCAGTGTCTCCGATATCGAAGGTTGCCCCTGATCCAGCTGAAGCTCCCACGCCGTTGTGCTGCATCTCGAATCCAACGACCCTGGCGTGTGCCGGGACCACACAAAGGTTGACCTCATCACTGGCTCCAGCTGATGCACCGCCAAGTTCCCCCGACACTACCGTATGCTCGAAAGTGATCGGGACAGCCCGGCCACCCTCATCTCGGGGATCCGCTATTAGCGGCGCGTTTACACGAATGCTTGCGTATTTAACAGAATCTCTTACAGCCATATTAAAAATTCA
>SDBT01020133.1_pt1 | contig 10441 bp, 4 predicted proteins | sample 2277101 | NCBI WGS metagenome assembly SDBT01 (sample SAMN10404973, study PRJNA504765) | marine sediment metagenome | isolation source: marine sediment core GS10_PC15, 103 cmbsf | place: Arctic Ocean: Southern Knipovich Ridge | collected 2010
GGGGCGTGTCGCGGCAGAGCGTGCTGAACGGGTTCATCTACTCCGATGAGTTCGGCGACTTGGCTGCGAAGTACGATATCCAACCCTACTCGCCCGAGGAATTGCGGTTTTATCAGGTCCGGCAGTTTGTTACGCGGTTCTACGAAGAGTGCCTGGACCGCCCGGCGGATGAGCCAGGTCTGATGCACTGGGCCAACGGGCTAGTCGCCGGGTCGCTGGCCGGGTCGGAACTGGCGTACAAGTTCATGTTCAGCCCGGAGTACTTGAACAAGGACACGAGCAACGAGGAGTTTGTGACGGACTGCTACAAGGCATTCTTCGACCGCGACCCGGATCCGGAAGGCTTCGACCACTGGGTCGGGGAGCTGGATCGCGGCGTAAGCCGCATGGATGTGCTCAACGGGTTCGTCTACTCCCTGGAGTTCAGCAACCTCTGCGCCCGCTACGGTATCCTGGCGAATTGGCATGTCTCCGAGGATTTCAACTTCGAAGGGACGTCGGACGCTCTATCTGCCTGGTACGTCCCGGAGGGAGAGGGCACATACTATGGCAGGACCCAGATTCGGCCGTCATCGGGGCCTGGAGGATCGGGGCCACTGACGGTTACCGGCGGGTCCCTGGGGCTGGAGCTGCATACCCACAACCCCACCGCACTGATCCCTGGCGATTCCTTTTGGGGATCCGAGTTCATCATCAAAGAGGAGTTCTCGCCGGGCGTCGGCGGGGCAGTGGTGATCACTGTGAGGGCTCGCCTGGTCGGGCCGGTTCCTAATGGGGTGGTTCTGGGGATCTTTACGTATGACTACCGGTCCGAGGAAGGAGTCAGGGATGAGATAGACTCCGAACTGCTGTCCAATGACGCCAACGGCCACAGGGACGATCACAAGGAGCACGTGCTCACCAACTACTACGACGACCAGGCCGGCGGTGAAGGTGCGCCGGAATGGTGCCAGGTAGAAGGGCTGGATCTCAATTCTTTCAATATATTCACGATCGTGTGGCGGCAGGATTCCATAACCTGGTACGTCAACGGCAAGAAAGTCCGCGAGGTAACCGGCACCGTCCCCTACGATCCGCAGAAGGTCCACTTGAATTTATGGGCGCCGGCAGCTGGGTTCGTGGATGCCTACGACGGGTCGCTTCAGCCGACGGCCAATCCGGCCGACAACGAGGTATTCTACGGTCAGATCGACTACGTCCGTGTGGGGATCATCAGTTCCTTGACGGACATCCAGTAATCTGTCGCGCGCTTCTGCGTCGAGTCCCTCGACCGGGAGCCAGACGCCGGGGGCAAGGCCAACTGGGAGGCCACCCTGGCCGGCGGCGCAAGCCGCGTGGATGTGCTCAAGGGCTTTACCGACTCCCTGGAGTTCGCCAACCTCTGCGGCGTCTACGATATCCTGCCGAATCTGGCGTAGGAAGGCTGTAGCGGCCACGTGTGCGGTGGGGAAAAAAGTAGAATGTCCCCTTTATTGGGCCGGGCGGGTCATTTGCCGGGCTTTGCGGGCTTGGTGGGCTTTGCAGGCTTGGTGGGCTTGGGCTTTGGGGGCGTGGGGGGCTTTGGACGCGGCAAGGGCTCGCGCCGCATGAGATCCAGCTTCAGCTCAAAGGTCGTGTCGCCGCGCTTGACCTGCAGCACGACATGTTCGCCGGGGTTCCTCTGCGACAGGACACGACTCATATCGGTAAGATCGGGAACCCCCTGCCCGTCGACCTTAAGGATGATGTCGCCGACGCGCAGCTTGCCAACCACCGGCGTGCGGTCATAGATGCGGCTGACCAGGCAGCCGCCTCCCCTCGACCCCCCGATATGGATACCCAGCATCGGGCCCGTGCCGGTCATCCACAGCCCCCAGATCTCGCCGCCCGTCAGGCGCTTCCAGTTCTCGCCGACAACGTGCGCCCTGGAGAACTCGAGCGCATCAGGGGCGATCGTTGCATGGTGGACCGCGGCGATGCGGCCTTCGGCGTCGAGCAGCGGCCCGCCGACTATCAAGTCGCTGCGGCGGTAGCTGATTCGCACGGTGCGCGGCCCGGACTCGCTGACGACGGCGACGTAGCTCAGCGGCGCCTTGCCGTCCTCGAACGCCGGCGTGAACGAAAACCCCACGTAGAACCGGCTGGGCGGAAGCGTCCGCGCGTCGCTGATCTTCAGCCCCGGCCACTTGCCCTTCCTCTTGTCGGTGATCTTCAGCAGGCCGGTGTCGATATGGCGGTCGACGCCGGCGGCCCGGGCGGTATACTCGCGGCCGTCCTGCGTGCGGACCTTCACGTTTGTGCCGGCCCCGGCGGCCATGTGACCCGCCGTCAGGATCCACCCTTCCTCGCCGACGAGCACGCCGGTGGCCTGGCGATCGCCGATCCGCAGGAATACGACGGCGGGGAAGCCCTTTTCCAGGACCGCCTGCGCGAGGATGCGCCGGGCCTTCTGGTTGGTCAGCTCGGGCGATGGCGCGGGCGGCAGGCGCTTGAAGTCCTCTCTGGTCCGCGCCAGGTAGATGTGGTCGACAACGACATGCGTTCCGCCCGTGCACGAGAAGGTAAGCGCCGTCAGGTCCAGATTGCCGAAATCCGCGAACACGTCCCGGTCCGTTACGATCCACTCCTGCGGCAGTTCCACGCCCCAGACGGCCCGGGCGTTGGCGTCACGCGGCGTGCCGAAGCCGGCTTCGTAGCGGCAGGGACGTTCCTTCGAGATGATGTGCTCCAGTCCCAGCGTCACCTGCCCGCGGCCGTACTTGCGCATCGCGAAACGAATGAAGCGGAACTCGCCCTCGCCGGGCTTGGCGCGAATGGGCACGAGGCGCCCCAGCGGCAGGCGGTACGTACCGCCGGGAGCTATGCGGACGGCCCACTCGCCCGCGTGCCTATCGTCGGAGATCAGCGAGACCTTCGCGCGGTCGGCCGAGGCGACCGGCTCGAAGCGCCCGGCATCCTCGAACACCGGATAGGGCGAGGGAGGCGGCCCGGCGGATGCCAGCTTCGACCCCTGCGCCGCCGACGGGCGGACCACAACGGCGACAGGTTCAGCCCCTGCGGGCGGGACATCGCCCGTGGCCAGCAGCCGAAACCGCCCGAGCGTCCGGACGTAATACTCGTAGGCGTGCTTGAGCTCGATTCGCAGGCCGGTGCGGCGTGCGTCGACGGGCTTGGCGAGCACAAAGACGGCCGCGTGCGGCTCGCCCGTTCGCGATGCGACGGTCCATCCGGAAGGCGACGAGCTGAGCGCATGGCCGGCGGTGGGTCGCGCGGACGCGGCGCCGCTTTCGGCAGCGGACGCCAGGGCGAGGTTCCGCGCGTCGGACTCGAACAGCTCCACGGCGGGCACGGGCGGGTCCGCAATGCCGGTGCGGCGCCAGACGACCTTGCGGTTGTTATCGAGCAAGGTCACGTCGAAGTTCCTGAGTCGCCCGACGAGGCCGAAATCTATCCGGTTCCAGACCACGATCCTGTCGATGGCCCGCTCGGCGCCGAGGTCGAGCTGCCACCAAGGCTGGTCCGAGACGGCGGTGTGCGTGAAGTAGTGGCCGACGCCTCCGTCGATGGCCAGGGACGCCTTGAACTGCCCCATCGTGCTCGACTGCGAGGCCTTGCCCGCCGGAGCGATGTTCTCGGATATCTCATCGCGGTACGACCGCAACAGGGCCCTTTGGGCGGCGTCGCGCTTTGCGGCAGGCGTGGTGAGAACGGCGACGATGTCGCGTGTCTTGTGGCGAGGCGAGACGAGCTTGGCGGGCGGTGCAGCCTGGGTGAGCTTTTCGAGCAGCACCTTGTCGTCCGGCGGCGGGGCGAAAACCTGCACCTCGGCCAGCGACAGGACCTGCTGCGGGCGAGGCAACTGGACCCGAACGTAACGCCCGCGAAGGGCCCCGCGCCGCACCGGCAGCGTACCGACGCGGAACTGCGAGAGGATGAACCCGCCCATGCGCCCGGGGCCGCCGCCGACCAGCGCGGAATCCGTCAGGGCTTCCAGGCGAATCGCCGTGATGCGCGGCAGGTCGGTGACCGCCCGTATCACGTACGTGTCCACGCCGCGGCTGACTCTTTGCCGGTCGCCGGAGGCGAGTATCGAACCATCCGGCTGAACCGTCAGTACCGCGCCGTTCTGAGACACGGCGTCGACGGTGCGCAGAACCGACCAGTTCGTATTGGTCCTGCGGTCGACCAGCGCCAGGGCCGGCCAGTTGACTGTTTCGCCGGGCGCGCCGGGCATGTAGACGATCTCCAGCTTGATCTGCTTGCCCTTGTAGGCCGCAACGGGGATCAGGTAGGGGTGATCGAGTCCCGCACGTCGCACGGGCAGGTGGGCTATGGTCCGCCCGTCGGCGCGGACTTCAACGCGCCCGGGGTTGGTGGGCCGGCCAACCTGGCGGACCCGCAGCTTGAGCCATCGCTGCCGGTCGATGCGCGGGCTTGCGGTGAGTGTAAGGCGCCTGCCGCCGGTGGCCACGGCGGAAACGAACCGCGCATTGCCCGACCTGGTCATGTCCCATCGCGAGCAGACCGGAGCGGTGCCGCCCCCGTCGACCGACACCTTCCAGCCCCGCCATGCCGGTATCACCGCCGATACGTGCCGCGCCACCTCGGCCCGAAGCTTGGCCGGGTCCAGGTGCAGCACCGGCTCGGCCCAGTTCAGGGAGTCGCGGATGTCGAGGGGGTCGGCCCCGGCGGGCCGGTCGCTGTGCGCCGCGTCGGCCACGAGGATCAGGCTCCTGTCGGCGCCAGACGAGGTCAGGGGAAGGTTGCCCGTGTCGTGAACCGCGGCCGATCCGATCAGGACCTTGCTGCGGTATAAGGGCTTGCCTTTGGTGCTGTTGAGGTAGACCATCGCGCGGGCGCAGCCGCCGCGTCCGGCGGAACCGTCCAGCCCCACGCGCGTCCGGAACGCCGTGGCAAACGTCGGCAGCTTGAACACCAGCTCGCTGTGGGCGTGTACTCCCAGGCCCCATCCGGTGGGCTTTCCGCCGGTGACGATTTCGCCGCCGGCGGCGTTTCGGTTGCGCCGCCATCGCCAGGAGTAGCCGGTCATGGATTTCTGCACGACGCGGTCGGGCATCAGGCGCGTCAGCGGCACCTCGTGCGGTGCGAAGTGCCACCGCATCCGGATGGTCTGGAACGGCACACAGATCGGGTCGGCGCTCCAAGCCGGCTGAACCAGGTGATACCAGTTCGCCGGCTTCTTATCGCCGAGGGATATCACGCGAAGGCGGTCGTTCGAGCTCGTCAGGATCAGGCCGGTTGACGTCTCCAGGCGAAACAGCCTCGACGAGCGGCCCGGGCGCAGGACGGCAAGCTCGCGGCAATACGCGTCCCAGGGGTCGGCGGGGCGCATGTGCAGCTCGGCGATCTTGGCGAAGGGGACCATGCGCACACCGTCATCCAGCAGCGCCCTGACGCCGTCATCCGTCCATCGCATGGAGATAAAGCCGAGCCGCCCGCCGCCGCGAAGGAACAGCGTCATGGGGCGGAACCGGCGACGAGGCTGGTTGCCCCAGACCACCCGGCGAATCGACGTCTCGAGAATCCGCACGACGTCGCGACGCACGCGAGCCGACAGGTCCGGGGAATAGACCATCCGCACCCGCAGCCGCAGCGGCACGGGCCCGGTGTAGCCGGGATCGGGCGGGTCGACGCCGGCGATCTGCCCGATAAGCCGGTCGCCGCCCACGAACTCGATGTAGCCGGGGCAGTCAGCCGTCGCGCGCCACGGCCGCAGCGCACGGTCGCGCAGCCACCGCAGCGGGCGGGCCGCGTCGAGCAGTGCGGCCTCGTCAAGCCGCGGGGACGCCGGATGCTCGTGCCAGCCGGACAGCGTGCCGCCCTCGAGGCGCTGCCCGTTGGCGAAGACGGCCAGGTAGCGCCCGCCCTCGCCCGCCGCGGCGGTACCCGCCAAGCAGAGCAACGCTGACACTAACAAGCGCATCTGGAGCCTTTCTCTGGCAGCCATGATCTCTCGTCCCATGGGGTGTTGTATTGTATAGCGCATGGGCCCGGCTACGCCAACGAGCCGCCAACGCCGCAAGCGGGATTTATCAATTGGAACCGCCCCCTTGTTTCTATATGTTGGGATTGCCCGGCCGGGGCAAATTGCCCGCCAAGCTGTGGATCGTTCTTGCACAAGGAGAACCAGACATGCGACGTGTGACAGTCATCATAGCCTTGATCGCCTTGATCGTTGTGTTGGCAGGGGGTGTTTCCGGAAAGGACGGCCAGCCCGAGACGGCCCCGGCCACACCGACCACCTACAGGATAGTGGATCGTCCGTTGGGGCGCTATCACGAACGGATCCTGCTGCCGGCCTTCAGCAAAAACGGCTGCCACATCGCCTACGTGATAAGGAGGGGGGCCAAGTTCGTTGTGGTCGCGGACGGCAAGGAGGGGTCGGAGTATGACGGCATCGGCGCAGGGAGCCTCGTGTTCAGCCCAGACGGCAATCGCCTGGCGTACGCGGCCAAGGACGGCAGGCAGTTTCTCGTGATCATCGACGGCATGGCCGGCAAGCGCTACGACGACATCGGCAAGGCAAGCGTCGTGTTCAGCGCCGACGGCAAGCACGTGGCCTACGCGGCCAGAAAGGGCATGAAGCAGCTCCTGGTCATCGACGGCATGCCGGGGCCGGAGTTTGACTGGGTCGACAGGGAGAGCTTCGTCTTCAGCCCCAGCGGCAATCGCGTGGCGTACGCGGCCAGAATGGGAACCAAGTGGGCAGTGGTCGTGGACGGCCGGCCGGGGTCGGAGTTCGACCAGATCATGGCCGGGAGCCCCATCTTCAGCGCCGACGGCAAGCACGTGGCCTACGCGGCCAAGATGGGCGACAAGTGGCTTGTCGTTGTCGACGGGAAGCCCAGCTCGGCGTATGACGCCATCGGCCCGAAGACGTTGGTCTTCAGCCCCAGCGGCAATCGCGTGGGTTACGTAGCCAACACCGGCGCCAAATGGTTTGCGGTGGTGGACGGCAAGGCGGGGCCGAAGTATGAGGCCGTCCGGGGATGGATCCACTTCAGCCAGGACGGGAAGCACGTGGCCTACATGGCCAGAAAGGGCACGAAGTGGCTTGTGGTCCTGGACGGCAAGGCGGGAGCGGAGTATGACGGGATGATGTATGACGATACGGCCTGGGCAACACCGGTGTTCAGCGCGGACGGGAAGCACATGGCATACCCGGCCAAGATCGGCAAGAAGTTCTACGTAATTTTGGACGGCAAGGCGGGGGCCCGGTATGACAGGATCGTGGGCGGGCCGACCTTCCACGCGGACGGGCGTTTGGAGTATCTGGCCCTCAAGGAGGGATTCCTGCACCGCGTGAACCACGTTCCGGCATCCAAATAGCGATTGCTTCGGCGCTCGCTGCACGGGCGCGGCTTGGCGATGTCAGCTTCGCCGGATTGCCCGCCCCCGCATGGGGCCCATGGGGCCTACTTTGGTTGCGGGCGAAGGTCCGCACGCGGTCCGGCGCCGCCGGGGCCAACGCAGTAGAGGTACCTTGGGGTGCGGATAAAGAGCCTGCCGCCCGCGGCGGAGACCGTCGAGTAGCAGGTCCGTTCCTTCATCTCGATCGTCGCCAGATGCTTGAACGCATCGCCGGCGGCCAGCACCACGACCTCGCCGCTCATGCTCATGCAGTAGATCTTCCCGTCCGCCCCCGTCGGCGATGAGCGGAATTCGCCTTTTGCCTCGATCTTTCCCTGCCAGAGTGCTTTACCCGTCTTCGGCTCCAGGCAGGTCATCACCTTCTTCACGCCGTCCAGAAGGTACAGCTTGCCGTCATAAAGCAGCGGGCCCGTCACGTCGTTGGCGTTCTTGAGGTGCTTCCAGGCCACGATGTCGTCGCCCAGGCGCCCCGTGCCGCGCGGCTTGAGTGCGTACAGCCCGCGCGATCTCGGCCGGCCCACGTAGATCACGCCGTCGCCGGCGGTCGCGGGGGCCACCGTGCGCTGCCAGATCTTGCGATCGCGTGGCGAGAACTCCCATCGCCACAGCTCCTTGCCGGTTGCGGGATCGTGGCCGGTGACGTACTCGCCCCCATACAGGATGATCTGGCCCCGCCCGCCGAACTCATAAAGAGTCGGCGTGGTGTATGATTCGGTCGATTCATCTTCCGCATCCGCGGGGCGGACTTGCTTCCACAGGGTCTTGCCGGTTTTGGCATCGATGCCCAGCAGAAACGAATCCAGCGGGCCCTTGCGGGGGTCCGAACCGCCATATCGCCGAGGGTTCTTGTTCTGCATCACCAGGATGTAGAGCTTGCCGCGATACAGCAGCGGGCTGCCGCCGTAACCCCACTTTATGACGAACCTGCCGTAATCCTTTTCGAGGGCGCGGGCCCACAGGAGATTGCCGCTGTAGTCAAAAGCCGCCAGGTCGCCCGTGCCGTAGAAGAAGTACACACTCTTGCCGTCGGTGACGGCCGAGGGCGAGGCCATGTTCTGCCTCTTGCCCGTCAGCGGCGCGCGGTCTTTGCCCGTCCGTTTCGACCAGAGGACCTTTCCCGTCCTGGCGTCCACGCACAGCGCCAGCAGGCTGCCGGTGGCGCTGTCGACCGAGCTGACAAAGACCCGATCGCCCCAGACGATGGGCGTCGCCGCGCTCGCGCCGGGCATCTTCGTCACCCACGCCAGGCCTTCGGTCTTGCTCCACTTGACCGGCAGAGAAGTCTCGGTGGTGGAGCCGTTGTGGAACGGCCCGCGCCACTGCGGCCAATTCTCCGCCCGGGCCGGGCATGCGCAAAAGACCACCAAGAGAAGCGCCGGGACAGTCAGAAGCCGCAATTCCCGCGGCTGCTGCATGTTCTCACGGCTGGTCCGCCTTTGTCTCGATGAATGCATTCGCCTTCCGTTCGCAAAGAGGCCGCGGGGATTATCCACAAATTGCTCGGGCAGGTCAACTTCCAGGGTGGCGGGCAAGAAAGGGGTCGGGCACCTTCTTGCCCCTACGGTGACGGTGACGCATCCCACTGCTCTTGTGAGGTGGTACCCAGCGGCTCGGCGTGCCCGTCGCAGAAGGCGGCACAGAAGCCGCCGTCCATATGGCGATAAGCGACATCCTGAACGTTGTTGGGGTCGAAGGTGGCCCCCGCGTTGCCGCAGGTGAACTTGCCGGGCGTGCAATCCGCAAAGATGATCGTCTCGGCCGGGCGTTCGACGCGGTATAGCTTCACACCGTTATAGAAGGAGTAGTCCGCGGTGGTGAAGGTGAAACGATTGATGCCGTAACTGAGCCTCATACTCGGGTCATCCGTGACGGTAAGCTGCTGCCTGTCTGCGGGACATAGATAGACCTCGGAGTCCTTATCGATCTGATCCTCGATCAGATCCATCCAGCGGGTACTGGCGTCCACATAGCCCGCGGGATAGGCCTTGTTCACGTTGGCGTAATTATTGGCTGCGGCGGCGATATCCCTCAGGTTGTTCACACAGACCGCCTGATGTACCGTGCCCCTGGGCCTGCGGAGGGCGATGGCCATGATCGTCACCAGCACCAGGATGATCCCGATAACCGCGATCAGCTCAATAAGCGTGAAGGCTCGCCGCTTGGACTTCATTGGCATGTTTCCTCAATCTTGAGGGCGCTGCAGTGCCGGCAGGGCCCTCCACACACACCACACACTCCAACCTCATATGTATTATACACCTGCACTCGCCCGCCCTCCAGCGAAAACGCCTCCCAAGGCGACCCGCTCGATGAGAATCAGCGCACATGAAAAGCCTCCAAGGTTACCCGGAGGCTTTTCGTATAAGGCGGCATTAACCTACTCTCCCGCGTAAGCAGTACCATCGGCCGATGCGGCTTAACTTCTGTGTTCGGAATGGGAACAGGTGTGGCCCGCAGCGTATATACACCGCCACAGCCCGGAGCGGCCTTTCGGGCCGGACCGGACAGGTTTGCACAGGGATGAATGCTTTAAGATTCGTTTGAATCTGAAGCGCGCAAGCAACATTTAACCGCGGGCCTTGGAGGCCTGCGGCAAATGTGATCAAGCGATCGCCCGTTAGTACCGGTTAGCTTAAGACATTTCTGCCCTTACACACCCGGCCTATCAACCACCTGGTCTGGATGGGGGCTCTCTCCCGACAAGTCGGGACTGGAATACTAATCTTGTGGTGGGCTTCCCGCTTAGATGCTTTCAGCGGTTATCCTTTCCCAACTTAGCTACCCAGCGGTGCCGCTAGCGCGACAACTGGTTCACCAGAGGTTAGTCCTTCTAGGTCCTCTCGTACTGGAGAAGAATCCACTCAATATTCCTAACGCCCACGGCAGATAGGGACCGACCTGGCTCACGCCGGTCTGAACCCAGCTCGCGTACCACTTTAATCGGCGGACAGCCGAACCCTTGGGACCGCCTTCAGCCCCAGGATGTGATGAGCCGACATCGAGGTGCCAAACCGCCTCGCCGCTATGAACGCTCGGAGGCGATCAGCCTGTTATCCCCGGAGTACCTTTT
>SDBT01020134.1_pt1 | contig 10441 bp, 10 predicted proteins | sample 2277101 | NCBI WGS metagenome assembly SDBT01 (sample SAMN10404973, study PRJNA504765) | marine sediment metagenome | isolation source: marine sediment core GS10_PC15, 103 cmbsf | place: Arctic Ocean: Southern Knipovich Ridge | collected 2010
AAACGGTGGGTGAGGTGAAAGAGCGATTGCAGCTTCACGTAGTTAGCGGGAACGCCTCACCTCCAGCCCCTCTGAAAGCGCGTGCCGCGTGAGTTGCCACCAGGAACCGCGTAACTACTGTTGGATGTTGGATAGTTAGACCTTCCAACCTCCAAGAAAAGGAGAATGTAATGGCAAAAGGGACTATCGGCAAGATCGTGCAGGTAATGGGGCCTGTAGTGGATGTGGAGTTCCCGCGTGAGGAGCTTCCGGGGATCTACAACGCAGTGGAGATACCTCGTGGGGAGGAGGGGAGGGGGGCTTCCCGCAGTCTCATCGTCGAGGTTCAGCACCATACGGGCAACGATTGGGTGCGCTGTGTGGCCATGGATTCTACCGATGGCCTGCGACGGGGCATGAGGGCCATTGACACCGGTGGCCCTATCACCATGCCCGTGGGGAAGGCTACCCTGGGCCGCCTCCTCAACGTTTTGGGCGAGCCCATTGATAACCTGGGGCCAGTTGAGGCCGAGGTGCGCTATCCCATCCATCGCCAGGCTCCATCCTTCGAAGATCAGGAGACCACAACGGAGTTCTTTGAGACCGGTCTCAAAGTTATTGACCTGGTGGCTCCCTTCACCAAGGGGGGCAAGACTGGGGTGTTTGGTGGGGCCGGAGTTGGCAAGACGATCATTATCTACGAATTGATCCGCACCATGGCCATCGAGCGCGGTGGCTTCTCCGTGTTCGCTGGCGTGGGCGAGAGATCCCGCGAGGGCAACGACATGTGGATCACTGCCAAGGAGGCCGGAGTTCTTGATAATACGGTGATGGTCTTCGGTCAGATGAACGAGCCGCCTGGCGCCAGGCTGCGGGTGGGCCTGGCGGGGGTAACTGTGGCCGAGTATTTCCGCGACCAGGGCATGGATGTACTCCTTTTCATTGACAACATCTATCGCTTTGCTATGGCCGGTATGGAGGTCTCGGCCTTGCTGGGCCGGATGCCCAGTGCAGTAGGGTACCAGCCCACCTTGAGCTCGGAGATGGGCGAGTTGCAGGAGCGCATCACCTCCACCAAGCGTGGCTCTATCACATCCATGCAGGCCATCTATGTGCCGGCCGACGATTACTCCGACCCAGGCCCTGTGGCCGTGTTTGCCCACCTGGACGCCACCATCACCCTGGAGCGTTCGATAGCCGAGATAGGCCTCTTTCCCGCTGTTGACCCGCTGACTTCCACCTCCAGCATCCTCGACCCCCTCATTATCGGTGAAGAGCACTATGACACGGCCCGCGAAGTCCAGCGTGTTCTACAAAGATACAAGGACCTCTCGGACGTGATCGCCATTCTGGGGGTTGAGGAGCTCGGCGACGAGGACAAGTTGATAGTACACCGAGCCCGCAGGATCCAGAAGTTCCTGTCGCAGCCTATGTTTGTGGCTGAGGCTTACACCGGGCGGAAAGGCGCGTACGTGCCCATCAAAGAGACCGTGCGCGGCTTCCAGGAGATCTTAGCTGGCCAGCACGACGACCTGCCTGAGCAGGCCTTCTACATGGTGGGAACGATTGAGGATGCGGTGAGGAAGGCCGACACACTGTGATTGTTTGGAAGTTGGAGGTTAGAAACTGGAGGTTGGAAGATCTGACAATCCAACATCCAACTTCCAGAATAGAGGGAACACTATGCCGATCAAGCTAGAGATTGTCACTGTTGAAGGTCTTGTTTACTCCGGCGACGTGGACCTGGTGAGCGCGCCTGGAGTGATGGGCAGGCTGGGCATCCTTCCCAAGCACACTTCGCTGTTGACGGCCCTTGAGGCAGGGGAGCTGCGCTTCACCAAGGGGGGCGAAGAGGAGAGCTTCGCTGTCAGCGGCGGCTTCCTGGAGGTGCAGCCCGACAGGGTGATCGTCTTGGCCGACACCGCAGAACGTGCCGAGGAGATTGACCTGGAACGGGCTGAGGCGGCGTGCCAACGGGCCGAGAAGCTCTTGAAAGAGAGACCCCCTGAGGTTGACATGACCGTCATCGAGGGAGCCCTCCGTCGCTCTCGCATCCGTCTGAAAGTTGGCAGGCGACGGCGGAAGAGACCGTTCCCTGGTGATGAAGTGATGAGTAATGTGTAACGAGGAACGAGGAAATGAGGCAAAATGTTTGAAAAACACATAGGCGTGGACCTGGGCACGGTCAACGTATTGGTCTACGTTAAAGGGAAGGGCATTGTCCTGCAAGAGCCCTCGATGGTCGCCATTGCGGTAGACGACAACAAGATCGTGGCCGTTGGCGAGGAGGCTCGCGCCATGATGGGGCGTACTCCTGAGAACATTGAGGTGATGCGGCCCATGCGCGACGGCGTCATCGCCAATTACGTCGTAACCGAGGCCATGCTGCGCTATTTTATCACCAAGGTCTGCGGGCGGTTTCGCCTCTTCCGTCCAGTGGTGATGGTCACCGTGCCCGTCGGTGTCACCAGTGTGGAGAGACGGGCCGTGCACGAGGCTACCATTCAAGCCGGCGGGAAGGAGGCCTTTCTTATCCCCGAGCCCCTGGCGGCGGCCATCGGGGCCGGCTTGCCCATTGGCACCCCAACAGGCAATATGGTGGTTAACATCGGCGGCGGAACATCCGAATCGGCGGTTATCTCCATGAACGGCATCGTGGTATCCAGCTCAATTCGCATCGGCGGAGATGAGATGAACGAGGTCATCATGTCTTATATCAGAAAAAAGTACAACCTGGTGATAGGGGAGCCGACGGCCGAGGAGATAAAGTTCCAAATCGGCAGCGCGATGCCGTTGGAAGAGGAGTTGGTCATGGATGTGCAGGGCAGGGATCACGTGGCTGGCCTGCCCAAGATCATCCAAGTCAGTTCGGGCGAGGTGACGGAGGCCATCGCCGAGGCCCTGACTGCTATCGTGGGAGTGGTCAGAGCCGTGCTGAGGGATACTCCCCCTGAGTTATCTTCGGACATTATAGATCGAGGGATGTTGTTGGTCGGAGGGGGAGCGCTGTTGCGCAACATGGATCGGCTGCTGACCAAGGAAACGGGGGTGCCTTGTTCCGTAGCCGAGGATGCCATGTCGTGTGTGGCTAAAGGCGCTGGCAGGGCTCTGGAGAACTATCATGTTTTGAAGAGGAGCCTGGCTTTGCTCTAATTTTTGGTTCTACTGAAAAAAGCTCCCGCAACCGTCCCCGGGTGCGGAAATCGGCCCGAGGCTTCGTCGTGAGCTCAGCCGAACGGACGGGCCTCAGAGCAGGCTTTTTTCAGGGGAGTCATCTTTGGTTCGTCTGTTGTGTCAACTCATAAGCCGCTATGGAGGTCGGAGCCTTCATAGCGGCTATTGCTAGGGAGTGGTTACTGTGTTCTTCGATGAAGCCAAGATTTACGTTAAAGCTGGTGACGGCGGGGATGGCTGTGTGAGTTTCCGCCGTGAGAAATACGTGCCCCTGGGCGGTCCTGCCGGCGGCGATGGCGGCAAGGGCGGCGATGTTTACCTGGTAGCCAATCGGCACTTGAACACCCTAATTCGCTTCAAACGCCGCGTCCATTTCAAAGCTGATCGAGGTGTCCACGGCCGGGGTAAGGGGCAAAAGGGCAGGCAGGGCGATGATGTTCTTGTCAAGGTGCCGCCCGGCACAGTGGTCCGAGATGCCGAGACTGAGGAGCTCATTGCCGACCTGATGGAGGAGGGGCAAAGAGTGCTGGTGGCCCAGGGGGGGCGGGGCGGACGAGGCAACGTTGCCTTTGCTACCTCCACCAATCAGGCCCCTCGCATCGCCGAGCGCGGTGAGCCTGGCCGGGAGCGCTGGCTCTACCTGGAGCTCAAACTCATCGCTGACGTGGGCGTCATTGGCGTGCCCAACGCTGGTAAGTCCACCCTGTTGTCTGTGGTCAGTGCTGCTCGGCCCAAGATCGCCGCTTACCCTTTCACTACCCTGGAGCCCAATTTGGGCGTGGTGGCCCTGGGCGACTACACCAGCTACGTCATGGCCGACATCCCCGGCTTGATCGAGGGAGCCCACACCGGCGCCGGTCTAGGCCATGAATTCCTGCGCCACATAGAGCGCACGCGGATGATCATCCACCTCTTGGATGGAGCCTCGGCTGATCCCCTGGCCGATCACGAGAGCATCAACGAGGAGTTGGCTCTCTTTGACCCTGAGCTGGCCCGTAAGTCCCAATTAGTGGTGCTGAACAAGATGGACTTGCCCCAGGCCCAGGCGCTCTGGCCCTCGGTGGAGAAGGCGATGAAGGCGCGAGGGCTGAGGGCCATGAGCATCTCCGCCGTTACTGGCGAGGGGGTCAAGGAAATGCTGGGCTCAGTGGCCGGGATTCTGGCGAGCTTGCCCAAAGAGGAGCCCGCCGCGACCGAGGTCAAGGTCTTCCGTCCCGTCGCGGAAGTCAAGGCCTTGACCATCACCTGGGAGGACGATGCCTGGCGGGTGCAGGGCACCAAGGCGGAGCGAGTTGCAGCGATAACCAATTGGGACCTGGACGAGGCGGTGCAACGCTTCCAACGCATCGCGGACGCCATAGGGCTAAAGGCGGCTCTTAGAAAGGCCGGGGTGCAAACTGGCGACACGGTGCGCATCGGCGAAGCCGAACTCGAATGGCAATAGCCAATCTCCAATCCCCAACATCCAGCAAGGGGTTGAGCATGCGCGTGGGGGTTCTGGGCGGCACTTTTGACCCAATTCACCTCGGCCACCTGGTGGCGGCGGAGGAAGTCAGGGCGCAGTTGAGGCTGGATCGGGTGGTCTTCGTGCCCGCTGGGCTGCCGCCACACAAGCTCACCGAACACCTTTTGCCAGTAGAGCATCGGCTGGCCATGGTTAAGCTGGCCATCGCCAGCAATCCTTACTTCACCGTTTCCCGCGTGGACATTGACCGCTTCGGGCCTTGCTACACCGTTGATACTATCGAGCTTCTGCGGGACGAGTGGGGTGGCGAAGTCGAGTTGTATTTCATCATGGGATCGGATTCCCTGGCCGACATCCTCACCTGGCACAGGACGGAGCGCTTGATCAGGCTGTGCCGCCTGGCGGTCATGGAGCGGCCCGGCTATCGGGTGGATGTGGAGGAACTGGAACGCCTGCTGCCTGGCATCACCTCGCGGATACATTTTATCAATTCGCCCCAGTTGGACATCTCGTCCACCGACATCCAAAGGCGGGTGCGCCAGGGGCTGCCCATCAAGTACCAGGTGCCCCAAGCGGTGGAGGACTACATCTACGAGCACGAGCTTTACGACGTGAAGCGTAAAACGTGATGGCCATCTCTAGTTCTCAACTCCCCACGTTTCACGTTTTACGTTTCCCGCTTGATTCTTTACCCTGCCAAGAGGTCAATTCTGGTTTGAGGGAGTCAAGTAGGCGAGCATGGAGTTGAGTCTTTCCACAGGCTGCATTTACATCTATCCTCTGCGCTTCATCTTTAACATAGCGAAGGAGTCCGGCTTCGCGGGGGTGGAGTTGGTGGTCAGTCCCGAGGTTGAGTTGAGGGGCGGCGGATACGTCCGCCACCTGGCCGAGAGCTGTGGGCTGACCATCTTCAGCCTCCACCCGCCCATCCTGCCCTTCCCCGGCTGGTCCGACTACCGGACTGTCGTCCTCAGATTGATTGATTTGGCCCTGGAGGTCGGTGCCGGGTACGTCGTCCTGCATCCTCCCAACGCTACCAGCCTGGCCGACGATCGAGGTCGGAGCTACGTGGAGGCTTTGACGGACGGTTTGCGGCGGATAGAAGGCACCGATGTGCGCATTGCGATAGAGAACCGGGCTTTCTTCCGCTACCAGGATCGGCGCTACGCTCTGAGCGACCTGCGCGACTTGCGCGCCTTTGCCGATGAGCTTGATCTGCCCCTCGTCCTGGACACCTCTCACGCCGCCACTTCGAGCTACAGCTTGGCTGAAGCCTATCATATCCTGGGTGATCGGCTGGTGAACGTCCACCTCAGCGACATGCGTTCTCCCCCTTGGCCTCTGAGCGTCCACTATCTCCACACCTACCTCAAGCACCACCAGATACCCGGCGACGGCCAACTGCCGCTCGCTGATCTCCTGGGGCGTTTGGCGGCTGACGGCTACTGTGGCCCCATTACCTTCGAGATCAGCCCCATTGCCCTGCGCATCTGGTGGCCTCCTGGCATCAAACACCGGTTGGCCCGCTGTGTGGCCTATGTGCGCCGAGCCTTTCGTGTTCCCTCGTCACAACCTACTTCCCCCTGATTGTCATCTCCACTTTTTCTCAAGCTTCTTTGTGAAAATGCGTCTTGTGTGGTAAAATAGTCAGCAGACTGACGGTTCAGCAGGTTGGTAAGTCCCAAGCTTGTTTTCAGAAGTCGTGTTTTCGGCGCATAATTTTGTATGGGGCGAGATTCGCATATAATCCTGCTTAAGGAGGTAGAGACGTGATTCCGTACAAACCACCAGAGTTGGAGGCAGAGGCTTACAACTGCCCATATTGCAATGCCTATGCCAGCCAGTTTTGGCGGACACCTTTTTCCCCATTCCCCGCCCTAAAAATAGCTAGTTGCCGGCTTTGCCAAGAGTACACCATCTGGTTTCTTGACAGCATGATATATCCAGAAGACTCTGGAGTTCAACCGCCAAATCCTGACCTACGGGATGATATAAGACAAGACTATTTAGAAGCCAAAGCCATTGTCAACAAATCTCCCAGAGGTGCTGCCGCTCTGCTGAGGCTCTGCATTCAGAAACTGTGCGAGCAGCTAGGTGAAAGGGGGAGAAGCATAAACGACGACATTGCCAATTTCGTCAAAAAGGGACTCCCAGTCAAGATTCAACAAGCGCTAGATATCGTCCGGGTGATTGGCAATAACGCTGTTCACCCTGGGCAGATAGATCTGAAGGACGACAGAGACACCGCAATGAAACTATTCGAATTGACCAATTTGATAGCCGAGGTTATGATCACGCAGCCGAAAGAGGTTGAAAGACTCTATGAATCTTTGCCTAAACCAGCTAGAGAAGCCATAAGAAAGCGAGACAAACAGCAGCCACCCGTCAGCTCAACCTAAAAGGGTGGTGGGCGGCGCTGGTGCGGGCGGAACGGTACAGTTAACATTGAGATACGGCTGATCTTTTGCTTTGAGAACACGACATCGGGGAGCTGTAATGCCCATCAGGATATTGTCGGATGAAGTAGCATCTAAGATCGCGGCTGGCGAGGTGGTGGAGCGGCCGGCCTCTGTGGTCAAGGAGCTGAGGAAGTGAATCTTGCAGAGGTACAGTCTGAGATTCCAAATCAGGGAGTGCTATGGATCAGCTAAATATAGATGAAGTTATGAAGTATGTAGATGAAGGCATTGCTGGTTTTTACCAGCAAAGAATGAAATTACTGCAAGACCTGACCTTCCACGGATTATTGGGAAAGGGCTTTTGCTTGTTTAGACCTATGCGTCCAGCATTAGCGGGTGATATGGTAGAGGTTTTGTTAGATACTTTTCTTTGTTCATCTGGCGAGCAGCTTTTTGAAGATTTTCTTAAGGATTTGTCTCTCTTTGTTACCAGAAAAAGGTATGGTGGATGTGAGTCCACGATGTCAGGTGTTGATTTAGAGTTTGAGAAGAAGGGTGTTTACTACATTGTCTTGGTAAAGTCAGGGCTAAACTGGGGTAACAACTATCAGCAAAAGAAGCTTGCACAAGATTTGAGAGATGCCGTGATTAGAGTGAGGCAATCGAGGATCGCAGCGACCGTTGAGCCTGTGCTCGGAATCTGCTACGGCAAGACTCGAACAACGTACACGAAAGCGGGCTACTTGAAAGTCGTTGGTCAGAACTTCTGGTACCTGATCAGCGAAAGCCAAAATCTATACACCGACATTATCGAGCCGATTGGTCATAGGGCGAAAGAGCACAATGATGCGTTCTACAGGCAGAAAGACAGAGTCGTAAACAGGTTCACAAAGCAGTTTCTGGACAAGTTTTGCGATAGCACAGGCGCGATAGATTGGGTAGAGCTTGTCGAGTTCAACAGTGGCAATTATGACCTGGACAAGTTTCTCGTCAGGGAGTTGTAATGCCCATCAGAGTGTTGTCGGAGGAAGTAGCAGCTAAGATCGCCGCTGGCGAGGTGGTGGAGCGACCGGCCTCTGTGGTTAAGGAGCTGGTCGAGAACTCCATAGACGCGGGGGCCAGGGAGATCAAGGTCGAGGTGCGCCAGGGGGGGCGCCGCCTGATGCGGGTGATTGACGACGGGACGGGAATCCCCGCTGACGAGGTCGAGCTGGCCTTTGCCCGCCACGCCACCAGTAAGATCGCCAGCGTGGAGGAGCTGTCCTCTATCGCCACACTGGGCTTCCGGGGCGAGGCTCTGGCCAGCATCGCCGCCGTGAGCCAGTTGACCATAGTCACCAGAGCAGCCGAGGAGGATGGTGGAACTCCTCGCGTGGGCACTCTGTTGCGCCTGGAGGGCGGCAGGGTCACTCACCGCCAAAAGAAGGGCTGTCCCCAGGGCACGGTGATCACGGTGGAGAACCTCTTCTACAACGTCCCCGCCCGCCTGAAATTCCTGCGCGCCGAAACCACCGAGCGCAAGCACATTGACGGCTTGGTCTACCGCTACGGCATGGCTTATCCCCAACTGCGCTTCAGTCTCGTAAACGACGGACGGCTGAGCTTTCAGTCCCTGGGCAGCGGCAAATTGTACGATGTGCTCATCAAGGTCTACGGCCTGGAAGTGGCGCAGCAGATGCTCGAAGTCCGAAGTTCTGAGGCAGATGACCCTTCGACAGGACTTCGGCGAGCTCAGTCGAGCCGCTCAGGACACGGCTTGAAACCCGGAACATCGAACCTGGAACTGGTAGCCGTATACGGCTACATCAGCTCTCCCTCCCTGCATCGAGCCAACCGCAGTTACCTGACCTTCTTCGTCAACGGCCGCTGGGTGCAGGATCGTATGCTCAGTTATGCTGTGAGCGAAGCCTATCATACATTGCTGCCCACGCGCCGCCATCCCATCGTCGTTCTTCGCCTGGAGTTGCCCCCCTCCCAGGTTGACATCAACGTCCACCCCACCAAGAGCGAGGTCAGATTCCTGGACCGCAACGCGGTCTTCGCTGCTGTCCAAAAGGCGGTGCGCCGCACCTTGGTTGATCAGGCGGCGATCCCCAGGATGACGGATCTCCCCTCGCAGTGGCCCGCGTCGGACATGGAGAGGCGGCGCAGGCTAGTGGAAGCGGGTACCCAGGCGCAATTGGCATTGGAGGCGCGACGAACGGCTGGTAGCGCGGAGCCATCGGCATTTGACTTCCCTGAGCCAGCTAATCTGCCACCCTTGCGGGTGCTGGGACAGATAGCTCAGACGTACATCATCGCTGAGGGGCCTGAGGGTCTGTATCTCATTGACCAGCACACTGCCCACGAGCGCGTGCTCTACGAGCGGCTCATGGCCGAGCGGGCTAAAATGGCCGTCGCCTCGCAATCACTGCTGGAACCGTTGACCATTGAGTTGCCTTTCCAGACAGGGGTGGCTGGGGGGGAAAGCGGCGGAACCCCTCGCTTGGAGTTCTTAAACCAATTGGGCTTCGACATCGAGCCTTTTGGTGGGGAGACATATCTAGTGCGAGCCGTGCCGGCCATGCTGGCCACGGGTGACATCGGCCAGGCTATCGTCGAGATCGTTGATGGGTTGAACGAGAGCGGGGCGGTGGGAACGGGGGAGGAAGCCGTTTCCACTTCCGAGAGAGCACTGATTACCCTGGTCTGTCACAGCGCTGTTCGGGCTGGGAAGACCCTCTCCCAGGAGGAGATGCGTGACCTGATCCGCCAGTTGGAGGAAACGGCCATGCCACGCACCTGCCCCCACGGCCGCCCGACCATGATTCACCTGAGCGCTGCGCAACTAGCGCGGGAATTCGGTCGGAGGTGAGCGAGAGATAAGAGCGCTGCGCTGTGATTTGCAAAATTGCCTTGTTGACAGTATAATAGCTATATGAGCGTTCAGGCGGGTGGTGGGAGGGACTGTCAAGGTGCCAGGCACTTGCGGATAGCCGACTGGTTAAGCGAGCTAGCCTGGTCTAAAGGCATTTTGATTTCCAAGAAGCCGATGAAAGTGCCTGGCACCTGAACGCTTGCTCTGAAATCAGGGGGAAGTGTCGGAATTGGCAGACGAGCGTGATTTAGGATCACGTGGGCCTAGCCCGTGAGAGTTCAAATCTCTCCTTCCCCACCAACACATCGGCTGGTTCTCGCAGCTAGCCAGGTCGAGCGGAAGTGGCTCAGTGGTAGAGCATCTCCTTGCCAAGGAGAAAGTCACGGGTTCGAATCCCGTCTTCCGCTCCATCTTTTGGATTGTTGTCAAACCGAAGGTTTTGGGGTATCTTCTCAATATTTGGGGGGAAAGGGGACATAGCGAGCATCCGCCGGTTGAGTAGACCTTCAGGTCGTATCGAAACCCAGGATGCGAGCGGGTCTACCGACAACCCGCTTGGCCTCGACA